>Ga0181529_10002097_pt1 | contig 24475 bp, 23 predicted proteins | sample PEATcosm2014_Bin_36_FD_119763 | JGI IMG/M metagenome (GOLD analysis project Ga0181529, IMG submission 119763) | Peatland microbial communities from MTU Mesocosm Facility, Houghton, MI, USA - PEATcosm2014_Bin10_30_metaG | ecosystem: Environmental > Terrestrial > Soil > Wetlands > Peat | place... | reverse complement strand
GGCCTCCTCCCGCTTGCCCTGGAAGGCGCCGCAGTCGATCAGGCAGCGGGCCCCGTCGATGCTCAAGACGTGTTTGGAGCCCGTGACCTCGCCGGCTCCTCCCTCGGAATGGATGCGTATGCTCATGGCAAGGATAATAGCGCTTGGCGGGGGCGCTTGCAAATCGGCGGGGCCTCGGCCAGGCCTGCCAGGCCCGCCAGGCCTGCCAGGCGTTGCGCGACGCATTCTCCCCGTCCCTGCGGCGTCTTCCGGTTTGACTTTAAGGCGGTGTGGGCGTAGAGTGAATGGCGAAGGGAGAAGGAGGGAAACATGGCTATCATCACCATCGCGCGCGAACTCGCCGCCCTCGGAGGAGCGGTTGCCAGGGAGCTCTCCCGCATCACCAGCTACAAGCTTATCGACCGCGCGTACCTTGAGAAGCGCCTAGGCGACTACGGTCTAGACGCCGGCAAGAGGGAGAAATACGACGAAAAAAAGCCCGGTTTCTGGGCCTCGCTCTCCCAGGAACGGGACGATTACCTCCATTTCCTCAAGGCGGCCATATTGGAGGAGGTGATCGGCGGGGATTGCATTGTCGTCGGCAGGGGCGGGATGGCCGTCCTTCGGACGGTCCCGAGCCTCCTCTCGGTCAAAATGGTGTCGCCCCTCGCCGTCCGAGTGGAACGGGTCATGAAGTCATATGGCTGCGACGAGCGGCACGCCCTGCAAATAGTCGAGGAGAGCGACCACAACAGGGTCGGGTTCCACAAGTATTTCTTCTCCGTGGACTGGGCGGACCCGAGAAGCTACGACCTGACCATCAATTCGTCCAAGGTCGAGCCGAACCAGGCGGCCACGATGGTCGACGATTTCCGCAAGATCGTCGTGGACGAGGGGCGGGACGAAGCCGGCAGGCGCCGCCTGGCCGAGCTTCTTCTCGGGCAGCGCGTCGTGACGGAGATCGTCTACGCGAAGAAAGTGCCCGTGCACTTCCTCGAGGCGGCGGCCGACGGGGAGAGGGTCGTGCTCCACGGGGTCGCCAACACGCAGGCGGCCATCGACGCTGCGCTCGCAGCGGCCCGTTCCGTGCCCGGCGTCGCCGAAGCCGAGAGCTCGATCCAGGTCGTCCAAGAATTCACGGTGATGCCTTAGGGCATCACCGTGCCTTAGGGCAGGATCCCAGGAGAACCATGAAGCTTCCCAGCTACTCCAGACCCGCTTCCGGGCTCATTCGCGAGCGCTATTCCTGCAGGAAGTTCCTACCCAGCCCCATACCCGAGTCCAGGGTCGAGGAATTGAGGAGTTTCGCGGCCTCGCTCGAGGTTCCGAGCGGCGCCCCGCCGCGCTTCGTGCTCTTCGCATCGAAGGAGGGTGACTCCGCCGAGCTCCGGGGCCTAGGCACCTACGGAATGATCCAGAATCCAGCCGCCTTCGCCGCGGTCATCCTCGGCCCTGGCTGTGACATCCTCGGCCTTGGCTGGGCCACCGAGCTCCTCGTCCTCAAGGCTACCGAGCTCGGCATCGGCTCGTGCTGGCTCGGCGGCACCTTCCGCCGCGGCCGCTTCGCCAAGGCCGCAGGCCTCCGGAGGGGAGAGAAGCTCGCCGTCGTCATTGCCCTTGGCCTTGAGGCCGAGGGAGCCCGCGAAGCTTCGATCCGCCGAAGGGTCCATGGCAATACTCGGAAGGCTTGGGCCGAGATCTTCTACGAAGGCGCCTTCGAGCGGCCCATTGCCGGGCCGGGTGAACTTGCTCGGCTTTCCCTGGCGCCCGGCTGGACGGAGGCCCTCGAGGGCCTGCGGCTTTCCCCCTCGGCAAGCAACAAGCAGCCCTGGGCCCTCGTGAAGACTCAGGAGGGATGGGAGCTCTACCTAAGGCGGGACAGGGGCTACTATCCGAGATTCGCCCGTCGGCTCGGCATGCCCGACCTGCAGGCCAACGATACGGGCATCGCCATGGTCCACCTCGCCCTCGAAGCCCGAGAGCGTGGCCTGTCTGGGACATGGGCGACCGAAGGGACAGCCCTCGACCCGGACGGCCTTCTGCCTCAAAAAGTGGCTCTATTTGTCTAATCAAGGAATTCTTGACAGACGTCTGCATCATTAGCAGCATATCTGCATGCGAACGACTCTCAATCTTCCCGATGCGATGGTGGCGCAAGCTAAAAAGCGCGCCTTCGAAGAAGGAACCACAATGACGGAAATCCTCGTTCTGGGACTCAAGGCGAGGCTCGAGCGAAGCCAACTCGCCCGCGCCTTGCCCGTCTCCAAGTCAGGAGGGGGGCTGGCCTCCGGGATTCGCTGGGAGGGTCTCGAGGCCGCCGATTTGGGAGGGGACGACCATCGATGAGACTCTGGGACATCGATCTCTGGGTCTACGCCTTCCGCGCGGATAGCCCCCTCCATCAGGTAGCCATTGATTCCATCCAGGGCAGTCTCGATCGGCGCGAGGCCTTCCTGTTCAATCCGGGCATCGCGTCCTCCTTCCTCAGGCTCTTCGCGGACGTCCTCGAGTCCCATCCCGACGCCCTCCACGCCGATATCGACGAGATGGCCTTCGGCATCTTCAAGCACCTGAGCCGCGTCGCCGACGGCCAGGGCAACGAGATCCACGATGCCTTCCTCGCCGCATTGGCGATCCGGCACGATGCGCTCATGGTCACCGCAGACAGGGGATTCCAAAGGTACAAGGGGCTGCAGGTCGAGGTTCTAGGCGATCAGCCCTAGGCCCCCCTCGGTTCCGCCGCCGATACTCGCCATTGTCGCTTGCGAACGCGATCGAGGAGGCTACAATTGAGTCTATGGATCAAGGTCATGGACGCATGGGGAGAAGGCCGGGATATTCGCCTATCCTCCTCGCATTCCTCCTCATGGGTCCATCTGTCGCGGGCCGGGCCTTCGCTCAGGAGTATCGCGTCGGCGTGCTGTACTGGTCCATGAACATCCCCGGCCAAGTCGAGATGCGCAAGGGGCTCGAGGCGGAGGCGGCGCGGATAAACTCGAGAGCCCTCTCGTCCGAGGGCAGAGGCCTCGCCCTCGAGGCCCGCGTAGCGGGCGACGGCGAGGCCGGCATCGAGAATCAAGTCCGTCAGATGGGCGAGCTGGTCGAGGCCCGGGTCGACGCCATCATCGTCCAGCCCGCCGACAACGCCGCCTTGGAGGGCCCTCTGAAGGAGGCCAACAAGGCCGGCATTCCCGTGATCGCCTACGATCAATACATCAGCGGGGGCAAGCTGGCCGCGTATCGGAGCTCGGACAATTATCAGGCCGGCTACCTCGATGGCGAATATATCGCGTCCCGCCTCTCCCCCTCGAGCGAGATCAAATTGGTCCTCGTCGAGTATCCCCGCGTATCCTCCACGGTCGAGAGGGTGGATGGCTTCCTCGACGCTCTATCCGGCCTGGCCAGGCGCTACCGCATCCTGAAAAGCTATCAAGCTGTCGAGCCCGTATCGGGAGCCGCGGCTGCCGCCGACATTCTCCGGGACTTCCCCGGGAAGGGCAGCGTGGACGCCGTCTTCACGGTCAACGACGGCGGCGGCCTCGCCGTCGTCGCGGGCCTGGCCGCCGCCGGCCGAGCGGAAATCCTCGTCGCCACCGTGGACGGGGACCCGGCCTCCGTGGCCAACATCGCGGCCGGGCGCCTCACCGTCATCGACTCGGCGCAATTCTGCGGGCCCTTGGGAGCCGAGGCCATGCGCGCGGCCTACGCGATACTGCGGGGCGAGGCGACGCCCTACCATGCCCTCGTACCCGTGTTCCCCGTGACCGCCGAGACGATGAGGAGCTATCCCGGCTGGGCCGGGCCCATACCTCCCGCCTTCTTCAAGCCCTGGCCCAGCAAAGATCCGCGCTGGGCCGGGGAGCTGGAAGTGGTGAAACCCTGAGCGTCTCCAAGAAGTGGGTGGCCTGGCGAGCGTCGGCCTCCTCGCTCGACCGGGCCGACAATAGGCTGGCGATCAGCTACGGCCTCCTCGTGCTGGTCCTCATGCTCGTCGTGAGCCTGGTGGCGAGCTCCTCCTTCCTGCGCCTCCAGGGCGTGGAGGAGGACAGGCTCGCCGGCGCGATCGCCGCCGTGCTGAGCGATTCGATCAGCCGCGTCAGCTTCTCGGGCAAGTACCAGGCCCGCCTCCTCGTCGAGGAGATGAAGGCCCGCGTGCCCGAGCTCGATTACATCTCGGTCGAGGACCTCGACGGCAAGGTGGTCGCGAACAGCGATCCCTCCTTGGACGACACCCTGGTCTCGATCGACCGGCTCGCGGCGACCCGGCGCGCCCTGGCCCTCGGCGCTCCGCTCGTCGTCGAGCGCGGCCGAGGGAACGAGGTCGTCAAGGAGATCGTCGCGCCCTATCGAGGCGGGCTGGACTCCGAGGTGCTCGGCATGGTCCGCGTCGGCATCGGCGTCTCGGACGAGAGGAGGAGGCAGCTCGCCAGCCTCCTAGGCCTCGTGGCCCTCGCCGCCGCGCTGACGGCCTTCGCCATCGGGGCCGTCCTCGTCCTCAGCCGCCGCTTCGGCGGAGCGATCCGCAACATGGCCCTCCAGCTGCAGGGGATCCTGGATCACGCGCCCCTCGCCATCGTCGTCGGGGATCGCGAAGGAAGGAGCATCGCGCAGAGCTCCGAATTCTCCCGTCTGTTCGGCGGCCCGAGTGAGGACAGGTCCCTCGGACAGGCCTTCTCCTCCGTCCTTCCCGCCGAGCCGATCGAGGAGCTCCAGAGGCTGCATGACCTCGTATCCGGAGGGGAGAAGATGGCCGGCGCGGACATGGAAGTCCTCATCGAGGGCGAGCGCCGAGAGTGGCAGGTGAGCGAATTTCCCGTAGCCCTCGACAACCGCGGCAGGGTCGACCTCGCGTGCGCCCTCATCCGGGATATCACGGAGGAGAAGAAGGCCCAGAAGGCGATCAGGGACCTCAACGCCGAGCTCGAGCGGAAAGTCGCGCGGAGGACCGCCGACCTCGAGGAGTCGAACTCGAGCCTGAGGAAAAGCAACGAGGAGCTCAAGCGGACCCTCGACGCGCTCACGGTCACTCAATCCAGGCTCGTTCAGTCGGAGAAGCTGGCCGCCCTCGGGCAGCTCGTCGCCGGCCTCGCGCACGAGATCAACACGCCGCTCGGGGCCATCTCCTCCTCGAACGGGAACATCCTCGCCTCCCTTCGCGGAGACTTGGGGGAGCTGATCGCCGTCTCCAGGTCCCTCGACGAGGCCGAGGCCGAGGCCTTCCTGCGCCTGCTCGACGCGAGCCTCGATCGCGCGGCCGACTTGAGCGCGGGAGAGGACTGGAGCGCGAGGAAGGCGGCGATGGCCCGATTCGCCGAGATGGGCCAGAGCGTCGACCTCCGCACGGCGGAGATGATCGTCGAACTGGGCTTGGGAGCTGGGGGGGCTAGCCTGGCCGAGCTCCTGCCGTTCAGGGACAGGTCGCGCGTCCTGTCGGCCGTCCACGGCGCGGCGATGCTGAGGCAGGGCGCCGAGATCGTCAGGGACGCCTGCGAGAAGGCCACCTACGTCGTCCAGGCGCTGCGGTACTACTCGTACCGGGACGAGAATGACGAGGACGTGGAGCTCAGCGTCAGGAAGGAGCTCGGCAACCTGATAGCCCTCTACAGGAACAAGATCAAGTATGGAGTCGAGGTGGTGACGGACTACGCCGACGAGGGGATCGTCGTTGGGCATCGCAACCGGCTCAACCAAGTCTGGATGAATCTCATCAACAACGCCCTCCAGGCGATGTCCAATAAGGGCAGGCTCGGCCTGGGGATCAGGCGATCCGGCGGTCGCATCCTCGTCTCGGTCCAGGACGACGGGCCGGGCATTCCCGAGGACATTCAGGGCAGGGTCTTCGAGCCCTTCTTCACGACCAAGGCCCTCGGCGAGGGGACGGGGCTCGGCCTCGACATCTGCAAGAAGATACTTCAGGCCCACGGGGCCGACATTTCCTTCGAGACGGGGCCGGGAGGGACGACCTTCCTCGTATCCCTGCCGGCGGCCCGGCCCGCGACCGAGGGGGGGCGGGCCGGATGAGGGGCGAGCGCGCCATCGTCTGCGTGGACGACGAGGCCATCCAGCTCCTCGCGCTAAAGCGCGAGCTCGGCATCAGGTTCGGGAAGCGCTACCTCATCGAGGTCGCCGCCGACGGGGAGAGGGCCCTCGACCTCCTCGAGGGGCTTTCGGCCGAGGGCATCGATGTGCCCTTCCTGATCACGGACTGGCTCATGCCGGGGATCAGGGGCGACGAGTTGATAAAGCTCGCGCGGGCGCGCTTCCCGCGGGTCAGGGCGATCATGATAACGGGGCAGGCCGACGAGGAGGCCAAGCGCCGCTGCGTGGAGGAGGGCGGAGTCCTCGGCATACTGGGGAAGCCGTGGAGGCGGGACGACCTCATCGCGACGATCGAATCGGCGGAGGCTGGATGACCCAGCTCACGCCATCTCGTAGAGCTTGCGCTTTCCGTCCTTGCCCGCCTCCTTGAGGAGGCCCGCCTTGGCCAGGCAGTAGAGGATCTTGCGCGCCCGCTCGCTCTCGATGCCGAGCCTCTCGCCGAGGCTGGCGGATGACCAGGGGGCGCTCAGGCCCTTTGGGATGAGGCCGAGCCACTGGCCCTTGGTGCGGAAGGATCGGGACGAGATGACCTCGACGAGCTCGCGGTCGACGACCCGGTCGCCGCGGCGCCTCCAGGAGCCCGACCCGTCGCGGAGCTTGACCTCGGCGACGCGCACGAGGAGCGCCTCGACCGTGACGTTGCGCGCCGCTATGAGCCCCGTCGCCCGGGCGAGCTCCTCGAAGAGGTCGTAGAGGTCGCAGCTCTTCGGGCTGCGGCGGGTCGAGACCAGCTCCTCGGTCTTGGGGTCGAGGCGGCGGATGGTCTTCTCGACGACGATCGGATGGACGACTCGCACCCTGCGCCCCGATGCGGCGAAGGAAAGGACCTTGGGCGCGATCTTGCCGAGGCCCCGGGTCTGCACCTCGACGAGCTCGCCGTCGGAGCGCACCAGATCGACGACTTTCCCCTCCACGCGGGCCTCGAGCCTGTCCCCGGGCCTCGCGAGGCGCTCCTTGATGCTCGAATGGAGGCTGTGCTCCGAGTAAAGATTAATTCCCGAGCATTCGGCGGCGAAGGCCTCGTCGGGGAAGCGCTCGGCCCTGAGGGCGGCCTTGGCCAGGAGTCCCATCTCGGCCCAGTATGGACGATGGTCGCGGTTAGGGCTAGCCCGGCCGAGGGCCGATCACGAGCGGGGCTGCGCCAGCCAGTCCTCGCGGTAGGACGAGACGAGCTCCCGCTTCTCGCCGGGCCGCGACTCGTAGTAGGTGCCCCCGAGGATGCCGAGGGTGAAGGCGCCGGCCGCTATGCCCCAGGCGATCGCGTCGGCGAGGTCGAGCTCTCCGGCGCCGGCCTTCATCTGCAGGCCGAGGGCGGCGATGACTCCGCCGGCGAAGGCGTCGCCGCAGCCGGTTGTGTCGCCGCGCCTGCCGCCCGAGAGCCGGCGTCCGGCGCGCTCGCTCACGGGGAACTCGCGCAGGGCCATCGGCCCGAAGCGGCCGCGGCCGGCCCAGGCGAGGACGCTCTCGCCGCCCCGCGTGATTGCGAAGGCGCCGACGCCGCTCGACTCGAGGAGGCGCAAGGAGCGCGTCAACTCCCGCGCGCCCGTGAGCCGCAAGGCCTCTTCCCGGTCCATGACGAGGAGGTCGCAGCAGCGATACGAGGCCGCCGGGCCGGGGCCCGCGCCTGGCGACGGTGCCGGGCCGCCGAGGGGCCAGGGCCCGACTCCGTCGCGCCGCTCGGCGCGGAAGTCGAAGACGGTGTTGACGACCGCGAGCGCCCCCCGGCGGCGCGCCTCGGCGAGGAGGCCGGGAAGGCCGTCGTGGAGGCCGGGCACGAGGGCTGTGCCGCCCAACGCGACGATGTCAGCCCCGAGCAGGGCTTCGCCGAGCTCGGCGGGGAGATAGGCCTCGGCGGCGCCGACCTCGTTGACGAAGCAGCGCTCGCCTCGCCCTGAGTCCCAGCTCGGGTCGGAGAGGACGTAGGTCGAGGGGCTCCGGCCCGGCCTCGTCTCGAGGCCCGAAATATCGAGGGGCGTCCTCGCGAGCAGGGCGCGCAGCCTCCCGCCTATCGCGTCGTCGCCGGTCGCGCCGCGGTAGGAGACGGCGATGCCCTCGTCCTCGAGCATCTGGGCCGCGTGGACGAGGGAGACGACGGAGGGTCCGCCGACGTTCTCGGCGGCGGGGGCCCTGGGCGAGCCGTCCGGGCCCGGGCCGACGAGCTCCGCGAGGGTCTGGGCGAAGGGCTTGCGAGCGAAGCGCTCGGCGTCCCGCGCGAACACGAGCCGCCCTGGCGCCAGGCCCCCGTCGCCCTCGCGCATGGAGGCGGCGGACCTGAAGGCAGGGGAGGAGAAGTCGACCTCGGGATAGAGGAGGTCCATCAGGCAGCAGCCCGCCCCAGCTATGCGAATGGGCATGCCTGCTCCCTACAGGTAGCGCAGATAGTCGGTGGCGAGGAGGCGCAGGGGCTCCTCGTCCTCCTCGATCCTGGGGAAGCGCCCAGCGCTCTCGAGGAAGCGGTTGTCGGAAGCGTCGTCGTTGACCGAGCTCACCTCGCCGACCAGGACCTTGCCCGACTCGCCGTAGAAGCGGTGGTATACCCGAGGCTCGAGGCAGACGCTCTCGCCGGGCCCCAGTCGGAGGAAGGAGCCCGCCTCGAGCTCGCGCAGGGCGCCGTCGACCCGGACGCACACGGGGGCCTCGGAGAGGCCCTCGACGGGGGTCGAGGACCAGAGCTGGAGGACGAGGGTCCCGCCTGCGCGGACGATGATGTCCTCCATCTTGCTCCAATGGAAATGCGTAGGCGTCACCTGGCCCTCGGCCACGATCATGATCTTCTCGGCGTAGGGCTTGGCGTCGCGGCCGGGGCGCCCGTTGCGGAGGGTGAAGAGGAGGAGGCCCACGTAATCGAACTCCCCGGAGCCGAAGTCGGTGAGGTCCCAGCCGAGCATGTTGTCGACGATTTCGGATTCCTCGGCGTAGCGGCCCCTCCAGTCAGAGGGCGAGCGGGACGACCAGGGCGGCAGCCTGAATTTCATGGACTCGAAGAAGGCCTCGGCCTCGGCTATCCGCCTGTTGATCTCGCTCCTCCGCATGAAACGGCCTCCCGCTCGCCCACGATGCCACGGAGGCCGACCTGGCGCAAGGCCTTCCTTCCGAGGTAGTATCGCCGTGAGTTTGCGGCCCAGAAGGCCAAAAGGAGGGGAAGTATGAAACGCGGGACCGGGACGGCCCTCGCCCTCGCCCTCGCCATGGCGGCCCTCGGCGCGCAAGCGGGCGCGCAAGAAAGCAAGCTGCCCGACCTGAAGGGACGGTCCATCGTGGCGGTGACCGAGAACGCCTTCATGCCCCTCAATTTCGCCGACCCGAAGACGGGCAAGGGCATCGGCTGGGAATACGACGCGGTAGGCGAGATCGCGAAGCGACTGGACGCGAAGCTGACCTGGAAGGTCTCGGGCTGGGACGCGATGATCCAGGCAGTCCACGAAGGGACATACGACGTGGGCATGGACGGTATCTCCGTCACCGACGAGCGCAAGGCCCAGGTCGATTTCTCCGATCCCTATATCTACGTCAAGCGGTACATGCTCGTCCGGGCGGACGAGAAGCGGTTCAGCGACCCCAAGACCTTCGGCGACGACCCTAAGCTCCTCATCGGCGCCCAGGCGGGCACGACCAACTTCTATTCGGCCGTCTACGAGGTGCTCGACGGCGACGAGAAGAATCCCCGCATCAAGCTCTACCAGTCCTTCGGGGCGGCTGCCCAAGCCCTCCTGACCGGGGCCGTGGACATGGTCCTCATGGACTCGGGACCGAGCAAGCTCTTCATCCAGGCCAACCCAGGCAAGTTCAAGACGGTGGGCGATCCCATAGGCCACGACAGCTACGGCTTCATCTTCAAGAAAGGCTCGGACCTGGTGAAGCCCTTCAACGCCGCGATAGCCGCGATGAAGGCCGACGGGACCCTCGACGATCTCACGATGAAATGGTACGTCGATTACGCGCCTTGACCGGGACGGGGAAGAAGAGCTGCCGATACGGCCCTACCTCTCCGAGATCACGCGGCTCGTCCTGGAACGGGGAGCCCTCGTCCTCTCCGCTTCGCCGGGGGCCGGCAAGACGAGCCTCGTGCCGCCGGCCCTCGCCGAGGCCTTCGGCGGGGAGGGCGCCCGCAAGGTCCTGGTGATGGAGCCGCGGCGGGTAGCCGCCGTGGCGGCCGCGGCGCGCATCGCCGAAGTCTGGGGCAGGAAGCTAGGCCTCGAGGTCGGCTATCGCGTGAGAGGGGAGTCGCGCACTGGTCCCCGAGTCCGAGTCGAGGTCGTGACGCCCGGCGTCCTCGTGCGCATCCTCCAGGACGCCTCGGGCCTCGAGGGCCTCGGCTGCGTCGTCCTCGACGAGTTCCACGAACGCTCCGCCCAGGCCGACCTCGCCTTCGCCCTGCTCGCGCGCGCTCGGGAGCAGTCGGGCGGCCCCCCTGTCCTGGCGATGTCGGCGACTATGGACGGCTCGACGGCTGCCCGGGCCTTGGGCTGCCCGGTCCTCGAAGTGCCGGGTCGCTCCTTCCCCGTCGAAACGCGCTACGCGCCCCTGGGCGAGGGCCGGGCCTGGACCGCGGCCCTCGCGCGCGCGGCCCTCGATCTCGCCGCCGAGGGGGACGTCCTCGTCTTCCTGCCAGGGGCGGCCGAGATTGCCCAGGCCATCGCCGCCTTCTCCGATCTCGCGCGTGGATCGGCCCCCAGCGGGCCGGAGGCACGGCCCCAGGCCGTCGCCCTCCACGGCTCCCTGAGCCTCGAGGCCCAACGTCGCGTCCTCGCGCCCCCTCCTGGCACCCCGCCTCGCGTCATCTTCGCCACCTCGATCGCCGAGACGAGCCTCACGGTCCCGCGCGTGCGGGCGGTCCTCGATTCGGGCCTCTCCCGGCTCACGCGCTTCCAGGTCCGGCTCGGCCTCAACCGCCTCGTCACCGAGCGCGAGGCCCAGGACAGGGCCGACCAGCGGAGGGGAAGGGCCGGCCGGCTCGGCCCAGGCCTCTGCCTGCGCGCCTGGCCCCAGTCCGAGACTTTGGCGAACCGCACCGAGCCCGAGCTTGGCCGCGCCGAGCTCTCGGCCCTCGTCCTCGAGGCCGCGCTCCGGGGCGCGCCGGGGAGGCTCGACCTGCCCTGGCTCGACCCTCCCCCCGAGGCCGCATGGTCGGCAGGCGCAGAGCTGCTCGTCGGGCTGGGCGCCCTGACCGCGGATCTTTCGCCGACTCCCTTCGGCCGGAGGATGGCGGCCCTGGGCACCGAGCCTCGGCTCGCCGCCCTCGCGCTCAGGGGCGAGGAAACGGGGGAAGGCTGGACCGCCTGCCTCGCGGCCGCCCTGCTGTCCGAGGGCGGCGCGAGCGATATCGCCGCTGGGCTCGAGAAGGCGGCCTCCGGCGAGGGCCCCTTCGCGCCCGTCCTCGCCGAGGCCCGGAGGCTCGCGAGGGCCGCCGGCATCGAGTCCGGCCGCGCCCGGCCCGAGGCCCTCCCTTCGCTGTTGGCCACCGCCTTTCCCGATCGCATCGCGCAAAGGACCGAGTACCGGGGGGCGAACGCGAGCTTTCGCATCATGGCTGGCCGGAGCATGCGCGCCTCGGGGCCGCTGGCCCAGTCTCCGTGGATCCTGGCCCTCGACGCGGACTCGGGCTCCGCCGAGGGCAAGATCTATTCGGCCGCGGCCCTGAGCGAGAGCGAGGCCCTCTCCGTTCTCGCGGGCAGGGTCGAGGAAATCGGCGAACTCGAGTGGAAGGGCCTCGAGCCGAGGCTCAGCATCGCGCGGCGGGCAGGGGCCATATCGCTGGGCTCCCGTCCGCTGCAGAGGCCGGGCCGTGCCGAGCTCGCCTCCCTGCTGGCCGAGCGTATCGCCGCCGCCGGCCTCGGCATACTGCCTTGGGACCAAGGCGCCGACCAGGCCCTGGCCCGCCTGCGCTTTTTCGCCGCGCACGAGCCCGCCTCGGCGAGGGGCGGGGCCTTCGCCGAGGTCGAGCTTTCGGAGGCGGCTCTCTCCGACGCCGCGCTCGCGGCAAGGGCGGCACAGTGGCTCGAGCCTCACATCCTCGCCGAGGCCGGCCCCCTGCTCGACGGGCCCGCGCTCAGGCGGGCGGCGGACGCCCTCGCGCCCAAGGTGATACGGCCGGAGCTGGACCGCCTTGCGCCCGAGCGGATCGAGCTGCCCTCGGGCTCCTCTCGCCCCATCGACTACCGCGGTCCCGGCGGCCCCTCGGTCGAGGCCCGGGTCCAGGAATTCTTCGGCCTGGGAATACATCCTCGGGTCCTGGGAATCCCCCTCGCCCTCCGGCTCCTCGATCCTGGCGGGAAGCCCCTCCAGGTGACCTCGGACCTGCCGGGCTTCTGGAAGGGCTCCTGGGCCCAGGCCCGAAAGGCCCTGCGGGGACGCTATCCGAAACATCAATGGCCCGAGGACCCTGCCGCGGCGGCGCCCAGCCGATCGGGGATAAAGAACAAGCGTCCCGGACGCTGACCGCGCGAGTCGGGCGCCGACGGGCCGCAGGCCATGTTGATCCGGCCTCGCCGAGGGGCTATGCTCTCCTCGTGCAGCGACTGACCGGATTTCACTCCATCGAAGAGTATCTGCGATCGCGGAAGGGCTCGTCGGGTACTTCAGCGCGGGTCCTCGTCTCGTCCTCGGGGCCGCGCATCAAGGAGATCCTCGCCCTTGCCGACCGGCTGGGCGTCACGACGACCTCGATCTCCCGCTCCGAGCTCGATCGCCTCGCGCCGGGCAATCGGGGCGCGGCCCTCGAGATCGTGGACGAAGCCCTCGGGGAAGAGCCCGATCTCGACACCTTTCTCCTGGATCCAGGAGAGAGATCGCTCGTCCTCGTACTCGACCACATCGAGGACCCGCAGAACCTGGGCGCCATCCTGCGCTCGGCCGACGCCTTCGCCGCCGATCTCGTGGTAGCGCCCAAGCGGCGCTCGGCCCCGCTCGGGGAGGCCGCCGCCAAGGCTTCGGCGGGGGCGGCCGCCTACGCGCCGCTGGCCCTCGTGCCCAACCTGGCCGAGTCCCTGCGAAAGCTCAAGAAGGCGGGCTTTTGGCTCTACGCGGCCGACATGGGCGGGAAGGCGCTCCCCGAGGCCGAGCTCGCGGCCCGCTGCGCCCTGGTCCTCGGAAACGAGGGGTCCGGGGTCTCGCGGCTCTTGCTGCAGGAGTGCGACCTCGCGGTCTCGATACCGATGGCAGGACACGTGGATTCGCTCAACGTGTCCGTGGCGGCCGGCGTGCTAATGTACGAGTTCAGGAGGCGATTCCCGGCCGCCACAGCAGGGCGGGGATGACCTCGACGCGGCCGTAAAGACGGTTTTTTAAGGCTGACCGCTCGATGGAGGCCACGAAAGGCCCAATTCCATAATCCTGGGGGATCGACGCCACCGCCAAAAGAATTTCTGCGGTTTCAATCGCCAAGAAGACGTTCCGCCTCCTCGATCGTTCCCGCCGTATCGGCCTTATACCCCACTTCAGCCGACTTGCGCTGCATCTGCGAGGCGCTCAATGAGGGGGCGTCGAGGATGCGAATCACTCTTCCGACTCCATGCTGCTTGAGGAAAGCTTGGGCGCGCTTGACTTCTTCAAGGCCCTCCGACGTCGTTGGCTTGAAGGTCGAAATATCATTTATCACGCTGAACCCGGCTTTTAGGGACTTCGCTTCATTGATCGTCAAGTCAGCCGCCGCCTTGGCCTCGGCCGTCGTAATAAAATCCCTCATCGCGATATAGAGCCTGTTCTTCGCGCGATCGGCCCTGATCTCTATACTCCCCATAGCTGATCCTCCTGAGCTTTGAAATTGGGCTGCCTCACTTGAAACATAGTTCATTGGTTCTCAATGTCAACAGCGATTCCAGCAAATCGACGCAGCCTAAAATAGTTCGTCGGCAGCCTTCTAATCGGCCGGCCGCTCGAAGGACGCTCCGGCGATGATGCGCGAGAGCACTTCCCCGAGGAGCCTCGGGGGCGCGGCCTTGGGGTCGATGATGCCCTCGATGCCGAAGCCGTTCGAAAGGGCGAGGGCTGTCGTCGCAAGGTCCATGGCCGCGGCTCGGCCGATCGAGGCGCCGGCGGCCTCGGCCTTGGCCTCGACGAGGTCGGCGATCCTGCCGCGCATCTCGCGGCGCCGTTCGGAGAGCTTGGCTCGCAAGCCCTCGTTCCTCGCGCAGCGGAGCCAAAATTCCAGGAAGAGGAGCTGCCACTCGGGGTCGGCCTCGCCCACCTCGCGCAGGGCCCTGCCCGCAGCGCGGGCCGCCGACTCCGCCTCTAGGCCCGAGCCCGACCGGACGCCCGCGCCTGCGCGTCCCGCCGTCCTTTTCTGAGTCGCCGCGCGCACGGCCTCCAGCCTTTCGTCGATCCTCAAGGATACGAGCTCGAAGAAGAGCTCGTCCTTGCTCGAGAAATTGGAGTAGACGGCTCCCTTGCTGAAGCCTGCCGCCTCGGCCACGCGCTCGAGGCTGGCGCCCTCGTAGCCTCGCTCGGCGAAGACCTGGACGGCCGCGGCGATGAGCCTCGCGCGCACGTCCTCGCGCCGCTCGCGCCGTCGCCGGGCCGGTGGCTTGCCGGGTTCATCGCCCATGCCCATCCTCCATTAAGATTCTTATAGTATCAGATACCAATAGTATTTAACTGCGACGATTTCGTCAATGACAAATTAGAAGCAAATAATAAGGATAAAAATAATGTCGGTATTAAATACTATAAGTATTCAGTACCTATAGTATTGACATTCCGGTTCGGGATGGCTATCTTCTGGTCATGCGAGGTGGCAGGATGGAATACCGGGCTGAGGCTTTCGACCTGATGCAGCTCCTCTACGAGGAAACGGGCTTCAACGATCATCAGATGCATTGCGTCATGGAGGTCGAGGGAGAGCTCGACGAGGAGACGCTGAGGACGGCGGTAGGTCTCTGCCTTCAGGCGGTGCCGATCCTCGGGGCGCGGTTCGTCGAGCGAGGGGGGCTCCATGCCTGGGAAAGCCTCCCGCCTCGGGACCTGGGCGGGGCTTTCGCGTCGACGGCGGACGCTGAGGCCTTCGAGGCCGAGAAGACCTATCGGGTGCGCGAGGAGCTCGGCCCCCAGGTCAGGATCTGCCTCCTGCGCGGAGGGCGCTTCGCCCTCGCTGTCACGATGAATCACATGGTGTCCGACGCCGCGGGGTTCAAGGCCTTCCTCTATTTCCTCTGCGAGACCTATTCGAGGCTCCGACGCGATCCCGCCTACAGGCCGGCTCGAGTCGTCGACGGGGATCGAGGGCTAGGCGATGTCTTGCGCTCGGTCGGCCCCGTGGCGAAATTCGGGGCCCTCTTCGGCCAGGGCGGAGGCAACAATAGGGAGGGCGGAGCGGCCTTTCCCTTCGAGGATGGCGGAGAGGAGAGGGCCTTCATCGCTACCAGGACGATGAGCCGGGTCAAGGTCGAGTGGCTCAAGGCCTACTGCCGCGCCCGCGGAGCCACGATCAACGACGCGGCCATGGCCGCCTACTATCGCGTCCTGGCCCGCAGCCTGGGGTACCGGAGCGCGCGCCGCCTCGAGATTCCCATCATGGTAGACATGAGGCGCTACACCGCGGACAAGGACTTTCGTTCCCTGCGCAACCTGACTTCCACGGTGATAACCCGTCTCAGGCCTGCGCGAAACGAAAGCTTCGAGGGCACGCTGCTCAGAGTCAAGGCCAAGATGGATCGGCTGAAGCGGCAGCCCATCGGTCTGGGCGGCTTCCTCAAGATGTCCTGGCTTTTCTCCCACTACGGCGAGGCGAAGGCGCTGGGCATTCTGAGGCGCGGACTCAGGCACCCCCTCGTGTGCATGACCAATATCGGGGACCTCGACTCGAAGAGACTGGCCTTCGAGGGCGCGAAGGTCGAGTCCGCCTTCCTCTGCGGCTCCGTCAAGCATAAGCCGCATTTCCAGATGGCCCTGAGCGGCTTCGACGGCGGTCTCACCCTCAGCTCGAACCTCTACGGAAGCGCGAAGGACCGCGGGAGGATCGAGGCCTTCCTGCGCGAGGTGGAGGAGGAGCTCACGGTGTGATCTGCCTGGGCGGCTCCGGCTGCGCCGCCTCGGCGAGCTCCAGGAGCTTGTTCATCGTGGCCCAGTTCCGGGTCGTGGCCGAAACCTTGAGGATCCTCTCGAGGAAGTTGTTGGAGCGCTTGGAGTTGCCGTAGCCCTGGCCGTAATAGGAATATACCACCCGGTTCGCGACCTCGTGCCGGTCGACGTCGTTCATCGTCTCCATGAGGACCTCGACGTCGCTCTCGGCGGGGTCGTGGGACAGGACGCTGACGTAGAGGTTCTTGGCGTCGCCCATGTCCGCCAGCGGATGCGACGAGACGATGCGCCGGAGCTCGTCGACAGTCTTGACTATCACGACGATGTCTCGGTCGATCTCGTTCTTGATCTCCTGGGCGATCTCGGCCTCCATCTTCCGCTTATTGGGTTCCTTGCTCTCGAAGATCGCGTTGCCGCTCTGGATGTAGGTCGAGACCTTGGCGAAGCCAATGTACTCGAGCATGCGCTTGAGGCCCTCCATCTTCAGGACGACCCCGCCGACGTTGACGCCGCGGACAAACGCTATATATACGGCCATGTTCTAATCACCACGCGGCTTCGGGAAAGTTCTTCAAGATCGAGGCGTCCTTCGTGACGAGGGTAGTTCTTGCGCACGCGGCCTGAGCGGCGATGAGCCGGTCGAAAGGATCCCTAGTCCATGTCATCTCGATGGCCTTGTCCGCGACCTTGCCAAAGGATGTCGCGTCGGTTTCGAGAGCGAGTCGATCGCGCAGATAGGCGAATACGAGGCCTGGGCTCTTCGAGATCCTGTCGATCTCGAAGAGGTACTGCAGTTCCAGAAGGACCATTGGGGAAATGGCCAAATCCTCGGATTCGATCAAGCCGAAGGCCCGATCCGAAAAACGATCGCGTCTTTTTTCATAGAGCCACACGACGACATGAGTATCGAGGTGTATCATGATTCGGCGACGCCCTTCCATTCGCCCGACCAATCCACGTGGACGATGTCCTCTGGATCGCCCTTGACGATGTCGTGTTCCTCGAGGCGGTCCCATTTGCTCCGCTTTTCCTGCGGTTCGATTATGAGCAATCTTCCATTGCGCTCGACCTGGACGGGTACTCCAGTCTCCAGCACGCGATCGAGAATCGAATAAAGGTTCTGCCTGAGTTTAGTGGCGGATAGGGACATGCCCATTGCTCCTCGATATATAATAACACGTACGCTATAATTAGACAATGCGTACGTATGTTATAAGTCCCAGATGTCCCTGAACTCGTGCTCCCGCTCGCAGTAGCGGCAAACGAACTTGGCCCTGCCGCCTGGCGAGGGGCCGCCCCGCTCGCCCCTGCGCAGGAATTCCGTGGTCGCGCCCTCGAGGCTGGATGGGGCCGAGATGCAGAGCTCGTTCTTGCAGGAGATCTCTTCGAAGCCGTAGATCCGGGGCGGCATGGAAAGACGGTATTTCTTGACCACTCGGTGCTCGTGCACGAGATTGAGGGTGCAGCCGGGCGCGATGGCCGCGAGCTTCTTGAGGTCGCGCTCGCCGAAGCTCATCACGTCCGGCAGGGAGATTATGCCCTTGTAGGTCCCCTGGTTATTGTGGAAGACCCCGTGGCCGCCACGCACGTCGAGGTGAAGCATGCGCCGGATTGCGTCGAGATGGCCCCAGATCTCGGGGATCGGCTCGCCCGAGGAGATGTGGTCTATTACGAGGCCGTCCTCGACGGGCTTGATGCCGACCTTGTACTCGGGCTTGGGGCGAGTCGCGGTCGGGACCTCCTTCACGAAGTCGTCGGGGTAGGTCTCCTGGACCTTGTGGTCGCCCTCGAAGTCCTCGCCGACGAGGCCGGAGACCATGGCGATGAGGGCGATGCGCGTCCAGTAGCCGTTGGCCGATTGGCCGTCCCAGCCGTTGAGGGGGGTCTCGTCGAGGAAGGTCGGGTTGGTGGGCGCGGTCCGGTCGCGGGGCAGCGGGTGGTAGAAGCGGCAGCCCTCGGGCAGGAGGCCGATCATGTCTTTGCGGAAGGTGACCGCCTGGCGCAGGGCCGGGGCCTTCTCGAGCACTTCCTCGCCCATGCGCTCGAGCTGGAGCCTCGTGAAGTACCAGATGGGCGCGATTTTCCCCGAGGCGAGGTACTCGTCGAGGGACTCGAACTCCCGCACGCGGAAGCCGTTGTCGCGCATCCGCTGGGCGTAGGCCGGCGGCATGCCGAGGAGCTCCGGCGCCACGAGGTCGACCTCGACCTCGCGGAACAGCCTGAGGCCGTCGGCCTTGGAGTGGACCGTGCGGCCGTGGTAGAGGTCGCCCGTGAGGGCGATATGGATGCGCTCGTCGCGGCCGCTCAGCTGCTCGAGGAAGGAAAACTCGTCCAGGAACTCCTGCGTGGGGTGCTCGTGCTTTCCGTCCCCGGCGTTGATGAAGGCCGGCCGCGGCCTGCCGCAGGCGTCGGCGTAGCGGCCCAGGGCCCCCTCCAGCCAACGGCACACTCCCTCGAGCTTGGAGCGGATCACGTAACAGGACTCGTCGGAGTAGCCGTAGAGCATCTTCACCGCGTCCGACATCGACTCGTTCTTGTTGAACGAGGACGTGGCGGTGTCGAAGAGGTTGGTGCGGGCGCCCAGGAACTTGGCTGCGTTGCGGAAGGACTCGCGCGTGCGAGTCGAGTCCTCCATGAATATGAGGTAGACCGAGTAGTCCTCGTCGTCGAGCCTGAAAGCCGAGGCGTCGCCGCCCGCATGCACCGCCCGCTTGAGCTCGAGCGCCTTGCGGTAGAGGTAGCGCTGCTCGTCGAGGGAGAGGTCGTTGACGACCGCTACCGTGCGTCCCTTGAAGGGACCGTTCCTGGAACCCATGCTGCCTCCAATAAAGCGGATATATCTTGATGTGTGTTCGTTTCCCCGCCTTAATGCGCGGGGGCCTCCTCGTGCGGGACGCCCCGCGGCTTCAGGCGGCGATCGATCGACGAATACTCATGCCTTATGGTTTTCAGGGTTTCAGATCCTTTATTTTCTCCAGGGTGTCGGGCTTGAGGAGGCCGAAGCTCCCGTCCGGGTACTGGACCGCTATGCCGCTCGCGCTCTGGCTTATCAGGGTGTAGGGCGAGACCGGATCCTTGGACCGCGCCTTTTCGGAGAGGTCCGCGGCGGCGAGCTCGGCCAGGTAGAACTTGCCATCGGTCCCGGCGGCGACCGCGTAGACCAAGGCTCCCGCGACGAGGACTGCGCTCTCGGGGAACATGTCGGACTTGCTCTCGGCCACGTCCTCGAGGCTCGCCTTGTCGAGCCTCACGAGCTTGACCCCGCCCGCCTTGCCCTCCAGGCCGGAGACCGCGACGTAGGCGTCCGCGAGCTCGGCAATGGACCTGAGGTGGAGGGTGTTGATCCTCGAGGAGCGGATGCCAGTGCCCTTGTCGGCGTCCACGAACAGGACCTGCCCCAGGTGGTTGGCGTCCCCTCCGACGAGGATCAGGTAGATGCCGTTGGCGGCGGCCCCTCCCTTCGCGGCGACCTCGGTGGCGATTACGGCCTTCTGGTCGGCGGTGATGTCCTTCCGGTCGGCCGCGGCCTCCTGCTGCTTGGCCGCGACCGCCGTCTCGCCCGCGGCCACGGCCTGCTGCTTGGCCGCGACATCGGCCTGCTTGGCCGCGACTCCAGCCTCCTCGGCCTGGACCGCCGCCTCCTTCGTGGCGAGCTGGGCGGAGGGAGGCGCGTTAGGCGATGCCGAAGCCGGCGGGCCGGCTGGCGGAGCGGCGGCGGTTTGGGCAGCCGGGGAGGCGGCGGGGGCCGCGGCCGCTGGAGGCGCCGCCGCCGGCGCGGGCTGGGCTGCCTTGGCCGCCTCGAGGGCCGCGCGGTCGGCCTCGGCCTTGGCCTTGTCGGCGGCGAGCTGGTCCTGGGCCTTGGCGAGCTCGGCCTTCTGCTTGTCGAGGTCGGCCTGGGCCTGGGCGGCCTCGCGCTCCTTGACGTCGACGAGAGCCTGCCTGTCGGGCACGCCCTTGTCGGGCTGGGCCTTGAGGCTACCGACGACCGCCTTGTCCGAGACTGCCCCGGTGTCGACGGAGCCGAGCTTGCCGGGAGCGGCGAGCGAGCTCAAGGGGATGACGATGCGGCTCTTGCCGGGCCAGTCCGTGTAGGCGAGCGCGAGGCCGGCGTCCTGGGCCGTGAGCTCCTTTTGGACGACGGCCTTGTACTTGGAGGCGAAATAGGCCATGTCCCCGCGATGGACGGCGTCGTAGATCGTGATGAAGGTGGCGAGGGTATAGGCGTCCTTCTCGGCGTAGCCCCAGGCCGAGGTCAAATAGCCCGCGACGATCCAGCGGAGGTTGCGGATGTGGTCCACCTGGGCCTCGGCCCCGAGGACGAGGATGTCGGCGTCGAGGCCCTCCTTGGCGGAGGGGTCGACGGCGCGGATGACCATGTAGCGGGCCTCGGCCCCGACCGACCTCATTCCGCCGCCCGGGCCCATCTCGCGTCCGAGCGACTGGCCAAGGCCCTTGATGTCGGCGAGGCTGTCGATCCTGGATTGGGGGCCCTCATAGTTGACGAAGACGATCCTGGCCGAGCTCGCGCTCTCGATCTCGCCCCGATCGGGGCTCAAGGCGGACGCGCCGGCCTGGGCTGACAGGCCCGTCGCGAGGAGGGCGAGAAGGCAGGCCGCGACAGAGATTGATCGTGATATATTATTCATTTCCGTCCTCCCGATTCCTCGATCCGGGCGAAGCCGCTCGGGGGCCCCGCTGCGGGGGTCCCGCCAGCGGGGATCCCATGGACATTCTCACTGCGCCCCATCCCCCTGTCAATGCTGGCGCGGTCATTTCATGAAGCCCGAGATCCTCGCGAGGGCGGCCGCGGCGCGGGCTCGGACGTCCTGGTCGTAGGGCGTGGCGGCGAGCTTGACGAGGGCCCTGATGCCGTCCTCGCTAGGGGCGGCGCCCGAGCGCAGGGCCAGGCCCTCGATGGCCGCCGCTATGTCCAGGGCGGTGCGGTCGTCGACCGGCCGCGCGGCCGCGGCGAGGAAGGCAGCCATGGAGCGGCCGTCCCCGTCCACGCCCATGAAGGCGAGGGCCTCGCAGGCGGCCGCGCGGACGGCCGGGTCCTCGTCCTCGGCGAGGACATGGAAGAGGGGCTCCCTGTACTCCGGCGAGCCCAGGCAGCCGAGGAGATAGCAGGCTCTGGAGCGAGGAAGGGGATTGGAGGCGCGGCCGCGCTCGAGCTCGGGGATGCCTCGTGCCAAGGCCCCCGTCGCGACTGCGGCGCAGTAGGCCGCCGCCGCGGGCTCGTCCTTGCCTACGCTTCCTGAATTCATGCTCTTTTCTATGTCGGCGAGTCGGGATAGCTGACTGCTCGAATCGTTCGCCAGGGGATCGAAGAGAAGGATCCTGGACGCGATGTCGGGCAGGTCGGGATAGGGCAGGAGATCGGCAACGCGTGGTTGGCCCAGGGGCCGCTCGAAGCGGTAGGCGGCGAGGATCCAGTCGCTGCCCGAGGAGAAGGCGAGTCCGGCCGGAGAAACGGCGGGGACTCCGGCCGAGCCCGGTATGCTCAATTCGCGGTACAGCTCGCCATCGAGGGAGAGGGAGACGGCCCTGCCCTTTCCGACGGCTACGAGGCGCTCGGAGAACAGATAGAGGCGGCCCTGGAGGCAGGCCGTGGCTTGCGTCCAGGCCTCATTCCCGTCCATGCCGATGGCGAAGGCCCGGCCCGCGGCGTCGAGCCCATAGACGAGGCTCCCGTCCCAGGCCAGGGAGACGATCGCGGCGGACGAGCGGTACGATGCGCGCTTCTCGCCGTCCGGAGCGAGGAGGAGGAGGCCTCCGTCCGAGAGGCCGACAGCGAGGCATGGCCGGCTCGGGTCCCTGCCGTCGGCGAGCGGGAGGAGGGCCTTTGGAGGCGAGGCGAGCGCGAGCTCTCTCTGTACCTCGCCGTAGGGCGAGGCGAGGAGGAGCCCGCCGTCGACGAGGCCGATGCAGGGATAGCCCCGACCGTCGGTGCCGGGAGGGCAGGAGGGCGGAGAGGGGAGGGCCAGCTCCCACAGGCGCAGTCCTGCCGGGTTGAGGCATATGAGTCCGGAGCCCGAGAGCGCGAAGACCCTCCCGTCCGAGCCGAATGCCGGGGAAAAGGCGGCGGCCTCCCCGGCCTCGCTCCCGATCTCAGCCTTCCAGGCGAGTTCGCCCATGCCCGAATAGGCCCGCAGCTCGCGGCCGCCCGGGGCCACGAGGACCCTCCCGAAGGGGTCCAGGGCGAGCAGGGTCCCCGGCCCTGCCGCGCCGGCGCTCATCGAGAGATCGACGCGGGATCTGAGCGATCCGGCCTCCGTGAGAGCATAGAGCGAGAGATCCTCGGAGAGGAGCCAGGCCGCCGCCGGCTTCGTGAGGGAGTCGAGGACAGGGCCTGCGATGGCCTTGCCTCCTGCGGGGAGGCGGAACGCGGGGTCGAGGGAGGAGAGCCCGGCCTGGGCCGAGCTCGCCTCGAAAGCGAGGAGGATCGAGGCGAGGAGGGCGAGGGCGCGCCGGCAGAGGCTCCGCAGCTCAGCGCAGCGTAAAGCGCGCATTGCACTCCACGTGGCTGGTCTGTGGATAGAAATCGAAGGCCTTCAGGCTCTGGAGCTCGTAGCCCGCCTGGACGAGCTCGCCGGAGTCGCGGGCCAGGGTGACCGGATCGCAGGAGAGGTAGACGAGGACCGGGGGCTTGGACTTCGTCAGCCACTCGCGGACGGCTTCCGATAGGCCCGTGCGGGGGGGGTCCATCAGGACGAGATCGAAGGGCTTCCGGGCCGAGCTCCCGCGCACCCAGTCCTCGACGGGGAGGTCGTAGAACTCGTGGCCCTGGCCGCTCGCGTTGGCCCTGGCCTGCTCCAGGGCATGGGGGTTCTGCTCGACGTAGACGAGGCTCTTGAAGGACGAGGCCAGGAAGCGCCCGAAGAGGCCGACGCCGCAGTAGAGGTCGGCCGCCCTCTCGCCCGAGAGCCCCGCCAGGGCATCGGGCACGAAATAGTCGAGGAGGTAGAGGTTGCTCTGGAAGAAGTCCCTGATGTGGAAGCGGATGCCCTTGCCGGCCACCTCGACTTCGACGACGCCTTGCTCGCCCTCCTTCCAGACCTCGTCGCCGTAGCCGAAGACGATGAAGCGGTCCTTGCCGAGGACATAGCTGCCGAGCTCCTCGAAGGCCCGACTCGTGCCGGCCCTCTCCTCGATCCAGTCCTGGATGGGACGGAGCGCGATCATGCACGAGGGCGCCTCGACGACCTCCGAGGAGGAGCGGCGCATGAAGCCGAGGCGGCGCTGCCTCGAGAAATGGAGCTGCATCCGGTTACGGTAGGCGAAGGGCAGGGAAGGCACGGCGGCGATCTCGCCGATCTCGAGGCGAGCCGTGCGGGCGAAGGCCTCGGCGACGATGAGGGCCTTCTCCTCGACCTGGCGGGAATAGGCCAGGTGCTGGAGGTTGCAGCCCCCGCACTCGCGGTAGATGGGGCAGGGCGGCTCGACCCGGTGCCTGCTCGGCTCAAGGACTTCGATCAGGGAGGCTTGGGAGTAGTCGCGCTTGATCGAGCCGATCGTCGCGAGGACGAGCTCGCCTGGGAGGGCGAAGGGGACGAATACCGCCTTCCCCTCGAGGAAGGCCAGTCCCTCCCCTCCGGCGACGAGCTTCTCGACGCGCAATCTGACGGCGGCCTTTTCCGGCATGGTTGCGCGATGATAGCTCGGAACCGCGCTCTCGGACTACTGTTTCCTCCGCGCGAGCCTGCGTATCAAGGCCGAGGGCGGGCCGCGAAGGATGGCGCATATCGCGCGGCGACCAATATGGCCTCGACCATGCTCACCGCGCTCGCCACGCCCGTCCAGGCTATGTCGAAGGCAGTCCCGTGGTCGACGCTGGTCCGCAGGAAGGGCATGCCCAGGGTGAGGGAGACGGTCCGATCGAAGTCCAGGGTCTTGCAGGCTATGTGGCCTTGGTCGTGGTAGAGCGAGAGCACGGCCGCGTAGCGCCCGATCCTGGCCTGGTGGAAGACCGAGTCGGCCCCGATCGGCCCCGAGACGGCCAGGCCCCGCGCTCGGGCCTCGGCTATCGCGGGCTCCAGCTCGCGGCCCTCCTCGTCGCCGAAGAGGCCGTGCTCCCCGCAGTGCGGGTTGAGGCCCGCGACCGCGATCTCGCCTCCCACGCCGAGCTTCGCGAGGGCGGCCGAGCAGCGCTCGAGATAGTCGAGGACGCGTTCCCTGGTCACCAGCTCGCAGGCCCTTCGCAATGAGACGTGCCTCGTGAGGAAGAAGACTCGCAGACCCAGGGTCTCGAACATGGTCAGCGGGTCGGCGACTCCCGCCACCGCGCCGAGCATCTCGGTGTGGCCGATGAAGGGGACCTTGGCCGCCGCTATGGACTCCTTGTTGATTGGCGCGGTGGCGAGGGCTCGGACGCCGGCGCCGGTCC
>Ga0181529_10002093_pt1 | contig 24523 bp, 26 predicted proteins | sample PEATcosm2014_Bin_36_FD_119763 | JGI IMG/M metagenome (GOLD analysis project Ga0181529, IMG submission 119763) | Peatland microbial communities from MTU Mesocosm Facility, Houghton, MI, USA - PEATcosm2014_Bin10_30_metaG | ecosystem: Environmental > Terrestrial > Soil > Wetlands > Peat | place... | reverse complement strand
TTGGATCGGTGGACATAAACGCGCTGATTGCGAATTGGAAGGCCATCAGCTTCAAATCCACCAGCACAACGCTCTCGCTCAGTCCTGCTTCCATCACGCATGGCCAGAGCGTTACCGTCAACGCCAGCGTTACGCCTGCTTCCGGCAGCGGCACGCCCACCGGCACACTGGCTCTCACTGGCAAAGCTACTGGAGCAACAACGCAAACCGGACTGGGCACGGTCTCGCTGACCTCCGGCTCCGTGGACACAACACTGCAATCACTGCCGGGCGGCGCCTATACCGTCTCTGCGGATTACTCCGGCGATAGTAGTTTTGCAGCCAGCCAATCAACTGGAAGCTCGATCACGGTACTGCCCGAGGCCAGCACGATTCAATTCCCGACTGTTGAGCTGGCAGCCTACAGCAATCAGACGCTTCCATTCGGGCGCACCTTATACATTCTCGCCCAGGTCGCCGGCGTTTCCGGCAAGGGCACACCCACGGGAAATGTCACCTTTACGGATAGCGTCAGCGGCCCGATTACATTTCCTCTGAATAGTTCCGGCATGGCCGAGTGGGACGTCTATAGTCTGGCCGCGGGCAGCCACACCATCTCTGTCAGTTACAGCGGCGACGCCAGTTTCAACGCTACAACAACCCCTGCAACCATGTCATTCACCATCGGCAAAGGAAATATCTACGCTTCTGCAATCCCTTCGGCGGAGAATGTGGTGGCAGGCGACTCGTTGACCGCGCAGGTATTTGTCTTCGGTGCTGCAGGAGCAGCGCCGACGGGCACGGTTACTGCTTACTTCGGCTACGGAGGTCAGTCGCAAACAGCCACATTAACCCCAAGCGCTGCGATGAACTTACCTGCCTCCAGTGCCACGGTTGCCTTCAATAACATTGCTGCCGGGTCCACAGGATTTATCTATCTATCATACAGCGGAGATGCTAACTGGAATTCCCTCACCAGTGCTTACACGGGAACTTACGTGAACGTGATTTCTACTGCTCCATCTCTGCCCTCGACCATCACCCTGGCACTATCCTCAATCTCGAATGGATTCAACGGAGAAGTGAATGTAAACGGCACGGTCAGCGGAAACGGCGTCATCACGCCGACTGGCGGTGTGTATCTGTACTCAAATCTGAATGGAGAGATATATGCCGCCGTTCTTGCCCCCAGTGGCGCCTCGGCAACATATACTGCCTCCATTCCTGGTGGATATTTTATCGATGGAAGTAGCCAATTGACCGCAGTCTATTCCGGCAATTCCAACTACTTATCGTCCTCGAGTTCACCCCTGTCAGTCACCACGAATGTCGGCGATTTCGCGCTGAATGCACTTGCTCCCACTCTGAGTGTCGCACCGGGAGCATCCATTACCGAAAACCTGATCCTCACATCCTCCGGAGCGCTCTTCGGGGTCTCTGGCGCGGTAACAATACAATGCACAGTATCCTCGCCCGCCATCACCTGCACGCCTTCCTCCACTGCGCCCACACTCACCGCATCCGGTCAGGCCACCACCAGCGTCACCATTCAGGCTTACACCACTACTACCACCACCAGCAAAGTTATTCCTGATCGCGGATTCTCAGGGTGGCTTTCCGGCGGAGCCGTTCTGTCGTGTTTGGTTTTGCTTTGGATTCCAGGCAATCGCCGCGTGCGCAGAATGCTTTTCTGCTTGATTTTGCTCGTCGGCGCTGGCTTCGTCACCAGTTGCGGTGGAGGCAGCAGTTCGTCTTCAACCCCACCACCTACTACTACTACCACTACGACTACAAACGCGGGACCGGGAACATATTATGTAGACGTCACGGCAATCGCGAGCACCGTGACCCATAGCGTCCGTGTTACCGTCAACGTGCAGTGACGCAACTGCCAGATGCCCCAGGTCTCGATTTTGAGACCTGGGAATTCACAACATTATATTGAGCAGCGTATTTCTATTCCCTATTCCTACTCTTCCCCCAGCCATCGCTTCGTATTCAGCAGTTGCCGCTGATCAAGCGCCCAAACCTTCCCGGTCATCTCATCCGCACCTTTGCCTTCGCGGATGCACTTATCGAATTCGCCCTGAATCGCCTGCATCTTGGCGTCGAGGTCGTCGATGAAACTGAGCGCGATGGCTTCTGGAATCATGGGCAGCTTGGGCGAGCCGAACTCCAGCTTGCCGTGATGCGAGAGGATCATGTGCAAGACCAGCGTCTTGAGTCGCGGAGGAAAGTTGGGCAGGCTGTCGATGGCGTGCTCGGTAAGTGCTGAACCAATCTGGATGTGGCCAAGCAGTTGTCCCTCCACGGTGTAATCAAAGCCAACCTGCCAGCTCAACTCGCGCAGCTTGCCAATGTCGTGCAAAATTACGCCGGTGAGCAGCAGATCGCGGTCGAGTATCGGGTAGTGAGCGGCGACACGCTCCGCAAGCGTCAGCAAGCTGACAACGTGTTCAAGAAGTCCGCCGAGCCATGCGTGATGGAGTTGCTTGGCGGCCGGTGCTTCGCGATAAGCGGCGGAGACGAATGGATCGGCGAGGATAGTGGCGATCAGCAGCTTGAGGTCGGGGTTGGTGAAGCTCTCCGCAAAGCCGAGCAACTGACGCCAGAGATCGGCAACATCAAAGGTCGTCGAAGGAAGCAGATCGGATTTATCCACCTCGCTCGGCTGTGCAACGCGAAGCTGATCGATCTTCATCTGCAAGCGCTCGTCGAAGCGGGAGGCCGAACCGCGCGCCTTGACGATGTCGCCGCGCTCGAATTCTTTCGCAATGCGCGGGTCTGTTGGTTCCCAGACGCGGCCTTCCAGTTGGCCGGTCTTGTCGCCGAGCACAAGGCTGAGATAAGGCTTGTTGTTCTTGGTGGTGCGCTGCTGCTTGGCGAGGACGAGGAAGAAGCCGTCGAAGAGCTTGCCTTCTTCAAAGCCTGCCAGATCTGCGATATAAATTTCTTTCATGGTTTTGCCTTTGAAACACTGTGTATCCAAAAGATAAGTGTACGACTCCGGGCAGCAATTACAATCAATTTTGTGAGCAATTCATTTGAGATTGGACCAGTGCAGGTTGGCGGGGGACGGTTGTTTTTGATCGCCGGACCTTGCGTGATTGAGTCCGAGACGCACGTGCGTACGATGGCCGAGAGCATCCAGCGCATCGCGGCGGAACTCGGCATTCCTTTCATCTTCAAGGCCAGCTACGACAAGGCCAACCGCACCAGCATCAAGAGTTATCGCGGGCCGGGAGTCGTCGAGGGCGCGCGCATCCTGGCCCGACTGGCCAAAGATACCGGCCTGCCGGTGCTGACTGATGTGCATGAGGCGGCCCATTGCGCCGCGGTTGCGGAGGCAGTGGACGTCTTGCAGATTCCCGCATTTCTCTGCCGTCAGACGGATTTATTGCTGGCTGCGGGCAAGACAGGCCGCGCCGTCAACATCAAGAAAGGGCAGTTTGTCGCGCCGTGGGATATGTCGCACCCGGTCGAGAAGGTGCGCTCGACGGGCAATGAGCGCGTCTTCCTTACTGAGCGCGGAGCCAGCTTCGGCTACAACTCGCTGGTCGTCGATTTTCGCTCGCTGCCGGTGATGCGCTCTCTTGCGCCGGTGGTCTTCGACGGAACACATTCCGTGCAACAACCTTCAGCTGCGAATGGCGTCAGTGGCGGAGAGCCGGAGTTTATCCCATTGCTGGCACGAGCTGCCGTTGCTGCGGGAATCGATGGATTGTTTCTTGAGGTGCATGACGATCCGGCCAACGCCAAGTCAGATGGAGCGAATGCGCTGGATTTGAAGCTGCTGAAACCGCTGCTGGAAAAATTGCTGGCGATACAGCGCGCGGCCATTTGACGGTTATCTTCCCAACATAAACGTCAGAATGGTTGGAAGCCGTTTCTCGTAGAATTACGCCGCCAGCGGTTGCAGGCCTGTCGGCAGCTCACGTTTCGGTATCAGTACAGGCACAACAGTTGCCGGAAGGGTGGAGGCGCAGACGGACTGATGCTCTTCCAGTTCGTAGCGGGCGCGCTCCATCTCCACGTTCATCTGCGCCGCCAGTTTGGTGCTGGCCTTATAACCCGCCGAAGAACGCGCCTCGACATACTCTCTGTGCCGTGCAAGATAGTTTCTTTCCAGATACTCGCAGGTTGAACAGGCCATAGCTATCTCCTCTGCCCTCCGCTCAACTTATCGGCGGCGAAGCTGCTGCGCATTAGGAAGGAAAACCGTAATGCTGGGTTGACTTATGCATTTCTCTGGACGCGCCAACATAAGTTGCCGCTCTCCCCATCACGGCAACCAACAGGCCCGCGTGAGAGTGTTCCAGCATAAAGTCTTCGGCAAAAGTTGACTTCTTTCCGTTGAATTCATTTGAAGCAACCGTGGAAGAATTGATTCGCTCTGACTGGCTTGTTGGCCTGCACGAGCTTTGAGCCTTGCTCCGGCCGACGGATAAGCGATTGCTTGCGACGCATTCCTTGAGATGGCCCATGGCGCAACTCCATATATTCTGTGACTTAGTTGAATGATACTCGCGTTGGAGTTAGAAATGGAGTTCCGCGACGAGAAGAATGTAACTTGAAACTCCCAATCGAGGCGCTTCCCGAAATGACTCACACTTATCCCACGTCTTGGCATAAAGCTATCCAAGGCAGCAAGATTGTCTAACTCTGGTTGTTGTCGTGGCCTGCGGGTAACTCTCTTAGAAAAAACTCACGGGGAAATAAGTAGGACACCATTCAATCGTTGGTCGGCTTTACCCCGGCGACCTCTGCGGGAGTTGTTTTATACTCTCCCAATCCAAGTGTTACGCTGAATTCTTTCGTATGTCAAGCGCTCGTATGTTAATTCTTTCGCCTATTTCAAATGAATTAATTAAGTTGCAACCTCTTGCACTAATTCGCAACTGATCGCATTTTTGTGTCCGCTTTTGACGCCGGCTGATACGCAGCTTGCGCGGATAGGGCATAGGAGTGACGAGTTGCAAAGCTCTCTCAAAATCGGCTCTGGACGGCAACGGGGGATTCCCGATCGAGCGTCGGGTGAATCGGGCTTGCTCGCCATTTGAGGCTGCCAAAGTCTAAGCATGGTGCGGAGGCGGGAAAATGTCACGTCCGGCGTGCTGCCGGTTGCCACCCTGCCCTGATACACTTTACCTTGGAGATTCTGAGCATGATTCGTCAACCTGCTTGCAGATGAGCAGGCCGCCGGAAGCCGGTATATTGTCGGTTTTCACCGGCTGCAGGCTAACTAAGGTGCATTGCGGAATCATTACCTGAGAGCGTATTTCCAGCTACAGCGGCCTTTTCCGGGCGCTGTAAAGACATGGAAGCGTTCCAAATCTGGATTGTTCCGACAAGTTCGGAAGAGACCGTTCCACAGCTTGATATAGCGGGACGGGGAGGGTTCATGCGGCGGTTTTTGACGCTTGTTTGCTTGATGTTCGTGGCCATTCCGGCCGGGATTACGATCTCTGGATGCACCCGCGATCCGGGCGCTGCCTACTGCAACGGGGCCGGATACGGCGAAAAGATCGGACAGCTCGTTTCGATCACCCTGCCCTATGCGACTACCGGCCTCTCGATTTCCTTCGGGCAGACGCATCAGGCGCCTACACCTTCGGCCGCTGACTGCAAGGGAAACTCAATCAACGGATCGGCGTGGACTTACGGCACATCCAATAATCAGCTGGTGGACATCTCGCCGACCGGGAATATGTGCGCCGGCACGTGGAACCGCAACTCCGGCGGCGGCGTCCCCAATTTCACTGTCTGTAGCCCGCCCAATCCTATGCCGTCGACTGGAGGCCTGCCCTATGCCACGGCTTATATCACGGCATCTGCCGAGTCGGTAGTCTCGAATCCAGTCCCAGTCTTCGTGCATCCCCAGGTGACGACAGTCGGCTTGGTCACAACCCCCTTGACGGGGATTGCGAATCAATGTTTCTCCAAGGGGCAAGTGGCTACGCTGGACGCGCAGGTCTGCGCCGCTGACTCCAACAATAATCAATACTTGCTTTGCGCGCCGCCTACCGTGACCAGCGGCATCTGTAAGATGCCCAGCATCACGCCCGACATCATCGCCAGCGGAACGCTTACAGCGCCTCCTGCCTCCGGCAATTTCATTATCAGCGCCGCCTATCAGTCGGGAGGGTCCATCACCGGAACAGCAGGGGAAACTTGCAATCTAACCAGCTTCAATAACAGTTCTGGAGGAGCGACAGCGACGGTTGCCTTGACCGGTACAAACACCATTGCCGCCGCGACATCTCTTGTCATGACAGCGACGGGCACGGCAAGCTCAGCTCCTACAACTGCGACGCTCTCGAATGGCACGGCAAACTGCTCAGGAACCGCAAATATCACTTCTGTGTTGGGTCCAATCTTCGGAACGGCGGGCCAGACCTGCACTCTGAGCTACTTCAATAATGGCTCTACTGGTGCAGCCGCAACAGTAGCCCTGACTGGCGCCAATGCGATTCAATCGGGGACAGCGCTCAATATCACCGCGGGAGGACTCAACGCTACCTCTGCGCCGACAGCGGCTGTCCTCTCCAATGGAACGGCATCCTGCTCGGGAACCGCGACCGTCGCTACAACCATGACTCCGGTCCCTAGCTGCACTCAGGCCCTCGGTATGCTTACCTATACTGTAGGCATTGGATCGATTGCGTCGCTTCAGACGAACACGACTACAAATCAGGTGACCATCACCGCCGGACTGCCGGGAACCACACCCATCTCAGCATCGGTCGCTGGATCGGGATCTTCGGCAGGCTACTTTGCCACCTGTCCGCCCAAATCCATCTCCTTGGCCCTTGCCAACGGAGAAGAGTCGGGATCGATCACTAAGGGCGTTACGCAGAATCTGGTCACCACCGTCATCGACACGAACAACAACCCTATCACCGGACTTAGCCTGAACTACCAGTCCACCAATCCGGTCGACATCTCGGTCACCAGCTCCGGCGCCGTCACCACCTCCTTTCCCGGCGAGGCTTCGGTCTATGCTGTCTGCCAGCCGTCCTCCTGCAATCCTGCCCCAATCAACCAGATCGGTTTGTACGGCACTGGCTTGCCCATCTCCTCGAATCCGGTTACCATTACCACCCCTGGAGTAGCCAGCGATTATGTTTGGTTCGGCGCGCCCGGCCAGTCTCAATACATCGCTTCCGTCGAGCTGCTCACCGGCACCGTCGGCGCTTTGACGCGCCTGCCCTACGTGCCGAACTCGATGGTGGCGGATCAATTAGGAGATACCATTTACTTAGGATCTACCGAGGAGTTGATGGTATACAGCTCCGGGAGTAACTCCGTCACGAAGCAGAATAACTCCGTCCCCGGCGTGGTGCTGGCCGTGGCGCCGGACAACTCACTGGTGCTCATCAATGACCAGGTTCGCCAGCTCTTCTATCTCTACACTCCGAGTTCCGGTTCCTACACCTCCTACGGCGGCTTAGGCACTGCCGCCGCTTGGACGCCGGACGTGCAGACGCTTTACATCACAGGCACCAACACGACCACAGGAGATCCCACGCTCTTCGTCTACAACCAGAACACCGGCTGGACCACTTCTGATTTGAGCGCCTCCACGGGAGTATCACAGAGTCTGGCGCTTACCATTCCCAGCGTGGGAGCCTATCTGAGCGGCAGCAATACCGTGGCCCACACCTGGTGCCCCACCGGCACGGTTGGCAACTACGCCACCATGAGCTTCTATCCGCAAAGCGATGTGGTACAGGACTCAGGCAGTCCCGTTCCGTCTAATATCCTGACTGCTACCACCGATGGTGACCACATTCTTAGCGCTGCACTCAACGGCAGCAGCATCACGCTCAACGACATCGGCGTAACAATTCCCACCACCGAATGCACTCTGGCCCACCCGCTTTCCACCAGCCCGGTGCTGCTCACGCCTACGCCGCTCAGCGTCAATGCCAACGCCAGCCTCATTAATCGGGTGGTGCCGTCTCCAATCAACAGTCTGGACTTTATCACCTATAACCCGCTTGCAACCGGCGCCACAACAGGCGCTTCGCTGCCCTACTACGTGCCAGGAACCTACACGCCCGGCAACTCCTACACGGCTAATCCGGTCCAATATGTCACGCTCACGGGAAGCTCATCCATCACAGCTCCGGTCGCGGGCGCTTTCTCACCGGACGGCACGCTCTTCTTCGTCTCCACAGCTGGCGACAACAAGATTCACTACATCAGCATTCCCGCCAACTTCCCCACATCGCTGCCCACGGACTCGCTGCAGATCAGCCCCAGCCTGCCTGCCTGCATTCCTCTCTCTGAAGGCGGACTCGATCCCGGCTGCGCTTATTCCGGTACAAACCCTAGCACTGCCATCGTACCGGCTACATTCATCAACGTCCTGCCGCGCTCGACAACATAGGAAGTTGAGCAGCAACCTACCCGCAAAAAAAGGCCGGCAGCGCGCCGGCCTTTTTTTTTGAAGTTTGCCTGCCTCTCGGCATCCCACTCCGCAGCGGAGTCTTCAGACTCCTGAATGTTCGCATTGCTAGAGCGGCTGTTTTAGTTTAGCCGCGGGCCTTTGGACAGAACTCGAAGATCCAACACGGAAATCCCTGAGCGTACGAGAGTTTCTCGACGACTCGCAGCCTCATTTGTATAGAATTATCCAACTCAAGCGCACAATCGAAGCATAAGGCCAACCAGAGCTTCGTGCCTTTCCTCGTCCCTAGGCCGATGCGAAAAGGCGACTCAGATTCCCAGCTTGCGCACTTCGTCGTTGTAGTATTTGCGGTAGAGAATCTCCCACTCCTGCGAGCCTTCGACGATGATCTTGCGCTGCGAGGCGATCTTCTGCCGTGCGGCGGTGTCGATGCCGGCCTCTTGCGTCAGCAGCGTGGTGAGCGCCTTGCGCGCCTCCTGGCGGATGGTGTTGCGATCCTCCAGAAAGCCGACTTCGTCGATCTCGGCCAGCGTGTCGGCAACGGTGTGGGCCAGCTTGTTGAGCTTGTCGGGGCTGATCCTCATAGCACCGCCTTGTACTTCTTGGTCAGTTCGGTCTTCACCTTTTTGAACATCTCGGCATACTGCGCGCCGGTCTTGCGCATCTCTTCGGAGTAGGCCTCCAGAATCACGCGCACCTCTTCGTTGATGCGGTCTTCGAGAGATAGCTCCTCGGTCAGCCCCTGGCTGACGCGCGCCTCGACCACCTTCATGTCACTGGTGGTAATCATCTTGGCGTCGATGAGATGCTTGACCGTTCGGCGGGCGAGATACCCAATGTAATCGCGAGAGAAGATCATGGATTAAGGTTCAGGATACCGCATCCACCCGCACTCTGTACACTATGGTGCGGAACAAGCTCAGAAAAAGCTGATGCGCGCCGCGCCGCCGGGAGCGGGAGAGTGCGGTGCGCCTCTCCTCACCGTGAAGGTGAACGAATACGCGCCCCGACTCGCATCACGACTCGCCGCTGGGGCTGCTCCGAGGCCCAATATCCGCAGCCGAAGCAGCCCCTGCGGCAGCGGACGCCAGAAGCGCGGCAAGCAGAATCTGGGATACGCGCGCACGCTTCATGGCATCCTCCGCACTCTCTGTATCGGAGTTCGAGGCGCGAAGATGAGCGCAGAATGAGCAACTATAGGTCAGACTTGATTACGCAAGTCATGGACGGAACGTGTGCTATTCCATTATCCAATTCTCGGTAGCTTCCTAATATTGCATTGCTGTTCTGCTTGCGTAGTCTACGATAAGGCCGCCAGACCGTCTTATGGTTTATTTAGGATTTACGATCCTAGTCAAATGTTAGGGCTTTGTGTCTTATCCAATCCACACCAGCAGGCTTTACCACGAGAACATCGATCGTACCCCCAACTCCAGGAACACCGATAGGCACAAGAAGAGTACCGTTTGCAAAACGCTGTATGTTTATTGTTGTCTTGATAAAAGTTGAAGCCAGATCAATACCATCTTGGAGCATAAGCCCGTTCCAAGCTATATTGTATTGAAGGGATGGCAACTGCTGCCCCATCGCGCTACGCTGGTCCTGGGAGATCGAATTGAATGCTGGCAGTACGCCGAGCGTCGGATCGTAACCTAAAATCAATCTTTGAATAACATCAGTTTGACCGTTCCACTGTGCCCCAGTATTGTCTTGCGTATCATGCGAAGGCTTCGGGGACACTTGATTGGGAAATTCCATCCAGTTCAACTTACCTTTCCCTTTTGAATCGTATCCTGCTATCAGGAAACCCAGTGTGGGCCGTTGTGAAGTATTTGGAAACGATTGGTTATAGACTTCACCAAAAAATTTTGCAAAGTGATCCCCAAACGAGTCAATATCTTCCGAGGCATTGTACTCTTTACGAAAATCCTCAATCCAACTTGATATTGTTCGTTTCTTGAGAAAGGCTTCTCCGTACGTAGCAATACCAAATTTCCCAACATTGAAGACCTTACTTCCATTATCGGACAAAACACGAGATTGACCGGGAATCATCCCAGTTTGCGTCAATCGGCTGTCTCCTGCCAATACAATACCCTCTGACAATGCAATGCCGACAACCACAGTTCCGTGGAAATTGACGTTTGGATCTTGGGTATCAACGTGAGTACTGGATTGATTCACGATCCAGCGAGTGTCAACATTTGAATGTTGGCTGTCACCAATCAGGTCATCAGTTGCGAGAACGGTTTGACTATTAGCTTGCAGGAATGAGGGAGAGGAATACAGGACACAGATCCCCGTGAGCAGCAAAAGGCTCCTTCTGACTGCTTGCGCGTTCTTCATCACAACCTCACATCGTTATACGTTTGGACGTATAGTATCCATCGGCGTAATACCGATAGTCAATCTCATTTTTACTCCAAATCAAACTAATGATGTGCAAATAGAGAAGAATAAGCGAATCTATAGAAGTCGATCAACAGAACCGGCTACGAACTGAATGGATTAACTGTGCTCACCCCCGGTGCGGGCAGCTCTTGCTGTTCAGGCATTCGTCGGCAACGCGCAGCCGCTCCACTGGCCGTCCTGCGATCAGATGCTCTTCGACAATCTCCGCTGCGTCTTCCGGGCGCACATTGCCATACCAGACAGCCTCAGGGTAGACGACCACCATCGGCCCGTGCTCGCACTGGTCCAGGCAACCGGATTTATTGATGCGCACCCGGCTGCCGAGGCCGGCGGCCTTCGTCCGCTGCTGCAGCTCGGCGTGCAGGGCGCTGGTTCCATCACGAGTGCAGGAGGGACGCGGCGCATCTTCGGGGCGCGCATTACAGCAGACAAAGACGTGGCGCTCAAATGCGGGCAAGCTGTTCTCCTTCTCGGATACTTTTCCAGACTAAACCGAACATCCCCGAATCCCTATTTCCTGCTCTTATAAAGTTTCCACAATTCCGCCCGTCAGCCCTCCCGCATCTGCGAAAATGGAAGTTGTGACTATGAGCAAAGATAACCTTCTCTCTCTGAAAGACGATATGGTGGCCTTTATTGAGGGCCACGGCCTCAAACGCCTTCCCGGCTACATTACCGAGGATGTTCCCTCCATTGTGTGGGAAGGCTCGGACAACCCCGACTCCTGGAAAGACTTTGTGGAGATGGCCAAACACGTTGGCGCTCCCTTTGTCACCTTCAGCGAGATTGCGCTGGAGGCCGAGGAACTGGACGCGCTGATCGAAGAGGCCGGGGAGATGAACTTCCCCGACGAAGAGGCAACCGAACTGGTGGAGGCGCAATGGCTGCGCAAGTACGCCGGCAACCTGGGCTATATTCAGCTCGGCTTCGTCTATCAGGGCCTCGTCTTGCTGCATGAGACAACCACCGAATGGTACGAGCGCTTCCAGGCGCTGCTCGAAGATATCGAGACCTTCCAGGACATCGTCATCGGCGAGCACGAGCACGGCGACGAAGAGGACGAGTAAGCTCGGTGGGCGCTGCTGTCAACGGAGCTGCCGCTGACCAGGTAGCTCCGCGAAATCATCCTCCGCAACGCTGGAGCTTTTCCGAGGCGCATCCAGACGCGGCGGCCGCACTGGCCAAGTCCGCGCGGCTTCCGTTGGTGCTGGCGGAGCTGCTCGTGGCGCGCGGCGTCACGCAAGCCTCTGAAGCCTTCGCCTTCCTCAATCCTGAGATTGCTCACCTGCACGATCCCTTTCTGATGCTGGGCATGGACTGCGCCGTCGAGCGCCTCAATCGCGCCATCGAAGCGCAAGAACCGATCCTGCTCTACGGCGACTACGATGTGGACGGCACCACCGCCGTGGTGCTGCTCAAGACGGCGATCGAGATGCTCGGCGGAGTCGCGCGCTTTCATGTCCCGCATCGGCTGCGCGATGGCTACGGGTTGCAATCAAGCGTGCTGGAAGAGGCTCATGCCGAGGGCGTTCGGCTGGTGATTACCGTGGACACCGGCATGAGAGCCTTTGCCGAAGCTGAAACCGCGCGCAGGCTGGGCCTGGACCTCATCATCACCGACCATCATTTGTTGGAGGCGGGCGATGCTGTTCCGCACGCGCTCGCCATTCTCAATCCCAACCAGCCCGAGTGCCGTTATCCGGAAAAATTTCTCTGCGGCGCGGCGATTGCGATGAAACTGGCGCAGGCTTTGCTGGCGCGCCGTTCGCCGGACCGCACCCGCGAGAAGACGCTGCCGAGTTTTTTGAAGATGGCGGCCATTGCTACCATCGCCGACGCGGTGCCGTTGAAGGGCGAGAACCGCGTCATCGCAGCTTTGGGGTTGAAGGAGCTGCGCCGCCCAGCCGGAGTCGGTCTGCGCGCGCTCTTCGCGGCTGCCGCCCTCGATCCCGCGGCCAAGGCTCTCACTGGCTTCGATGTGGCCTTCCGTCTGGCTCCGCGCATCAACGCGGCGGGCCGCATGGACGTAGCTTCGGATGTCGTCGAACTTTTCACGACGCGCGACTCGGCCCGCGCCGTTGCACTGGCTCTGAAGCTCGAACGGCTCAACAGCGAGCGCCGCGAGACGGAGACCACGGCCCTCACTGCAATTGAGGCTCGCCTTGCCACAGACGCGGAACTCGCAGCGGACCGGCTGCTCGTCATCGACGGCGAGGGCTGGCATCGCGGCGTCATAGGCATACTGGCCTCGCGCGTCGTCGAGCGCACGGCCAAGCCGGCCATTGTCGTCAGCGTCGAGGACGGCGTTGCCCACGGCTCCGGCCGCTCCGTTGACGGCTTTCAGTTACTCAACGCCATCGAGAGTTGCGCCGATCTCTTCACTCGCTTCGGCGGCCACGCCTTTGCCGTCGGCTTCGCAATGCCTGCCGACCGGTTGCCGGAGTTGAAACGCCGCCTTCGCCTCTACGCCGAGGAACACTTGGCCGCTCGCGAGCCGGAACATCTGCTTCGTATCCATGCCGAATTGCCGCTGGACCGCATCACCACCGTGCTGGCCGGATGGCTTTGCAAGCTGGAGCCTTTTGGCCACGGCAACCCCGAGCCGGTCTTTGTCGCCCGCCGCGTGCGCCTGCTCACGCCGCCGCGCTTCATGAAAGAGCGCCATTTGAGATTGGAGTTGGCGCAGGATTCCGTGCATCCCAGGCCGCTTCCCGGCTCCAGCGGAGCAGTGCGCGCCGTAGGCTGGCACCTGGCCGAGCGCGCCAGAGAGCTAGGCCTCGAACGGGGAAGCCTCATCGACCTCGCCTACCGCATCCGCGAAAATCAGCACACGGAATACGGCGGCCTGGAGGCCGAGATCGCCGGAATCGAGCTGGCGTGAGGGCTGCGATTTGCTCGCAATAATCTCAGGAAAAATAAAGTAATGTTATAACTTATGTTATACTTAAATCTGAACAGGAGGCCCCAAATGGCCACAACCGCAAAAATAATCGCTATCGGCAACTCCGCCGGAATTATTCTGCCCAAGGAGATTCTGGCGCGACTCAAAGTTGAGAAGGGAGATACCTTTTTCATCACCGAGGGTTCCCACGGCATTCATCTTGTTCCCTTTGATCAGGATTTCGCCGCCCAAATGGAAACTGCACGAGAAGTGATGCGCGAAAACCGGGACGTTTTGCAAAGGCTTGCTGAATGAGTGAGCCGGTGTGGATCAGGCAGGATGTAGTCCTGAATATGCACGAGGAGGCGCTGATGCTCCACGGTGGCCTGGAGGGTGTACGTGACCTTGGGCTGCTTGAGTCTGCGCTTGCGCGTCCTAAAAATCTGTTTGCGTATGCAGAGCAAGCACCTTCGCTTGCTCTGCTCGCGGCCTCCTATGCGAAGGGAATCGTCGCCAATCATCCTTTTGCGGATGGCAATAAGCGAACGGCCTTTACCGTTTCTGTCACTTTCCTGAAGTTGAACGGCCTCGTACTAACGGCGACGAAAGAAGACCGGGTTCTCACATTCTGGGATCTAGCCGCGGGCGAAATCTCCGAAGAGCAGTTAGCTCAATGGTTTCAAGAGAATACGGCGCCACGCTAACCCCCGCCCGCCCGCGATTTCCACCGCTGCCGGCCTTTTCGCGTCCTGTGCCCCACCCTGCCGGGTGTAGAATTATTACAGTCAAGTGAATTTCCTCGCCTGACTACGCAAACAACTGCGCAAATCCTGCGGTTGTTGGGGTTTTATGGACGCCAATTTATACGGCTCTTCTCTCTCCCGCCGCAAGCGATCCCCTTTCTATTTGCTATTGGAATTAGATTTCGAGCCAAGACTTCGGAGGCCCAGGCGTGTCCGGAATTTCTCCGGCCGCATTGGTGATATCTGATGGCCGACCTGGCTACCACGGTGAATGCCATGCCTTCGGGCGTATCCCTGCTTGACCGCAAACTGACGAAAGCGCCCAGCCGCGTCGGCATTGCGGCCTTTCTGCTGGCTCTGGCCGGCGGCCTCTGCTATATCGCCTTCCAGGTTGCCCGCGACCTCGATTCGGTTACGATCACCAGCATCTGGCCTTATCTGCTGCTGGGTCTGGCGCTGCTGATTGCGCTTGGCTTCGAGTTTGTGAATGGCTTCCACGACACGGCCAACGCCGTCGCCACGGTCATCTATACACATTCGCTCAGCCCGACCATCGCCGTCGTCTGGTCGGGCATCTGCAATCTGGCCGGTGTGCTTTTTTCCTCGGGAACAGTGGCCTTTGCGGTCATTACGCTGCTGCCCGTCGAGTTGATTCTTCAGGTCAGCTCCGGCGCCGGCTTTGCCATGGTCTTTGCCCTGCTGATCGCCGCCATCGTCTGGAATTTGAGTACATGGTGGTTTGGCCTGCCCGCCTCCAGCTCGCACACCATGGTCGGCTCCATCATCGGCGTGGGCATCGCTAACCAACTGATGCACGCCCGCAGCGGCACATCGGGTTTGGATTGGGAGCAGGCCACAAAGGTTCTCAAAGCGCTGCTGTTTTCGCCGCTCGTTGGTTTTTTCTGTGCCGGATTGCTGCTGGTTCTCTCCAAAGTTCTTACCGATACAAAATGGGCGCGAAATGTGGCGCTCATCTATCGCGCAAACTACACCAAGCCTCTTTGGGCGCTTCTTCGCGTGGTGCCTGCCGGAGTGGCGGGAACGCTGCTTTTGAACCTCGCCGTCTGGTACTTCGGTCCACTCGGCCTCAACAAATGGCTGCCCATTCGCGCCATCGAGAGTTGGAGAACGCCCTGGGGATACATCGCTCTTGTCTTCGCAGTAGGCATTCTTATTCATTTTGCGCTGGTGCTCTTCGCCGGGTTTGTCATCAACAACGGTCAAGTGCTCTTTGAAGCGCCTAAAAATAATCAGCCTCCGCCGTGGCCCATCCGCGCGCTGATGGTGCTCACCTGCACCGGTGTCAGCTTCTTCCATGGCTCCAATGACGGGCAAAAGGGCATGGGCCTGATCATGCTGATTCTGATCGGCACCGTTCCCACCGCGTATGCTCTGAACCACGCCGTCACCGCCAGCGATGTTCAGCAGTTCATCGCCGCCAGCGATCAGGCCGGCCGGATTCTCGACCGGCACGTGGACAAGAACGGTGTACTCGGCGACGATGCCCGCGCCGAGGTCACCGAATACATCCGCACACAGCAGCTGCAGCCCGACACCATCCTGGCGCTGCGCGAACTGGTCGAGGATCTCAGCCACGAAGTTGCACTTTACAAGGTCTTCAAGTCCGTTCCGGCGCAGGACCAGGCCAACGTTCGCAACGATATGTATGTCGCCGGCGAGGCGCTGCGGCTGATGGCCCGGAACCACAACCCTGCCTTCACCGCCGAGGAGAGCTCCGCGCTGGCGAACTACAAGAGCAAAGTGGACAAGGCGACGCGCTTCATTCCCGACTGGGTCAAAGTCGCCGTTGCGCTCGCTCTCGGCCTGGGCACCATGGTCGGCTGGCGCCGCGTAGTGGTCACCGTGGGCGAACGCATCGGCAAGGAGCACCTGACCTACGCGCAGGGCGCCAGCGCCGGATTGGTCGCGATGGGCACCATCTTTGCTGCCGATACCTGGGGCTTGCCGGTTTCTACGACGCACATACTCAGCTCCGGCGTGGCCGGAACGATGACCGCCAGCGGCAGCGGCCTGCGCTTTTCCACAGTGCGCAACATTGCCGCTGGATGGGTCTGCACACTGCCCGCCGCCGCGCTGCTTTCGGGTACGCTCTACTGGCTCTTCCGCGCGATTTCCTAGCCGCCCACCATCGCCAGCGGGCGGTTCCTGTCCGTCCGCAGCGTGGGCACAGCCGCCAGCAAACTGCGCGTATAGGGGTGCTGGGGCGCGGTCAGCAGTCGCGCCGCGGGGCCTGTCTCCACCACAACTCCCGCGCGCATCACCGCAACCCGGCTGGCGACCTGGCCCACCACCGCCAGATCATGCGAGATGAAGAGCATTGCCAGCCCGTGCTGCCGCTGCAACTCCTTCAGCATCTCCAGCACCTGTGCCTGCACGGTTACGTCCAGCGCCGTAGTCGGCTCGTCGGCAATCAGCAGCCGCGGGCGATTGATCAGCGCCATCGCAATGAGAATCCGCTGCCGCTGGCCACCGGAAAACTGATGCGGATAGTCGCCGTAGCGCCGCTCCGCCGCGGGAATCGCCACCGACTCAAGCGCGGCGATGGCCTTCCGTTTTGCCTCGCGCCCCGTCCATGAGGGCGAATGCGCCTCGGCGCACTCGGCGACCTGACGCCCAATCGTCATTACCGGATTCAGCGCCGTCATCGGCTCCTGAAAGATCATCGCAATCTCGCGCCCGCGCAGCCGCCGCAACTCACTCTCAGGTTGCCGCAGCAGATCGATTCGCGCCTTGCTCCATAGAATCTGCCCGCCCACCAGCGCAGATGCGCCCAGCAAACCCAGAATCGCCAGCGCGGTCACGCTTTTGCCCGAGCCGGATTCCCCCACCAGCCCCAGAACCTCGCCTTCATCGAGCTGGAAGCTCACGCCCCGCACCGCCTCAGCCGCCGCAAAGCGAATTTGCAAATCCCGAATCTCAAGAAGAGACGCCATGAAGCAATCCTAGCGCATTCCTACAAAGTGACCACCGATTGCCTATTGATGTGCAAATAGTTGCATATTTGGATGAGAATGAGCCAATTACACAGGATTTACAGGCAATAATTTGGCTTTAAGATTGCTATAATTCCGCGCGTACCGTGGAGGTTGGAGAGTAGTACCCAGAAGCGACGTTACTTTTTTTGCAGAAAGTGAAAGTATGACCAGCAAAGTTCATTCGGCAAACGAGAGGCGGGAGCGGCAGCGCTTCGGGATCAATGCCCCGCTCACAGTGCTTGTCGGGCAGCGAGAGATTCCCGGCTTCACCCGCGACCTGAGCAACCGGGGAGTTTATTTCTATCTGGAGATGGCCGATAGCGAGACAATTGGCGGCGATATTCAATTCAAGGTTGAATTGCCGCCGGAGATTACGCTGTCAACCTGTTGCTCGATTCAATGCCAGGGCCATGTGGTGCGCACCGACAATACAGCCATGCAGTTGACCGGGATCGCCGCCGAAATCGATCACTATTCGATTCAGAAGGACGCTACAGATAGTTAGAGTTTGCGCATACCTAGCACACGATGATCGGCGAGCCAGCTCTTGCGCACATAGACGAGCCGGTTATTGCTATCGGGATCGGTGGGCAGCAGAAAGAAGCCGGGATCGACAAGATAGCGAATCGAGTTATAGACGATTCCCTCCATCACTTCGCCGTCCAGAAACTGCAACCGCATCCAGATGCCGTGAACGATCGGAGCGCGCGCGTGAAAATTCAAATGCTCATGCGTCGAGTCCCCATCGAAGCTGTTGACATAAAAAACTGCCTTGATATCTTCCGCCAATATCTCCTCGACCGCATCTGAGTCGCAAGCGCGAACCCGAAAACTCTCCGGCGAGCTGTGCGGCGCGTGGCTCAACATCTCTTCCACGGTAGTCCAGGCGGGCCCGTCGAGATAACCTTTGATCGACCGGTTGCCATACTGTATGACAACCTTTTCCGAAAGGGGCGCGTTCATGTTTTGCTTGTTTACCATCAGGCCTTGACTCTGGAATTCGGATTGATCTGTCTCTGCGGAGGAATGAGATTGTATTGTTTGATCTTGTACAAGAGAGCCTTGTAGCTGATTTGCAGGTCGCTTGCGGCTGCCTTTCGATTCCATCCGGTACTCTCCAGGGTTCGTGCGATGGCGGCGGATTCTGCGCCGTCTTTCAGATTACGCACCAAATGTTTCAGGCTTCCGTTGCCGGCGGTTTCTTCCTTGCCGGAGGCGCAGAGTTCCACGTCCTGCCGGGGAGTCAACTCATCGATAATGGTCTTCTCGTCGTTCAAAATCAGATAACGCTTGATCGTATTTTCCAGCTCGCGGAGATTGCCCGGCCATGAGTAGCTGCAAAGAGCCTGCGTCAGCGCCGACGAAATCGGCAAGGGATCACGCTCATACTTCGCTGCCACCTTGCGCATGAAGTGTTCGGTTAGAATCGGAATCTCTTCAAGCCGATCGCGCAACGGAGGCATCTTGAGCGTAAAACCATTCAGGCGATAGTAGAGGTCTTCGCGAAAGCTCTTCTGCGCAATCGCCGCTTTGATGTCGATATTGGTTGCGGCAATCACACGCACATCCACCTTAACGCTGGAGCGGCTGCCGAGCCGGGAGAAGCTGCCGTCCTGAAGAACCTGAAGCAGCTTTGCTTGTAAAACGGCGGGCATCTCGCCAATCTCGTCGAGGAATATCGTGCCGTTGTGGCAGATTTCAAACTTGCCCGGCTTGGCTTTGATCGCGCCGGTAAAGGCCCCCGGCTCATAGCCGAAGAGTTCGCTCTCCAGCAGATCGGCGGGCATCGCCGCGCAATTCACCTTCATGAAGCCGCGGTGGCTGCGCGCGGACATCTTATGAATGAAGAGCGTCGCCACTTCTTTGCCGGTTCCGCTCTCGCCCAGGATAAGGACGGGGATATCCGTGCGCGCCACCAGCCTGCACTGAGATTCAATCTCCTTCATGCGCTTGCAGGCCCGGACAAAAGAAGTGTTCTCGTCCAGCGGAATCTCCTTGAATTCATCCTCATCGCCTTCCGGCTGATTGCTTGTCTCCTTGAGGCAATGTGCGACAGCCAGATCGATGTCGGCCTTTCTGAATGGCTTGAGCACAACGTCGGCAGCGCCCTTGCGCGTAGCCTCCACCACTTGCTTCAACTCTGCTGAACAGGCCAGCAAAATAATCGGCATCGCCGGCTGCGAGGCGCGCAACTTAGTAAGCAGGCGGAGAGCGCTTGCACCTGAATAATCCTCATCGATATGCCAATCCATCAGCAGCAGGTCAGGCACGGGAGCTTCCTTCAGGCTCTCGACCAATTCCGATGCAGCGGTAAACAGGCTCACATTGAAGCGGTCCGCAAGAATGCGATGCAGGTATTTCAGGATTGCGGGATCCGGGTCCAGCGCCGCGATGTGTGGATTGCGTTTGCTCCGCGTCTTCAAGTTCGCTCCTGTTGAAGGTTCACCATCGCGGTTGCTTACCAGCTCTCAATTCTGGTAAAAACACTGGTCAAATAGCAGAAGAATACTGATAGCACGAGCCTTGCTCTGATGAGCTAAGGCTGATGTGGAATCTTCGCCGATTCCGGGCATCTGATTGCACAAAATGAAGGCGAAAAATCACTCTCTGCCGAATGAAATATCCTTGCTTCTCGATACACATAGTACCACTTAATAGTGGTAATTCATTCGCTATACTATGCAAAGATTTTCATAGAGCGCAAAAATAATATTCTGTAAATACTTCAAAATGAAGCTCAAGAGTACCAGTGCGCTCACGCATCGGTAACAAAACAGCAGAATTGATGGTTACTACAAGGTAGAAAAGGTTTGGCCAGGAAGTTGCCTACAGTAGTATAGAAGCCACCTTGAAAGAGAGCTTGACCATGCCTTTGGCGCATACAACCGAAATCAGCGATCTGCCTCCCGTGGAAGTGATCTTCGGGCAGTCGCCGATGATGGCCGCGGCGCGGGAGAAGCTGGAACGGGTTGCGGAAACCACTGTTCCTGTTTTGTTGCAGGGCGAGAGCGGGACAGGCAAAGAGATCTTCGCCAAGCTGCTTCATGCGAATTCGAATCGCTCCAGGGGCGCATGGGTCAAGGTTGCCTGCCCTGCGATTCCCCATACGCTGATCGAGTCGGAGCTATTTGGATATGAGAAGGGCGCCTTCACCGGAGCGTACGCCACCAAGCGCGGCCGCGTGGAGCTGGCTCATATGGGCACTCTGTTTCTGGATGAGGTGGGCGATCTGGATTTATCTGTGCAGGCCAAGCTGCTGCAGATGCTTCAGGATGGCAGCTTCATGCGGATTGGCGGGCAGGAATCGAGAAAGGTCAATACGCGGCTGGTGAGCGCGGCCAGCGCCAACCTGCGTCAACAAACTGAGGATGGCGGCTTCCGGCGCGATTTCTTCTTTCGCATCAACGCTGTGACCATCGATCTGCCGCCGCTGCGACAGCGGATCGTGGACCTGCCGATGATGATCGACTTCTTTATTGAGCGTCATGCAAAGGCATTTCACCGTATTCCCAAGCCGCTCTCCCGCGAGACGAAGCGCCTGATGCAGCGCTACGATTGGCCGGGAAACATCCGCCAACTGGAGAATATGATTCGCGGCTACATCCTGATCGGCAGCGAGGAGGCATTGGCGGAGGAGCTGATTACTTCACGCGCAGCCAGTCCGGCGCAGGTGAAGACCGAGATTGATCTGAGCAGCCCCATTTCTCTGAAAGAGATCACGCGGAAGGCCACGCAGGAGTTGGAACGGCAGATCATTCTGAAGGTTCTGGAGGCAAACGGCTGGAGCCGCCGCAAGACGGCCAAATGGCTCAACATCAGCTATCGGTCACTGCTCTACAAGCTGCAAGATTCACCGTTGGGCGGGCTTCCAAATGCGAAACTATGAAACTGTGAAGGAAGATTATTCTTCCGCAAGAGCCTTGTAGCTCGCGTACCGGATCTTCGCAAGCGACGCTACCCCCGCGGAATTAGATGACAGACCCTAGCACGATAGAATCAAAGCATGGTTAAGGGGATTTCTTTTCTGCGTCCCGCAGGCAGCCGAGCAGCTTATGAGCGGCTGTCGAGCTTCTTTTCCGCGCTGGGATTTGCATCGGGCAAGGGCTGGGAAGAAGCAGATAGCCGAGGCGCATCGTTCCTGGCGCCGCTGGGAAATCTGGAGTTTGTCGATGGCGAGTTTCCTTCGGTCGCCGATGTGATGGTCGAGGTGACCGCTCTGGACGCTGCGCATCAGGCCGCTGCAAGCTGGTTGCGCGCCGAAGGCGGCGAAGAGGCTCTCTCACGCCTCTCCGCCATCGCCGAAACTCCCTGGAAGTCGCGCATCTTTACCGTCGAACCCGAGCCGGGTTTTTCTTTTTCTTTTTGGGCGTGGAGCGATCCCGTCAAAGGAAAGCCGGTTGCCGTCGAGGGCGACCTCTCCGCCGAAGGCATGAAGTTTGCGATTGTCGTATCGCGCTGGAATGCTGTGATTACCGAGCGATTGCTCGAAGGCGCTCTCGACGCGCTGCTGCGCAGCGGCGCAAATCGGGCTGCGATTGAAGTTGTTCGCGTCCCCGGCGCGTGGGAGATCCCCTCCGCGGCGCGCACCCTTGCCGCGCAAGGAAATGCGGACGCCATCATCACATTGGGCTGCCTGCTGCGCGGCGAGACCGCACACTACGAGGCCATCTACAACGAAGTCGCGCGCGGCATCGGCCAATCGCAGCAGGAGACCGGTATTCCCCACAGCTTTGGCGTGCTCACCTGCGAGACGCTGGAGCAGGCCCTCAACCGCGCAGGCATCAAGGCCGGCAACAAAGGCTTCGAAGCCGCACTGGCCGCCATCGAGATGGTTAGCCTCAGCCGCAAATTGAAGAAGGGCGGCACGGCTTGACGGCCGGGGTGAAGCGCGCGCCCGGGCATGGAACGGGACATGGTTCAGGGCGGCGCAAATCGCGCGAGCTGGCCATGCAGATGCTTTATCAGGCGGAGATCGGCAAGCAGACGCCGGAGCAGGTGCGTGAGAACTTCTGGAAGGCAGCCGACGAGGTCGAGCCGGAGGTGCGCGGCTTTGCCGAAGATCTCTTTCGCGTGGCCGTTGCGCATCAGGAGCAGATTGACGAGCTGCTCATCGCCAACTCCAAACACTGGCGGCTGGAGCGTATGCCCGCCGTGGACCGCAATCTGCTGCGCATGGCCGTCGGCGAGATGCTGGGCTTCAAAGGCACGCCCTTTCCCATCGTCATCAACGAGGCGCTGGAGATCGGCCGTCGCTACTCGGCGCCGGAGTCCATCAACTTTCTCAACGGAATGCTGGATGCGATTGCGCGCGGGCTGATCGGAAAATAGGGAATAGGGAATAATAATGATAAGATGCTTCCGATTCATTGTTCAACGCGATCTGTTTTATTTTCTACGCCACAAGAACCCTCGCTTGCGACCGTCTGCGCGGACTCGCTTGCACCGTGATTCGGATGTCCTGTCCAAGCCTGAGCAGGAAGCGCATCAGCCGCTCCAGCGAGAAGCCGGTAAGCTGACCGCGAAACAGCGCGGAAACCTTTGGCTGATCCACTCCGAGAACTTTGGCGGCCTGAACCTGGGTAAGTCTTCTTTCGCGGATCAACTCGATGATCTTATTGGCAAGCTCGGCTTTGGCAAGCGCCTCTTCTGGATTCGGCAGGCCGAGATCGGCAAAGACATTCCCGCAGCTGACGGTGTAATCAAGCTCACTCTTAGGCATCTCTATTTCTCCATTCCCCGATCAATTTCAATTGCGCGCAGAAGCCGCTGTTTCACCAGATCAATCTCGCTCTGCGGCGTGGCTATGCCGCGCCTCGACTTCTTCTGAAATGCGTGCAGCACATAAACAGCCCGGGCCAGCCTCACGGTGTAGACGGTTCGGAAGGTGTCGCCATGGTGATCGGAAACAACTTCCAGCACTCCAGCGGCGACGTTCTTCAACGGCTTGGCATCGATGTGCTTATTGCCCATCTGCGCCTGATAGAGAGCAAATCCAACGTGCCGCTGCACAGGATCAGGAAACTCCGCAAGCGCGCGGTGCGAGTCGGCAACGAAGATCAACTCTTTCATTTAGACCCTTCGCTATGATAAATATGCCATAAATAGCATAGCCGGTCAAGCGCACAGCGTCAACCTTCAGTCGCGGGCGCGGGCTTGCGGATCATCGCGGCTGGAAACTGGGAGTTCAGAAGATTGTCGATCCAGCAATACCCCGGCTTCCAAACCTGTTCTCTGGCATCCGCGCTCCAATCGAGGGTGCGCACACAGATACCGCTTTCAAACTTATATCGAGTGCCCCAGAAGAGAATATGTTTTGTCCGGCTCTGCTCTACGTTCTTCCAATCATCGGGAATAATCCACGGTTTGGTGGCAACGCTGTTGGCCAGATAATCGAGGAGATTCGCATTGACCATCGTTCCCTCGAATTTTTCCAGCTCCTCAAGAACCTTGCCGCCCGGAACAATCCCCTTGCGCTGATCCGGCGTAATATACAGCTCAATTTTGGGCTTATGGGGATTCCAGGTCACCAAGCCTCCACGGCGATGCTCAATCACCTCAAAGCCGCCGGGGACAAACTCCGGGTCGGCGTCGAGGTCGATGACAAAAGTCTTTGAGTACTCGGCGAAGCGCATCGTTGCCTATTCCACTTCCAACCAGACAGGATACCGCAATAAGACGTCAGATTAGTCAACGTAAAAGTCCACTCATGCTACTTCTTTGCCAGCTTCGTTCCCGTTTTTTTGCTTTTCCCAAGATGCGCCTGGAGAGCGGAGGGCTATCGCCACAATCTTGCCGCTCATACCATCCTCCTCAAAAATGAAAAAAATCTTATACTGCGAAGTTTGCATTGCCGGATCAATCTGTCAACCCCGGCTGCTATCCTTTATCTATGAATTTCAGCGCACAACTCAGAGGCTTTGCGCCGACGGCTCGGCTATTGCCGGCGGCAAGCCTGCTGTTTTTGTTGCCTCTCTCCGCCTGCCGCAAGGAAGAACAGGCCGTGGTGGGCGTTGCGCAGAACGCGGTCAGTGCCGAACACAAAGCCCAAGCCGCTGCCCAGGCCGCGGCAACCGAGAGCGATCAACAGCGCGCCGCGCTG
>Ga0181529_10002092_pt1 | contig 24532 bp, 24 predicted proteins | sample PEATcosm2014_Bin_36_FD_119763 | JGI IMG/M metagenome (GOLD analysis project Ga0181529, IMG submission 119763) | Peatland microbial communities from MTU Mesocosm Facility, Houghton, MI, USA - PEATcosm2014_Bin10_30_metaG | ecosystem: Environmental > Terrestrial > Soil > Wetlands > Peat | place... | reverse complement strand
GGGCGTGCTGCTCGGACGGGAGCCGGCCGCGCTGTCACAACTTCTCGCGCGCGGCGCGCCGATCCCGGCGCCGCGCCTGCCTCTGCCGACCGGCATTCCGGCCGATGTCCTGACCTCGCGACCGGACGTCCGTCAGGCGGAACGCCAGCTTGCGCAATACACGGCGAAGGTCGGTCAGGCGGAGGCCGCGCTCTATCCCAGCGTCAGCCTCACCGGTTCGCTGTCCACCACGGCGCTCAAGGTCGGCGATCTCGGCAAGACCTCGTCGATCGGCTGGTCGTGGGGACCGTCGATCAGCGTCCCCATCTTCAACGGCGGACAGTTGCGCGCCGCGGTCGACGTCGCCGACGCCCAACGCGATGAGTATTACATCGCCTGGCGTTCGACCGTGCTGACGGCGCTGCAGGACGTCGAGAATGCGATCGTCTCGCTGGCGCAGGAACGCGCCAAGACTCGCAGCCTGACCGAGGCGGCGCGCCGCTATGGGGAAGCCGCGCGTCTGTCGCGGTCGCTCTACGACGCCGGGACGCAGAGTTTCTTTGACCTGCTGGACGCCGAGCGCTCGCAATATTCGGCCGAGGATTCGCTTCTGCAAAGCCGCATCGCCGTCGCGACGGACTATATCGCGCTCGCCAAGGCGCTTGGCGGCGGCTGGGACGGCGCTATCGACAGTTCGCGGCCGGAAGTAATCGACGTGAACACCGGGCCGCACATCGCAGCCGCGCCGGCTTCGGGCCAGGACGACGCCTCGACCGCCGATGGGCGCCCCGCCGATCCGCGATGAAGGGCTGAGCGCAGGCCATAGGCGCTAAGTCTGGCGCTTGCGTTCGCCTCACGGCGTCATGACCGGGCTTGTTCCGGTCGTCTACGCGGCGCCGCTGCAAGAACCTTCGCGGACATTTTCTTGCGGACGCCCAAATCCGCGCTATCCTTATTTCATCGCCTGAGATGGGTCGGAGCGGCGCCGGCCGCCCGAACTCCGGGTTAGGCCGCCATCGTCAAGGATGTTCATGGTAAGGCGTTGAAATTGCATCGTTCGCCGTCAAGCAAAGGCTTAACGAAACTTGACATGGCTTGACAAAACTTGACATGGCTTGACGAAACTTGACGGCGAGGCTTGCCGTCAACGCCTCGCGCCTACAGCATCGCCGGCAGGACGCGGTCGGGCGGGCGGTGGCCGTCCATGAAGGTCTTGATGTTGATGATGACCTTCTCGCCCTGGTCGTTGCGGCCCTCGTAGGTCGCCGAGCCCAGGTGAGGCAGCAGCGTCACCTTGCCGGCGTTGGCGAGCGCGATCAGCTTGTCGGAGACGGCCGGCGCGTGCTCGAACACGTCGAGGCCGGCGCTGGCGATCTCGCCCGATTCCAGCATGCGGGTCAGCGCCGCCTCGTCGATCACTTCGCCGCGGGCGGTGTTGATGACGATCGCCTCAGGACGCAGGTGCTTGAGCCGTCGCGCCGACAGCAGGTGATAAGTCGCCGGCGTGTGCGGGCAATTGACCGAGACGAAGTCCATCCGCGCCAGCATCTGGTCGAGCGAATCCCAATAGGTCGCCTCCAGCGCCTCCTCGATCTGCTGCGCGACGCGGCGACGGTTGTGGTAGTGGATCGACATGCCGAAGGCGCGGGCTCTCAGCGCCAGCGCCTGGCCGATGCGGCCCATGCCGATGATGCCGAGCCGCTTGCCGGTGATGCGGCGGCCGAGCATCCAGGTCGGCGACCAGCCGGTCCAGCGCCCGTCCGGAATGACGCGCGCGCCCTCGGCGATGCGACGCGCCGTGGCGAGGATCAGCGCCATCGTCATGTCGGCGGTGTCTTCAGTCAGCACGCTGGGCGTGTTGGTGACGGTGATGCCGCGGCGCAGCGCCGAGGTGACGTCAATGTGATCGACGCCATTGCCGAAATTGGCGATCAGCTTCATCTGCTCGCCGGCCTGGGCGATCATGCCGGCGTTGATGACGTCGGTGATGGTGGGGACGAGCACGTCCGCTTCGCGCATCGCGTCGACGATGTCGCTCTCGCTCATCGGCTTGTCGTCGAGATTGAGGCGGGCGTCGAACAGTTCGCGCATCCGCGTCTCGACCAAGTCGGGGAGCTTGCGGGTGACGACGACGAGGGGCTTCTTCTTCGACATCAAGCCCTGTCCTCCCGGCCCTTTCCGCCGATGGCGGCGGCTCGCCAGATTTCAACCACGTTCGTGCGCAATAGCAATTGCCTTAACGTCCCGTTTACGCGGCGCCCAGCAAAAGGGAAGTCCCCGGCACGCAGCCGCGGTCCGGCCGTTGCGCCGGGCGTCGCCGCGGCCTCTCTAGCAGATGGCGGGGCAAAGACAAGGACGCCGGCGTCGCGCCTTCGTGTGGGTGGGGCATGATCGTTTTTTTGATGGCATCGCGTTCGTCGCGCGCGCTGCGGTTCGGCTTGGCGGCGATGATGGCCTTGTGGGCGACGTTCGCCGCCGCCGATTCGGTCGGCACGGTGACCGGCCTGCCGTTGCCGCGTTACGCCAGCCTCAAGACCGACCGCGTCAACCTGCGCGAAGGCCCGTCGAAGGACCACGCCACCAAGTGGGTCTATCAGCGCGCCGGCCTGCCGGTGGAGATCACCGCCGAATTCGACATCTGGCGCAGGGTGCGCGATTCGGAAGGCGTCGAGGGCTGGGTGCTGCATTCGTTGCTCTCCGGGCGCCGCACGGCGCTGGTCGGCGTCGGCAAGAAAGGCGCCGTTTACAAGATCTACGCCCAGCCGCGCGGCGGCGGCGGGGTCGCCGCCACCCTGCAGTCGGGGGTGATCGCCAACGTCAGGACCTGCGACGGCGCTTGGTGCCTAGTCGACGGGGACGGATACAAAGGCTATATTGAGCAGGTTGCGCTGTGGGGCGTATATCCTAACGAGAAAATTCAGTAGGCGGCCGGCGCCGCCGCCGCGACGACAGGCTGCGAAAAGACTTTGGACGCGTTCGACGACCAAGACTTCGGCCAACGGGCGCGTCGACTTCGAGTGGACACCCTCATTTGGCTTCGCTGGCTGGCGATCGTCGGCCAGACGGCGGCGATTCTGATCGCCCACCATGCGCTCGGCCTACAATTTCCAGTCCTTGCCTGTTTTGTGTGCGTCGCCGCTTCGGTTGTGGTCAACGCCGGCTTGCGCCTACGCTTTCCGGTCAGCCATCGGCTCGACGATTCGTGGGCGGTGTACGTCCTCGCCTACGATCTGGCCCAGCTCGCGGCCCTGCTCTGGTTGTCCGGCGGCCTCGCCAACCCGTTCTCGTTCCTGTTCCTCGCCCCGATCATGACCGCCGCGGTGGCGTTGCCCCTGCGGCGCACTCTGACCCTGCTCGCCTTCGCCCTCGCCTGCGCGACGGCGCTGCAATTTTGGAACGTGACGTTGCGGTGGCCCGACGGGACGGCGTTCGAGCCGCCCTCCCTATACGTGGAGGGGATGTGGATAAGCATCGCCGTCAGCGGCGCCTTTATCGCCATCTACGGCAGTCGGATCGCCGAGGAGGCGCGGCAGCTCACCAGCGCGCTGACCGCCACCGAACTCACGCTCGCCCGCCAGCAGCACCTGAGCCAGCTCGACGGCATCGCCGCCGCCGCCGCCCACGAATTGGGCACGCCGCTGGCGACAGTGGCGCTGGTCGTCCACGATCTCGCCGCCCAGCCGCAGATCGCCGCGCAATGGGCCGACGACCTGCGCCTTGCGGAAGAGCAGGTTGCGCGCTGCCGCACGATTCTGCGCAAGTTGTCGTCGCCTGATACGATCGCCGCCGCCTCGCTCGAGGAGACGACGCTGGGCGATCTGATTGAGGAGATCGTCGCCCCGCACCGCCTGCTCGACGTCGCCATCGAGGTCGAAAGCCAGGGTGCGCCGCCTGAGCCGATCTGTCGACGCAACGCCGGGTTGATCTACGGCCTCCACAACATCGTCGAGAACGCGGTCAGCTTCGCCGAGCGGCGGGTCCAGATCAGCGCCTCTTGGACGGCTTCCGAGGTGAGGATCGTCATTGCCGACGATGGTCCCGGTTTTCCGCCGCAAGTGCTCGGACGGCTCGGCGAGCCCTATATTTCCACCCGCGGCGGGGCGGCGCGCCGGCGCGAGGACGAGGCGGCTGGCGGCCTTGGCCTCGGCCTGTTCATCGCCAAGGCGCTGCTCGAAAGATCCGGCGCCGTTCTGGGGATTGCCAACCTGCCGGCGCCGGGGTCCGGCGCTGTGGCGACAATCGTCTGGCCGATTGAAAAATTCGAACAGGGTCGACTACCGCTTCGACAGGCGCTAGAGAGTTAAGATTATGGCCAACCGCAACGAAACCGCCGAACCCGAAAGAGACTCCCTCAGCCCGCCGGCCGCGGAGCCGACGGCGCTCGAAAAATCCCTGTTGATTGTTGACGACGATAGACCTTTCGGCGAGCGATTGGCGCGGGCCATGGGGTCGCGCGGCTTCACGCCGCGGGTCGCCGTCAGCGTCGCGGAAGGCCTCGCCGCTATTCAGGCCGAAGCGCCGGCTTTCGCAGTCATCGACCTCAAGCTCGGCGACGGCACCGGCCTCGACGTGATGAAAGCCCTGAAAGCCAAGCGGCCGGAGGCCAAGGCGATCATCCTGACGGGTTATGGCGCAATCGCCACCGCTGTGGTCGCAGTCAAGCTCGGCGCCTACGACTATCTCGCCAAGCCGGTCAACGCCGACGAGATCGTCGCGGTGCTGACCGCCGAACGCAGCCAGCACGTTGACGGACCTGAGCATCCGATGTCGGCCGACCGGGTTCGCTGGGAGCACATCCAGCGCGTCTATGAATCGTGCGAGCGCAACGTCTCGGAGACGGCGCGCCAGCTCAACATGCATCGGCGCACCCTGCAGCGCATCCTCGGCAAGCGCGCGCCGCGCTGACCTTTTAAGCGGCGCCGGAATAACCGCGCCGATCATCAAATGCGCGTTTTGACGCGCGTTTCGGCGCCCCCGGGCGGCGCCGCCAGCGATTCCAACCGTCACAACTGGCATGGCGCTTGCGTCTCGGTCCCGGCTGGGGTCGGCTCATTCGTTGCGCCGCCTCCCCGGGCTGGGAACGAACGACGGGGTAAACGATGTCAGTGACGAGACGTTTCGTATTGCGCGCGGCCAGCGCCCTGGTCGGCGGCGCGATGGCGCTGAGTTCCTTCGCCGCTCACGCGGAGGATACGATCAAGATCGGCATTCTTCACTCGCTGTCCGGCACGATGGCGATCAGCGAGACGACGCTGAAAGACGTGATGCTGATGCTCATCGACGAGCAAAACAAGAAAGGCGGCGTGCTTGGCAAGAAGCTTGAGCCCGTCGTCGTCGACCCCGCTTCGAACTGGCCGCTGTTCGCCGAGAAGGCGCGCGAGCTGATTTCGAAGGACAAAGTTTCAGTCGTCTTCGGTTGCTGGACGTCGGTGTCGCGCAAGTCGGTGTTGCCGGTGTTCAAGGAGCTCGACAGCATCCTCTTCTACCCCGTCCAATACGAGGGCGAAGAGTCCGAGCGCAACGTCTTCTACACCGGCGCCGCCCCCAATCAGCAGGCGATCCCGGCTGTTGACTATTTGATGAGCGACGACGGCGGCGCCGTGAAGCGCTGGGTGCTGGAAGGCACCGACTACGTTTATCCGCGCACCACCAACAAGATCCTCGAGGCCTACCTGAAGTCGAAGGGCGTCGCGCCCGAAGACATCATGATCAACTACACGCCGTTCGGATTCTCCGACTGGCAGACCGAAGTCACCAAGATCAAAGCCTTCGGCTCGGCGGGCAAGAAGACCGCGGTGGTTTCAACGATCAACGGCGACGCCAACGTCCCGTTCTATAAGGAACTCGGCAACCAGGGGATCAAGGCGACCGACATCCCCGTCGTCGCCTTCTCGGTCGGCGAAGAAGAACTCGCCGGCCTCGACGCCAAGCCGCTCGTCGGCCACCTCGCCGCCTGGAACTATTTCCAGACGATCGACACGCCCGACAACAAGGCGGAGATCGAGAAGTGGCGCGCCTTCACCAAGAATCCGAAGCGCACCTTTAACGATCCGATGGAAGCCCACTACATCGGTTTCAATATGTGGGTGAAGGCGGTCGAAAAGGCGGGCACGACCGATCCGGACAAGGTGATCGACGCCATGATTGGCGTCGCTGTGCCGAACCTTACTGGCGGCATCGCGACAATGATGCCGAACCACCACATCACCAAGCCGGTCTACATCGGCGAAATCCAGTCGAACGGTCTGATCAACACCGTCTGGCAGACGCCGGGCACCGTGGTGGCGCAGGAATGGTCGCCCTATCTCGAAGGGTCGCGCGACCTGATCTCCGATTGGCGCAAGCCGCTTGCCTGCGGCAACTTCAACGTCAAGACTGGCAAGTGCGGCGGTTAAGCCGCTGGGTCTGACAGTAACGCGATTGCGACCGGGCGCCGCTCGAATCCTCCCTTGAGCGGCGCCCAATTCCGGCATCTTCCCGCGACGCTGCGGCGCGACCAGATCGTCCGCTCAAGAGATCGCCATGACGCTTGCGCGCCTCGTCGCCGCCTTCTTCTTTGTCTGCTGCGCGACCGTGGCGCGCGCTGACGCCGTCGACGATGCGCTGGCGAAATTCCTCGACAACAGATTCGCCAGCACCGAGCAGGGCGTCAGCCAGCTCGCGGCGACGGGCGCCGCCAATGCGCCGGCGATTCTCGACGCGCTGGGCGACAATCGCCTGTTGATCGACCCAGTTGACCATCTCATCGTCTACCAGACGAGCGGCGGCGATCTGATCAACGCCAAGACGGGCGAGAAGCTCGCCGGCGTCGACGTCGATTCGTTTAAGAAGGTGAGAGTCAACAACGCTCTTCGCAACGCCATCGCTGCGGCGGTCGGCGCGCTGACCCTCGCCAGTCCAGACGCGCAGAAGCGCGCCAGCGCAGCCGAAGCGGTGTTCAAGTCGCGTGACGCCGGCGCGTTGACGGCGCTCGATGCGCAGCTTTCGCGTGAAAGCAATCCCCAGGTCGCTGAGGCTCTGCGTCAGGCGCGCGCAGCGATCGTCGTGCTCGACCCGAAGATGTCGAGCGCCGATCGCGTCGCGGCCGTAACGACGTTGAGGGTGCGCGGCGATCAGGACGCACAGAGCCTGATCGACGAAGTCGCCGCCAAGAGCGACGATTCTGCGGTCAAGACCGCCGCGCTCAACGCGGGAGCGGCGATCAAGGCGCATCTCGCCTGGCTCAACGTGCTGCAGAACTTGATTTACGGCGTCTCCGCCGCTTCGGTGTTGCTGCTCGCGGCGATCGGCCTCGCGATCACCTTTGGCGTCATGGGCGTCATCAACATGGCGCACGGCGAGATGGTGATGTTGGGCGCCTACACGACTTTCGTCGTCCAGAGCGCGCTGCCGCCGAGCTTCCTGCAATGGTCGCTCGCCGTCGCGCTGCCGCTCGCCTTCCTTGTCTCGGCCATCGTCGGCGTTGCGATCGAGCGCTTGGTCATCCGCTGTCTCTATGGTCGCCCGCTCGAGACCCTCCTCGCCACCTGGGGCGTTTCGCTGATCCTGCAGCAGGCGGTGCGCAGTCTGTTTGGCGCCAACAACCGACAGGTCGTCGCGCCCAATTTCATGTCGGGCTCGTACGACTGGGCCGGACTGCAGATTACGACCGGGCGGCTGTGGATCGTCGCGCTGGCCATTCTCGTCTTCGCCGCACTGCAACTCGCGCTTCGCGCGACATCGTTCGGTCTGCGCATGCGTGCAGTGACGCAGAATCGGCGCATGGCGGCGGCGATGGGCATCTCGACCGGACGCATCGACATGCTCGCCTTCGCGCTCGGCTCCGGCGTCGCTGGCGTCGCCGGGGTGGCGCTGTCGCAGATCGACAACGTCTCGCCCAATCTCGGCCAGGGTTACATCATCGACAGTTTCATGGTCGTGGTGCTGGGCGGCGTCGGCAATCTGTGGGGCACTTTGCTCGGTGCGACGGTGCTGGGCGTCGCCAACAAGTTGCTCGAGCCGGTGATTGGCGCGGTGCTCGGCAAGATCCTGCTGCTCGTGTTCATCATATTGTTCATTCAGAAGCGGCCGCGCGGCTTGTTCGCGCTCAAGGGTCGCGCGGTGGAGGCCTGAGGTGAAGACGCCGCTCCTCCGCCTCGATCGCCTCGGCGTTGCGTTCCTGGTCATCACGATCGGGGCGGCGGCGCTGGGACCGATCCTAGCGCTCGTCGTGCCGCGCGAGTCGGCCTTCGCCATGCCGCCCTACGTCGTCGCGCTGCTCGGCAAGTACATGTGCTACGCCATCCTCGCGCTCGCGCTCGACCTGGTGTGGGGTTATTGCGGCATCCTGTCGCTCGGCCACGGCGCTTTCTTCGCGCTCGGCGGCTACGCGATGGGCATGTATCTGATGCGCCAGATCGGCGCGCGCGGCGTCTACGCCAATCCGATCCTGCCTGACTTCATGGTGTTCCTGAACTGGAAGGAGTTGCCGGTCGCCTGGTGGGGCTTCCACTCCTTCGCTTACGCGTCGCTGATGGTGATGCTGGTGCCTGGCGTGCTCGCTTTCGCCTTCGGCTGGTTCGCCTTCCGCTCTCGCGTCACCGGCGTCTATCTGTCGATTATCACCCAGGCGTTGACCTACGCGCTGAAGCTCGCCTTTTTCCGCAACGACTTCGGCTTCGGCGGCAACAACGGTCTGACCGATTTCAAGGACGTTCTCGGCTTCAATGTTCAGTCGGACGCGACCCGCGCCGCTCTGTTCTCGTTGACGGCGTTGACGCTGGCGTTGAGCTACATCATCGGCCGAGCGATCGTCGTTTCGAAATACGGCAAGGCGGTGATCGCTATCCGCGACGCCGAGAGCCGCGTCCGCTTCATCGGCTACCGAGTCGAGAACTATAAGCTGTTCGTCTTCGTTGTCTCGGCGGTGATGGCGGGCGTCGCAGGCGCGCTCTATGTGCCGCAGGTCGGCATCATCAACCCGAGCGAATTCGACCCAGCCAACTCGATCGAAGCGGTGATCTGGGTCGCGGTCGGCGGCCGCGGCACGCTGGTCGGCGCCGCGCTCGGCGCCGTGGCGGTCAATTTCGCCAAGACCTATTTCACCGGCGCTTTTCCGGAATACTGGCTCTACGCGCTCGGCGGCCTGTTCGTGCTGGTGACCCTGTTCCTGCCCAAGGGGCTGGTCGGCCTGTTGAACCTCCGCCGTCGCGCCGCCGAGCCGACGCCGCCCTCGACGGCGTCGCTGGCGCAGCAAGAGGAGGGCGCGCGATGACCGAAGCGGACAAGCCCGAACTCACCGGCACGCTGCTCTATCTCGACGGCGTCAGCGTCTCCTTCGACGGTTACAAGGCGCTGCGTGGGTTGTCGCTCATGCTCGAGCCGGGCGAAATGCGCGCGATCATCGGCCCCAACGGCGCCGGCAAGACGACGATGATGGACGTCATCACCGGCAAGACGCGGCCCGACGAAGGCGACGTCTATTTCGAGGGCCGCCATGACCTGACGCGCCTCGACGAAGCCGAAATCGCCGAGCTCGGCGTCGGGCGAAAGTTCCAGAAGCCGACGGTGTTCGAGAACCACACCGTCTCCGACAACCTACTGCTCGCCGCCAAGGCGCCGCGCGGCGTATTCGCGACCCTGTTCGGCGGGGCCGCCGCAGCGGAGCGCGAGACGATCGATCGGATTCTCACCACCATTCGCCTCGCCGAGCAGCGCCAGCGGCCAGCCGGCGCGCTTTCGCACGGTCAGAAGCAATGGCTCGAAATCGGTATGCTGCTCGCCCAGGATCCCAAATTGCTGCTCGTCGACGAACCGGTCGCCGGCATGACCGACGCTGAGACCGCCGCCACCGCCGAACTGCTGCGCGAAATCGCGCGCAATCACTCGGTCGTCGTCGTCGAGCATGACATGGCGTTCGTCCGCGATCTCGGAGTCAAGGTGACCGTGCTGCACGAAGGTTCGGTGCTGGCCGAAGGGTCGCTCGACCAGGTGAGCGCCGACGAGCGCGTCATCGAAGTCTATCTCGGGCGGTAACGATGCTGAGCGTCGAGGCGATCGATCTCTACTACGGCGCGGCGCAGGCCCTGCGCAGCGTTTCGCTCAAGGCGACGATCGGCCGCGTCACTTGCGTGCTCGGCCGCAACGGCGTCGGCAAGTCGTCGTTGCTGCGCGCGATCGTCGGCCACCAGGCGATCGCCGCCGGTTCGATCCGTTGGATGGACGAAGATATTAGTGGGCTTGCGCCCCACCTGCGGGCCCGCCGCGGCGTCGGCTTCGTGCCGCAGGGGCGCGAGATCTTTCCGTTGCTGACTGTGCGTGAGAACCTGATGACCGGCTTCGCCGCTGTGTCACGCGACAAGCGGACGATCGAGGACGAGATCTTCAGCCTGTTTCCGGTGCTCGGCGAGATGATGGGTCGGCGCGGCGGCGATCTCTCCGGCGGCCAGCAGCAGCAACTGGCGATCGCCCGCGCGCTGGTGACGCGGCCGAAGTTGTTGGTGCTCGACGAGCCGACCGAGGGCATCCAGCCGTCGATCATCCGCGACATCGGCAACGCGATCCGTTACCTGCGCCAGAAGGGCGAGATGGCGATCGTCGTCGTCGAGCAATATTTCGAATGGGCGCGCGATCTCGCCGACGATTACGCTGTGATGGACCGCGGCGCTGTCGTCCTCGCCGGCGAACGCAAGGACATGGTCGAGAGCGAGGTCAGGCGGCGACTGTCGGTGTGAAGCGGGCGCGCCTCGAAGCTCACGCCTTGTTCGCCGCTGGCAGACGCCGTTTCGCATAGGCCTCGAACAGCAGCGGCACGACGAACAGCGTCAGCACGCTCGAGGTCATCGTTCCGAAGATCAGCGAGATGGCGAGGCCGCCGAACACGGGGTCGGGGATCATGATCGCCGAGCCGAGCACGACCGCCAACGTCGTCAGCATGATCGGTCGCAGGCGGACCGCGCCGGCGAGGCGCGTCGCCTCGTCGAGCGACCTTCCCTGGCGCAGGTAATCCAGGATGAAGTCGATGATGAGCAGCGAAGCGCGGATGACCACGCCCGAGAGGGCGACGATGCCGATCATCGACGTCACGGTGAAGTTCTGGCCCATCAGCCAGTGACCGGGGAAAATGCCGATCAGGCCGAACGGCACCGCCGCAATGGCGATGAGCGGGATGACGAACGAGCGATAGTAGGCGACGAGCAGCAGGTAGACGCTCATCAACGCGGCGCCCATCGCCACCGTCAGGTCACGGTAGACGTCGAGCATCATGCGCATCTCGCCTTCCCACAGCAACTCGTAGCCGCCGACGGTGTTCGGGGGCTCGCGGTTCAAGCCCAGGCTACCGGTGTGCAGACGCCCGCCGTCGGGCGTGACGATGCCGCTGAGCCGGCGATTGAGGTCGATCAGGGCGTAGATCGGCGACGAGCGCGCTAGCTCGCCGCCGACGGTGCTGACGATCTCGTCGTCCTGGCGCTGAATCGGGCGATCGGCGTTGTCGCTGCGGACTGACGCGAGTTCGGACAACGGCGCTTGGCCGCCGGCGAGATTCTGGACGAAGACGCGATCGAGCCGCGCCGGCGGCACTTCGAGCCGGCGGGGCACGTAGGCGCGCACGTCGATCGGGTTCTTCTCGTCGGGAAGGTGGGCGCGGCTGACCGTCTGGCCGCCATAGACCAGACCGAGCGCGCCGGCGATCTGCGCCACCGAGACAGCCGACAGCGCAGCTTTGTCCTTGTCGGGCGTGATCTGGAATTCCGGGACGTCGACCGGTTCGCTATCCGAGACGTCGACGATGTCGTCGGTCGCCAGGAAAGCTTTCTCCACCTCGGCCGACAGCGCGCGCAAACCCTTGGCGTCGGGCCCGTAGAGTTCGGCGAACACGGTGGCGCGGATCGGCGGCGGACCGGGCGGATCTTCGATGAAGCGCACTTTCGCGCCAGGATAGCGGCGCGCGACGTCGACCACTTTCGGTCGCCACTCGCGCACCAGCGCGATCGAGCTGACGTTGCGCTTGTCCTTGTCGATCAGGTTGACGTGGACCTCGCCGACGTAGGAACCGCTCCTGTCGGCCGTGCCCTGCATCAGGGCGGTGAAAGTCGGCACGCCCGACATGCCGACCCAGCTCTGGACATTCTCCACATAGGGAGACGGCGCGAGCGCCAGAACGATTTGCCTGACGATGCGCGCAGTGTCCTCGACCGGCGCGGTCTCGGGCATCGACACGACGATGTCGAAGGCGTTCTGGTCGTTCTTGATCATGAAGCTGAGGTCGACGCCAAAGGCGGACTGCGGCCCGACGACGCCCTGCGCGCGGATGAACCGCCAGGCGCCCTGGAGGCTCGAAAGGACCATCAGGGCGACGACGGCGAGGCAAAAGGCGATCCGCGCCCAGCGGTGAATCTGCAACGGTCGGAACGCGGCGAGATAGAGATTGCGCAGGCGCCCCGATCTTTGCGCATGAGTCGCGTCCGCGGCGTTCGCGCCATTGCGCGGAAGCCACCGTTTGGCCGCCCACGGAATGACGACATAGGCGACCAGCATCGAAGCGCCCATGGTGACCGGAATGCCGAACGACACCGGATAGAAATACTCGCCCGGCATGCCGCTGATCATGAAGTTGGCGGCGAACACCAGCATCACCGCGAAGGTCGCCAGCGTGGTGGCGGCGCCGATCTCATTGGTGGCGTCGACGACGGTTCGCCGCCGCTCCTGCTCGACGTCGCCCGTCTCGCCGAAGCGGCGATGGATGTTCTCGATGACGACGATGCCGGCGTCGACCAGCATGCCGAGCGCGATGATCAGGCCGAATAGCGTGACGCGGTTGATCGTCACGCCGCCGAGCGCGTTGACCGCCAAGGTCGTCGATAGGACGAGCGGGATCGTCAAGCTGACGATCAACGCCTCGCGCCAGCCGAGGAAGGCGATCAGCACCAGGCTGACGGCGGCGACCGAGACGCCGAGGTGCTCCAACAGCCGGTTGACGGCTTCGTCCGCCTTCTGGCCGTCGTTGCGGGTGACGACGACTTCGACGTCGGCGGGCGCGTAGGCGGCCTTCATCGCCTGGACGCGGTCGATCAGGTTGTCGGCGACGACGACGGCGTTGGCGCCCTTCTTTTTCGCCGCCGTCACGGTGACGGCGGCCATGTCTTCGGCCCCCTGGGCGGAGAAGCGCTGGTCGGCGGCGCCGAAGGCGAAGCGGGTGAGCTGGTCGACATCGGGCGGCGGGCCGTCGATGACGTCGGCGACGTCGCCGACCGTGACTGGCCGGCCGTCGTGAACGGCGATGATCTGGTTGCGGACATCGTCGGCGCTGACGAACTGGCCGATCAACTTGATCGCGCGCCTCTCGTCGCCCGTCACCGTGTCCGAGAGCGGCATGGAAAGGTTGCTCGCCGCGAAGGCGGCGGAAAGCTGCGACAGCGACAGGCCGAAGGCGTGCAGGCGTTCCGGGTCGATCTCGACGTTGATGCGCCGGTCGTGTCCGCCGCGCACCTGGACGACAGACACGTCGTCGAGGCTGTGCAGGCGTTCGGCCATCGAGTCGGCGAGCCGCTTCAACGCGTAGTCGTCGTGACGCCGCGACGCCAAGGTCACGGCGACGATCGGCACGTCGTCGGCGTCGATCGAGCGGATCTGTGGCGTTCCCGCGTCCTTCGGCAGCACCGACAGATTCGACATCACCCGGTCGTACAGGCGGATGAGCGAAGCCTCCTTTGGCTGGCCGACCTTGAACTGGACTTCGACGACGCCGGCCGAGTTCTGCGCCACGGCGTAGGTGTGGTCGACGCCGGTGAGTTCGCTGAGCACGCCTTCGAGCGGCGTGACGACGAGACGCTCGACCTCCTTGGCTGACGCGCCCGGCAAGGTGACGATGATCTGCGCCGCCGGGACGACGATCTGCGGGTTCTCCTCCCGCGGCGTCAACAGCGTCGCCAGGGCACCGACGACCAGCACCGCCACGACGAGTACGATCGTCAGCTTGGAGGTGATGAAGTATCCGGCGAGCCGTCCCGCGAGGTTGTCGCGACGCTCAGTCAAGGCCTGCCTCCACGACGAGGGTCCCTTCGCGCAGGCTCGCGTCTGGCTTGGCGACGATGCGTTCCCCTGCGGACAGACCGCTGACCACCTCGATCTGGTCGTTCCAGATGCGCCCGAGTCTCACCCAACGAAAACGGGCGACGCCTTCGCTCACGACAAAGACGCCGTCGAGCCCGCCTCGCCGCGCGATCGTACCGGCGGGCGCCGCCAGCGTTGGCGCGAGGCCGAAGTCGAAGCCGACGCGGCCGAACATGCCCGGCATCAGCGGCGGCGCGCCAACCAGCGAAACGTCGACTTGGTAGCGCCGTGTCGTCGGGTCGCCAGCCGGCACGACGCGGATGACCGTCCCAGGCAGAGAGCCGGCGAGCGTGTCGACGGAAGCGTCGACGGCCATGCCGACGTCGATGCGCGCAACCTGCGATTCCGGCACAAACACCCGCAGCACGAGGCTCTCGCGCGGCTCGATCGTCAGGATTGGCGCGCCGGTTGTCGCCATTTCGCCAGGGTTGCGCGATCGCGCCACGACGACGCCGTCCGCCGGGCTGGCGATGTCGGCGTATGTGAGCTGCGCGGTCGCCTGCGCCAGCGCCGACTCGGCGCGGGCCAGCGTCGAGCGCGAGATCGCGCGGCGGACCTTGGATTTGCGCAGCGTCTCGGAAGGGACGAAACCTTGGTCGGACAATTTCTCGTATTTCTCGACATCGCGGGTCGCGTCGTCGAGATCGTCGCGCGCGGCGGCGACGCTCGCCTGCGCCTGCTTGATCGTTTGGTCGATGTCGCTCGGGTCGATTTGGACCAGGACCTGGCCCTTGGCGACCTTGTCGCCTTCACGGACCTCGAGGCGCTTGATGTAGCCGATCACGCGCGACGACAAGTCGATGCGGCTGTCGGACACGACCGAGCCCGGAACGCTGACGACGACCGGCATGTCGACTGGTTGCGCCGTGACGGTCTGAAAATGGACGCGCGCAGCCTCGGGCGGCGCAGCGGTCTTGCGGTCGTTGCAACCTGAAAGCAAAACCAGCGCGGCGAGAAGCACAAGGGCGCGGCGAGTCACGGCGCGGCCTCCGATCGGTTGGAGAGACCGAGCGAGCGGCGGACGAAGTCCTTGACGTACACAGAAAGGGAATCGACCTGACTGAGCGTCCGCAGTTCTCTCGGGAGGTGAACGAAGGTGGAAGACAGCTGATAATGGCCGGCGACGAGGGAAAGGATCGACGCCGCGGTCAAATCTGGGTCGACGGCGTCGGAGAGTTCCGCGATCACCTGCGACAACGGCGCAAAGACGCCCTCGATCACCGTCGTCGTCAGATACGCGCGGCGACGGTCGTCGCCGTCCAGCGCCCCACGAATCACCGAGCGCGCGAAGACTGCGTCTTCGAAGAAGATGCGCACCAGCCAGTCGATGAAAGCGTCGAGACGGTGGCCCGGCGGTTGATTGTCCAGCAGAATGTCGCGCGCCGGTGCCGCCCTGGCGGCAAGGACATGCTCCAGCGCGGCGAGGATCAGCGCGTCCTTGTCCTTGAAGTGGTGGTACAGACTGGCGGGCTGGATCGCGACCGCCGCCGCGACGTCGCGCATCGAGACGCCGTCGTAGCCGCGCTCCGCGTAAAGCGCGGAGGCCGCCGCGAGAATCGCCTCTCGCGTGCTCACGCTCGCCGCCATCATTCGCCTCCCGCGCGAGAACTCGCGCCAAGCTCCGCTTGGATCGGCGTCACGCACCCAGATCCGAACAAACCCATCTACCGAACGATCGTTAGGGTATTTCAAGACAGGTCGATGTCAAGCGCGATTTCGCCTCTGCGTCGGCAATCGCCTGCGATCGTTACGATTAGCTGAGGATCGGCCGCGCCGGCTGGCGCGCTTTCGCTTGTCGCGCCGCGGACGTCTCCGCTTCCTCGCCAGGAAGGAGCTTGACTTCAGGTGCACGATTGTGCATGATTGTACGCGTTAATGCAAGGTTTATGGTCATGCCCGCGAATTTCTCGCTCACCCTGCCTGACGAGCGGCAGGAGATCATCCTCAAGCGCCTCGCGCGTCGCGGACGCGTCTTCGCCGGCGATCTCGCGCGCGAGTTTCGAACCTCCGAGGACACGATTCGGCGCGACCTGCGCGAAATGGCGGCGGCGGGGAAATGCCGGCGCGTCTACGGCGGCGCGTTGCCGCTTTCTCCTGCCTCGGGCCCCTTGGCGGCTCGGCGGATTGAAGCGCCGGAACGAAAGGCCGCACTCGGCCGCGCCGCAGCGGCCCTGGTGCAGCGGGGCCAGTTTGTCTTCTTCGATGCGGGGTCGACCAACGCTGCAATTGCGCGCGCGTTGCCCGCCGGTCTCGAGGTCACCGTCGCGACCAACGCGCCCGACATCGCCGCCGGTCTTGTCGGCAAGGCGGGCGTCGAGCTGATTGTCATTGGCGGGCGAGTCGATCCGCGCTCCGGCGCGGCGCTCGGAGCGCGAGCGTTGCGCGACATCCAAGAGATCCATGTCGATCTCGTCTTTCTGGGCGCCTGTGCGGTCGACGCTGAAGCCGGCGTCGCCGCTTTCGACGCCGAAGAGGCGGAATTCAAGCGGCTCATCGCCGAGCGCGCCAACGCCGTCGCCGCAGCGGTTACAACCGACAAGCTCGGAACCGCGGCGCCCTTCGCTGTCGCGCCGACCTCGCGGCTCACCCACCTCGTCGTCGAAGCCGACGCTCCGGAAAGGGTGCTGACGCCGCTGCGCCGCGCCGGCGTCAGTGTCCATCGCGCCGAGCGCGTCAGCGAGGCGACGCGATGAGTGGCGGCGTCGCTTCGCTGCGATCGGCGGCCTGGTCCGAGCGCGCCGCCGTCGTCGCGATCTTTTTCGCCAACGGCGTCGGCATCGGCGCCTGGGCGGCCTGCATCCCGGCGCTGAAGGCGCGCCTCGCGCTCTCCGACGGGGCGCTCGGCTTCGTTCTGTTCTCCTTCGCCGTCGGGGCGGTCCTGTTGATGCAGCTCGCAGCGCGTCTGACTCGGCGGCTCGGTCCGGCCAAGGCGACGCGCGCCGCGGCGTTGCTCTTCGGCGTCGCGCTGCCGCTGCCCGCGTTTGCTCCTGACCTCGCAACGCTCGCCGTCGCGGCCTTCGCAATGGGCGCGGCGAACGGGCTGCTCGACGTCACGATGAACGGCTACGCCAGCGGCGTCGAGCGTCGCTGGGGCGCAGCGATCATGTCGTCGTTCCACGCGGCGTGGAGCGCCGGCGGTCTCGTCGGCGCGGCCTTGGGCGGCGCGTTGCTCGTCTTTGGCGCGAGCTGGACGCTCGGCGGCGCCGCGGCGCTAGTCGTTACGCTCGCCGCGCTGGTCTGGACCTGGCTGCAGGAGGGCGACGCCTTGCCGCTGACGGAGCCGCACATCGCGCCGCCGGTTGGCGCTCTGCTGCCGCTCTGCGTCGCCGCGCTGCTGTGCATGGGCTGCGAAGGCGCGATGGGCGATTGGGTCGGCGTCTATCTCATGGAAACGGCGCATGCGCCGCAGGCGATCGCGCCGGTCGGCTTCGCCGCCTTCTCGGCGACTATGGTCGTCGGCCGCCTTCTTGGCGACAACGCGGTGCGCGCCTGGGGCCGCGCGCGCGTCGTGCGCTGGGGCGCGACGCTTGCCGCCGCCGGCCTCGCGCTGGCGGTCGTCGATCCGCGCCTCGGCCCAGCGACGCTTGGATTCGCGCTAGTCGGGGTCGGCCTGTCGAACGTCGTTCCGAGCCTGTTCAGCGCGGCGGCGGGTCTGGCGTCCGTCCCGGCGGCAGGCGTCGCGATGGTCGCGACCGCCGGCTACGCTGGGCTTCTGAGCGGCCCTGTCGTCATCGGCGCCATCGCTCAGGGCGCGAGCCTCAGGTTGGGGATCGCGTTCCTCATCGTCTGCGCCAGCGTCGCCGCCGCGACGGCGCGGTCGTTGCGCCGGTGAGTCGCAGCCTCCGCTAGGGATGCGGATTCTCGCCCTTGGCGATCATCAGGTGATGCATCTGGCGCCGCCTGCCGAGCGTCGACACGCCGATGAAGCCGAGCGCGTGCAACTTGGCTGAGGCGTTGGCCGGGGCGATCACGGTCAGCGTCGCGGCGTCAAAACCGATTTTGCGCCTCACCCCGCGCTCGCCACGCGCACCAGCCAGCGGCGCACCGCATTTTCGTCGGCCTCCGACATGTCGACCGTCAGATCCGCCTCGAGCGCGTAAACATGGCGTTTGCAGCGTTCGAGCCGCGCTTTGCCTTTGGCGGTGAGCGCGAGCTGAAGGATGCGACCGTGGACCGGGTGCGGCCGCGCCGTGATCATGTCGGCGCGCTTGAGGTTGGCGACGATGGTCGCGACCGTCGCCGGGGTCAACAGCGAAGCTCTTGCGAGATCGGCGCTCGACAGGTCGGGATAGGCGCCGATCATCGTCAACGCCGCGAATTGCGGCGGGGTGACCGCGAATTGCGCGAGCGCATGCTCCATGCGCGCCCGCCAGGCGAGCGAGGCCTGGCGCAGCAGATAGCCGAGATGTCCCGTCTCGCCGCGCTTGGCTTGGCCGGTCTCAGGAATCGTCGGTGGGGGAGGGGGCTTGCGCATAATGTTAGAACTCTAATATGATGTTCGTGCACTTACATTACGACTTTTGCCCATGGAGCGCCAGATGTCCGAATTGTCCCCTCGTTTGCCCTACCGCGAATTCGCCAAGGCGGCGCCCTCGATCCACGCCTCGCTGATCGCCGTCAGCAAGGCGGTTGGCGAGTCCGGTCTCGAAAAGGGCCTGCTCGAACTCGTCAAGCTGCGCGCTTCGCAGATCAATGGCTGCGCGTTCTGCCTCCAGCTTCACCTTGGCCTCGCGCGCCAGGCAGGCGTGTCTCAGGTCAAGATCGACCTGCTCGCCGCCTGGCGCGAGGCTGGTGTTTTCAGCGCGCGCGAAGCGGCGGCGCTCGCCTGGACCGAGACGCTGACCAGCCTCGGTCCGACCGCCGCCTCCGACGTCGACTATGCGGCCCTGCTGCGTGCGTTCAACGAGAGCGAGGCGATGTTCCTCACCGTGGCGATCGGCCTGATCAACCAATGGAATCGCATTGCGATCGGGCTGCGCTTCGTGCCGATCATGGCGGAGTCGGCGGCGTGAGTGCGGCGGCCTTATCAATCCGACCGATCGAGGCCGGCGAAATCGGCGCCTGCTTCGCGCTGATGCGGCAGCTTCGGCCTCGCCTCGCCTCGGCCGACGACCTCGAGGCGCGCTGGCGGCGCCAGGCCAAGGGCGGCTATTGCGTCATCGTCGCGTGGACGGAAACGCGTCCGCTCGCGCTCGCCGGATTCCGCGTCCTCGAGAACTTCGTCCACGGACGGTTCCTCTACGTCGACGATCTCGTCGTCGACGAAGCGCAGCGCGGCCAAGGTCTCGGGGCGGCGCTGCTGGACTGGTTGAAAGCTGAAGGCAGGGCGTTGGGTTGCGACAATCTGGTTCTCGACACGGCGCTCGCCAATACGGCCGCTCAGCGCTTCTACCGCCGGCACGGCTTGAGCGACCGCGCCCTGCGCTTCAGCCTGGCGCTTGCCTCAGGAAGCGACGATGACCACAGTTCTTCACGTCGCAGCGAGCCCGCGCGGCGCGGCGTCGTTCAGCCGCCGCGTCGCAGGCGCTCTGATCGCAGCGTTGTCGCGCAACGACCCGACGCTGAGGGTCGTCGAGCGCGACCTGGCGGCCGAGCCGCCGCCCCATCCCGACGCGGCGTTCGCCGCGGCGAGCCTGACGGTCGAGACCGAGCGCGGCGACGCCGATCGGCGCGCGCTTAAGCGCTCGGATGGACTGATCGCCGAACTGGAGGCGAGCGACATCGTCGTCGTCTCGACGCCGATGCACAATTTCGCCGCGCCTTCGGCGCTCAAAGCGTGGATCGACCATGTCGTGCGGCCTGGTCGGACGTTCCGCGTCACGCCGACGGGCAAGGTCGGCCTGCTGATCGATCGGCCGATCTTGGCGATCGTGGCTTGCGGCGGACGCTTCGACGATGGCGGCCTGGGTATGTCCCAGGTCGATCATCTCAGTCCGTACCTGCGTTACGTCTTCGCGACGATCGGCCTGACCGACTTCGAACTGTTGCGGCTCGAGCAGTTGCGGCGCGGGTCCGAGGCGGTCGAGCGCGGCTTTGAGGCAGCCCGGGTGTGGATCGATGCGCAAAGCGCGCGGATTGCGCGGGCGTGAATCCGCTCAGCCCGCGGTGGCCGCCACGGGGCGCTCAAGGCGGAGGCGCCTGGCGCGCGCTCTGCTCGCGGAACGCGCCGCCATCTGACCGACTGCGTGAGTCGAGCCGGCGCACGATCGCGCGGTTCTGGAACCACGAGATCCCGTGCGAACGCGCCAGCGTCATCGATACGATCCTCGCTCGATGTGGCCTGCCATGGTGAAGACGAGCGCCCAATTCCCCCTCTCCCGGTCGGTCTACTCGATTCATACAGAGCTTTGAGCTGTCATGCGCTGACGCCTCGTTTGGCGGCTTGGAATTCGAACCAGCCTTCGAGCATAATGATGGGACGTGGTTTTCCGTAGTAGCCGGTCCATCCGCCGAGCCTTGCGCAGACCCAGCTGGCATAGGCGAGGGAACATTTGGGTTGGGGGTTCTTTTGTTCTCGCGTTTTGCCTTCGAGCTTGGCGCAGAGGGCCTCCAACAGCGGGAAGTCCTCGTCTTCGAAGGCGTCGACGATAGGGCGCAAACGGCCCTGCGCTTCGGCGCCGACGCAGGCGTGAACGAGCTGCTAGACGGTGACGGCGGCGACGGGCTCGGCCATGACCAAATTGCAGCGCGGCGCGTCATCCTCGATACGCAGGCCCTCGATATCGAAGCCTTGCGTCTTCATGGCGCGGAACAATTGCTCGATCGCCCGGCGCCGGCGACAGAGTTCGACGACGCGTAGCGCTTGGCGCAAATCGACGACGGGATAGGTGGTCGCAAGACGCCAATGGACGGGTTCGCCTGCGGGCGCGGAGACCTTGCGCACGTCGACAAAGCGCACGCTCAATGTTTCCGGCAGGTCTTTATCGACGCTGTTTCTGGGCCGCCGCCTCTCAACGCGCGTGAATCGCCCCGCCAAGGCCGTCTCGGCGCCGCACGGCCTGGCCAGGTTGGCAAATCAAACCGCGTTCGCCCGCTTTCGGGCAGGGCGTCCGCCATCGCAAACGGGCGTCTGCCGTCCTCGAGGCTGCGATCTTGCGCGGCGCACACAACCATATGCGCGCCCACCGGACGCTTCGCGAAGGCGGCTTAAATGTCGCTCTCGCGGTTCGCAATCATCGTCAGCTGGCGCGCCGCCGCACAGGCCCGCGCCGCGTAATCGGCAGGCCGCGCCGCTGCGTCATGTGGCTTTCCTCGCGCTTGAGGAACTGTGCGTGCGCCAGACCCAGGATCGCCCCGTCGTCCGCGTCCACAGCCAGGCAAACATGAAAATAAAGTCCGCCCCCACCCTCGGACTTGACCACCGTGGCGTCCTGGATCGCCGGCACGTGGCGAAGCTCGCAGCGCCCAGCCAGACGCGGCTGCGAATGCAAAACCATCTCTCGCGGCGTCGCCGTTGCGTTGCACAGAAGCCGGGTAATTCGGATTCAGCCGCTCTCGGCAAATCGATACCCTACCCCCGACTCGGTTCGGATGATCGTCGGTTGGCCGGGGTCGCTCTCGATCTTGGCGCGCAACTGGCCGACGAACACGCGCAGATATTGCGTGTCGTTCTTGTGCGCCGGGCCCCAAACGGCGGTGAGGATCTGGCCGTGCGTCATAACGCGGCCAGGATTGCCGGCGAGCGCGCACAACAGGTCGTATTCGCGCGGCGTCAGCTTGATCGCGGCGCCGTCGCGCGTCACCAGCCGCTTCTCCATGTCGATCGTCAGGCCGTCGACGGCGACGCGCATCTTCGGCGTCGCGCCCGCCCGCGCGTGGCGCAGAGCGGCGCGCATGCGGGCCAGCAGTTCACCGATCGCGAACGGCTTCTCGACGTAGTCGTCGGCGCCGAGGTCGAGCGCGGCGATCTTCTCCGCCTCGCGGTCGCGCGCTGACAACACGACGATCGGCGCGGCGGCGAAGCTGCGGGCGCGCGCGATCACGTCCTTGCCGTCCATATCGGGCAGGCCGAGATCGAGGACGATCAGGTCGGGCGCCGAATTGGCGATCAGCCGCAGCGCCTCGTGGCCGGAGGCGGCTTGTAGCACCTGGTAGCCCGAAGCCTCCAGCGCCGGCTTGAGGAAGCGCACGATCTGCGGCTCGTCGTCGACGATCAGGACGCGCGCGCCGGTCATGACGCCGCCTTAGCGATCTCGCGCGCTTCGACTGCCGGCATCGAAATGACGATGCGCGCGCCCCGCCGTCTGACCGCCGGGCTTTCAGCCCAGATCTTACCGCCCATCGCCTCGACCAGGCCGCGGCTGATCGACAGTCCGAGGCCGGTGCCGGCGCGCCGCCCGTCGGCGCGCCCGCCGCGATAGAACTTCTCGAACACCCGCTCGAGATCGGCCGGCTTGATGCCCGGCCCTTCGTCGGTCACCGAGACCATGACGTTGGCGCCCTCCGGCCGCGCATGGACGATCACCCGCCCGCCGCCGCCGTATTTCTGCGCATTGTCGAGCAGGTTGAACAGCACCTGCTCAAGCAGATTGGCGTCGCAGCGCACAAAGGGCAAGTCGCGCGCCAGGCTGGTCATGACCGGTTGGCCGGGGAAGGTCTTGCCTGCCCGCTCGATCGCCGCGCGGATGACCTCGACGACGTCGACAAGATCCTGCTTTGGCTTCAGCGCGCCCGCTTCGATCCGCGACATGTCGAGCAGGTTGGCGATGAAGCGCGTCAGCCGCGCGCTCTCCTCCTCGATCGAAGCGAGCAGATCCGCGCGCTGTTCCGCCGCCATGCCGTCGCCGAACTTGCGCAGAGTCGTCACCGCGCCGGTGATCGTCGCCAGCGGCGTGCGCAGGTCATGCGACAGCGAGGCAAGCAAAGTGCCGCGCAGTTTCTCGTTCTCTTCCAGCGCCACTGTCCGCACCGAGTCCTTGACCAGCAGCGCGCGATCGATGGCGATCGCCGCCTGCTCGAGAATCAGGTTGAGACCGTGCTCGAGCGTCGGCGAAATCGGCGCGTCGCGGTCGGCCGGCTCAAAGCCGCAAACGCCGACGACGCCGCGCGAGGTGACGAGCGGACGGAACTGGAAGCGCACGTTGGGCAGCGTCCCAGTCTTCCAGCCTGCCGGCTCGCTCTTGTCGAAGGCCCAGCGAGCCGCGCCGTTCTCGCCGGCGTCGAGCTCGTCGATCGGCGGCCAGGCGGCGCTCAGCGGCAGCTCGCCGTCCTCGGGCAGCAGCATGACGACGCCGCGTGCCCTGAGCGTCTTGTGGGCGTAGACGGTCGTCGTATCGAGGATGTCGTCAAGCGTTGCCGCGCCGGAAAGCTTGCGCGAGAATTCGAACAGCGAGCTTGTCGCCTGCGCGCTGGCGCGCGCCAGCCGCTCCTGGTCGCGCGCCCGGCCGGCGAGCCAGCCGACCAGGCTTGCGACGGCGAGGAAGATGACGAGGGCGAAGAATTCCTCCGGCTCGGCGATGGTGAATTGGTAGTAGGGCGGGACGAAGAAAAAATCGTAGGCGAGAAACGACAGCACCGCCGCCACGATCGCCGCACGCACGCCGAAACGAGCCGCCGACAGCAGCACTGCGATGAGGAAAATCATCGACAGGTTGGGCAGTCGCAGCCAGCGGTCGAGCGCCTCGCCGACGCCGATGGCGACCGCGACCGAACCCGCCGCCGCGAGTGCGCCGATCGGCAGCTCGCGGTCGAACACGGTGGCAGGGCTACGCCCGCGCGGCGTTCCGCGCGGCTTGTCGCCAGTGACGACATGCACGCCGACGAGGCTGGCGCGCCGCGCCAGCGCGTCAGATAGTGAGCGACCGGCGAGGCGGCCAAGCAAACCGGCCTTCGAGCGGCCGACGACGACCTGGGTGATGTTTTCGCGTTCGGCGTAGCCGAGGATCTCGGCCGGCATGTCATGGCCGACCAGCCGGGTCGTTTCCGCCCCCAGGCTCTGCGCGAGCCGCAGCGCCGCATCGGTCGCCCCGCCGCCGGCTGCGTCGACGCCCGGCCGGTCGACGGTCGCCGCCACCCAACTCGCGTTGAGGCCGGTGGCGAGCCGGCTTGCCGCCCGAACAACGTCCATCGACAGCGCGTCGGGGCCGACGCAGACCAGCAGGCGCTCACTCGTCTCCCACGGGCCGCCGATCGCGCCCTGGCGCAATTGCTCGACCATCTGGTCGTCGACCCGCGCCGCTGTCCGGCGCAGCGCGATCTCGCGCAGCGCGGTCAGGTTGCGCAGGGTGAAGAATTTCTGCTGCGCCAGCTGCGCCGTCTCTGGTAGATAAACCTTGCCGTCTTTCAGGCGCTGGATCAGGTCTTCCGACGTAATGTCGACCAGCACGATGTCGTCGGCGTCGCGCAACACGGTGTCGGGAACGGTCTCGCGCACGCTGACACCGGCGATGCGCGCGACGACGTCGGCGAGGCTCTCGAGGTGCTGGATGTTGAGCGCGGTCCAGACGTCGATGCGCGCGTCGAG
>Ga0181529_10002089_pt1 | contig 24549 bp, 19 predicted proteins | sample PEATcosm2014_Bin_36_FD_119763 | JGI IMG/M metagenome (GOLD analysis project Ga0181529, IMG submission 119763) | Peatland microbial communities from MTU Mesocosm Facility, Houghton, MI, USA - PEATcosm2014_Bin10_30_metaG | ecosystem: Environmental > Terrestrial > Soil > Wetlands > Peat | place... | reverse complement strand
GCTTCTCGGCTGGCTGATCGGCCGCGTGATCAGCGTCGGCACCAATATCTACCTCCGCAGCCAGGGCGCGTCGAACGTGGAAGTCTGGTACGTCTCCTGGTGGCTGGTGGCCGGCGCCATCGGTTTCGCCCTGGTTGTCAGCCTGCTGGCCGGCTGGTATCCCGCCTCGCGCGCGTCGCGCCTGGACCCGGTGGAAGCGCTGCGCTATCAGTAGGAAGTGTTTTCCTCACTGCGCCAGCCCATCCAGATCCGCATCGCGGTCTATGAGGATGTCAACGACGCCGAGCGGCTCTAACAAGATCCGACGTTCCGGCGGATCGGTTCCGAGAAGATTTGGAATCGTGGCGCGGTGCCGACCTCCCGATTACCCGGTTTTGGACTTTATGGGCAGGTTGACAACCCCGCCTTGCGGGACCGAAGACGGCTTTCGGAGGTGAGAATGAACGTGCGGAATCGAAGGACAGCGGTTCGGTTTATACTGAATCGGACCGGCAATTCCAAAACGGAAATTCCGGTTGAATCCTGGCTGGCAACAACCGAACGCGAAGGCAAACCGAAAAGCCAGCAGAGCTTCATCGAGGACGACTGGACTGAACTGATGGCCGAGGCGTACCAAGATCTCATCGTTTTCGTCCAGCGCATCCCGCTGAGGCAAGAGTGGCGGTGGCGCTGGTAGTGGCGATGAAGTGAGTCGGACCTTCTGGAAGCGATCCGAGTTTTCAAGTAGTTCAGCTAACGAAAGGAAATGCGCGTATGCTGCGCCGAATTGCCGAGTTTGGGCCGCTGTTCAGCGGGCGCGCAGGTTGGTTCCCCCGAACTGGCGCCTTAAGTCTCGCGATCCTCTCAGCCCTGCCTGTGCTGGCGTCGCCGAAGATTAGCCGATCGGATCAACTTCTGCTAAACGCCGCTTTGAAGGGCGATGAAAAGCGTGTGTGGCAACTGTTGAGCAAGGGCGCCCATGTGGATGTCAGGAACGACAACCTTGATACGCCACTGATTCTCGCCGCGTGGAAGGGATGGACGAGCGTGGTTGGAGTTCTTCTGAACGGCGGCGCTGATCCGAATGCCCACAACCATTCCGGTCAAACCCCTCTGCATTGGGCGGCAGCCGGGGGGAATCGGGAGCTCATGGAGGTTTTGATCGAAAAGCGAGCCGAATTGGACTCAAAGGACGACGGCTCTTCCACCCCGCTGATGTGGGCAATCTCCAATAATCGCCCGGCCGCCGCGGAACTGCTCGTCGGCCGGGGCGCAGACGTGAACATCAGGCAGAAGGGCGGATCCACACCGCTCATATTGGCGGCCGCTAACGATAATCAACTCATCCTATCGCTGCTGCTCGATAAGGGTGCGGACGTCAACGCCCGGAACGACGAGGGGCGGACGTCGTTGCTTGCCGCCGCTGCCGGCGGACATACCGAGATCGTCAAGCTGCTCCTCGCGCGGAACGTCGAAGTTCATTCCAAGGACAAGCTTGGAAACACGGCCCTTAGGCTTGCCGTCGTCAAGGATGCCACAGCCACGGTGGAACTCTTGTTGGGCAGAAACGCCGATGTCAATGTGCCAAACAACGAGGGCGAGACTCCCCTAATGGCGGCGTCATCCGTAAAGATGGTTGATCTTCTCCTCGGATCAGGAGCGGCAATCAACGCGACTAACCAGTACGGAGAGACTGCCTTCACATTTGCCGGCTTCAGGAGTAAGAAGGAAGTTGCGGAATATCTCACCTCCAAAGGCGCCACCGGGCCAGTTGGTGTTACGGAGATGCCGAGACTTATCAGAGCGGTGGAGCCAGAGTATACGGAAGTCGCCAGGCAAGCAAAGCTACAGGGCACAGTGATTCTCCGGGTTGTGGTCAACACCGAGGGTCGCGCCACGAATATTCGAGTCGCGAAGTCGCTTGGTTACGGGCTTGACGAGCAGGCAATCCGAGCCGTTCAAAAGTGGCAGTTCAGACCGTCGGCCCGGAATGGCAGGGTGGCGGATTTCGAAGCGACCATCGAGGTCAACTTCCGCTTGCTATGAGGCGGTTTTCGGAAGGGCTCGCACGGCCGCTATCGGCACCCAATTCGTTTACCTTTTTCAGGACTTGCCCCAAAAGGCGGAAAAGCTGTCCACCGCGCTCATTCGCTTCGATCCGGAAACGCGCCAATCTGTCCGCTTGGCCGAAGTCCCGTTCCGGCCGAAACTTGTTTTCCTTTCGCGCGACAACCGCTTCCTGTACTTCGACCGGACTGAGAACAGCCAGACGCGCGTGGTTTTCGTTCGCGGCCTTCTGTGACTGTTACAACTTTAGAAGCCTCGCGCTACCAGTAGGACCGGGGTGCTTAACCGTTTTGGGGATTCCACGGGCTAGCCTCGAAAATCCGCTCCCGGCGATCAGAAGCAATATTGGCCGCCGATGAACGCCGATCAACGCCGATAAGAGAGCAAATGACTTATCTGCGTTAATCGGCGTTCATCGGCGGCCAACTGTTCTCAGCTTCAGTACGGGAAACTCTGCGAGGCTTCTGCGCCCAAGATCGGTTAAGCACCCAGTAGAACCAACATTGTGGACTAAGTTCGCTAGGTGGACTACGATACGAATGTGCAGCTCAATGTCCACCAGGCGAAGACTCAGCTTTCCCGGTTGCTCGAAATGGTGGAGCAGGGCGAATCCATCGTGATCGCCCGCAATGGCAAACCGGTAGCGGAGTTAGTGCCGCTTCGAAAGAAGGGGCTCCAAATGGGCGCGGGCCGCAAGGACCCCGAGGTGAATCTCCGCGCGGTTGGCGGCGGCTGGTGGAAAGCCATGACGGATAGCGAGGCCGACGACTTTTTCGAGGGCCGCTGAAATGTATCTCCTCGACACTCACGCCCTGATCTGGGCCGTCACCAAGCCGGAACTCCTTTCGAAGATGGCCGCGTCCGCGATCAAAGATGGGGAGATCCAAGTCAGCGCGGCATCCCTATGGGAGTTGCTCGTCAAGAAGGATAGGCCAGACGCTCCTATCAAGGACCCCACCGCTTGGTGGCGCCGCCACGTGACGCTTCCAGGGGTCACCGTGCTGCCGATCCACGCGTACCACCTCAAACATCTCGACACGCTGCCGCAGTATCACAAGGACCCCTTCGATCGGATTCTCATCTGCCAGGCGATCCACGAAGGCTTGCGCCTGATCACCAATGACGAGGCGATGCGCCGGTACCACGAGTTCGCCGGCTTTGTATGGTAGCCGCGTCGCACTGTGCGATATTAGAGGTTACAGATAACAGGAGCTTGTTCACCAAGATGATCCGAGGGGCCGCATCCGGGAACGGCCGGACTGCCAACATCTTCAACATCATGCGCTATTCGACGCAGGATGGCCCCGGCATCCGCACCACCGTCTTCTTTAAAGGTTGTCCGCTCTCCTGCTGGTGGTGTCACAATCCCGAAAGCCAGTCCTTCCAGCCCGACCTCCTGTATTACGAGGAGCGCTGCCGCCACTGCGGAGATTGCATCGCCGCCTGCCCCGAACACAACACGCCCGAGATCGACCGCACCCTCCGCACCGGCGCCCGTTGTTCCCGCTGCGGCCACTGCGTCGATGCCTGTGTCGCCGAGGCCCGCCGTCTGGCCGGCCACCAAACTACTGTCGAAGATCTCATCCGCGAGATCGAGAAGGACCTGGTGTTCTTCGAGGAATCGGGCGGCGGCGTCACACTCTCAGGCGGTGAGCCCGCATCCCAGGCCGACGCCGCCATCGCCGTCCTCGACGCCTGCCGCGTCCGGCGCATCCATACGGCCATCGAGACCTGCGGTTTCGCCCCGGCCGAAACATTCTTCCGCGTTGCCATCGCCGCCGACCTGGTGCTCTTCGACCTCAAGGCCATGGACCCCGAGATCCACCGGCACTACACCGGCGTCTGGAACGGCCGCATCTTGAGCAATCTGGAAACGCTGGTCGCCGCCGGATGCCCTCCTGTGGTGCGCATTCCCGTGGTGCCGGGTGTCAACGATTCCGACGACGAAGCCCGCCGCTTCGCCGAGTATCTGTCGGCGCTGCGCATCCCGGCGGTCGAGTTGTTGCCATTCCACCGCATCGGCGCCGAGAAGTACCGGCGTCTCGGCATGCCCTATCGCGCCGCGGATATGCCGGAACCCACAGCCGCCGCGATGTCTCATTTCCGGGACACGCTGGCCCACGCCGGATTACATGTATTGGTTGGAGAACCCGCATGACGGAACGAGTCGCCAGATTACGCCAGGCCAGCCTGAACGCCGCCCCCTGGCTCTCGATTGAGCGCGCCAGGTTGATCACGGATTTCTACCGCCAGGCCCCGCCCCTCTCCGCGCCCCTGATGCGCGCCGGCGCGCTCCTCTACGTGCTGGAACATTGCACCCTCTACATCGGCCCCGAGGAATTGATCGTCGGCGAGCGCGGACCGCTGCCCAAGAGCGCTCCCACTTACCCCGAAATCTGCTGCCACACACTGGAGGATTTCGAGATACTCAACACCCGCGAAAAGATCTCGTACCGCGTCGGCGAGGGCGCCATGCGCGCGCAGTGCGACGAGATCATCCCCTACTGGCAGGGGCATAGCATGCGCGACCGCATTTTCGCGGAGATGACGCCGGCCTGGAAGGACGCCTACGATGCCGGCATCTACACCGAGTTCATGGAGCAGCGTTCGCCCGGCCACACCGTGCTAGGGGACGTGATCTATCGCAAGGGACTGCTCGACCTGCAACAGGATGTCGCGGCCAGCCTCGCCAAACTGGACTTCTTCAACGACCCCGAGGCGTACGACAAAGAGCAGGAGCTCAAGGCCATGACCGTCGCCGCCGGGGCCGTCATCCGCTTCGCCGAGCGTCATGCGGAACTGGCCGCAAAGATGGCCGCCGAAGAGTCCGACGCGCGGCGCAAAGCCGAACTCGAACAGATCGCCGACGTCTGCCGCCATGTTCCCGCGCACGCCCCGCGCGATTTCCGGGAAGCCCTGCAGGCTTACTGGTTCATCCACCTCAGCGTCATCACCGAACAGAACACCTGGGACTCCTTCAACCCCGGACACCTCGATCAGCATCTCTATCCCTTCTATCAGCGCGATCTGGATGCCGGGACGCTTACCCGCGACGGGGCGCAGGAACTGCTCGGCTGTTTCTGGGTGAAGTTTAACAACCAGCCCGCACCCCCCAAAGTAGGTGTCACCGCGGCCGAGAGCGGCACTTACACCGACTTCTGTAACATCAATACCGGCGGTCTGCGCCCCGACGGTTCCTCGGGGGTGAACGACCTGACGTATCTGGTGCTCGATGTCATCGACGAGATGCGCCTGCTGCAGCCGTCCTCCAACTTACAACTGAGCCGCAAGAGTCCCGACCGCTTCCTCAGGCGCGGACTTGAGATCGTGCGCAAGGGTTGGGGCCAGCCATCCATCTTTAATGCCGACATGGTTGTCGAGGAGTTGCTGCGCCAGGGGAAGTCCATCGAGGACGCCCGCGCCGGCGGCACCTCCGGCTGCGTCGAAACCGGAGCTTTCGGCAAGGAAGCCTACATCCTCACGGGATATTTCAACCTGCCCAAGGTGCTGGAGATCGCGCTCAACAACGGCGTCGATCCGCGCACAGGGAAGCGGATCGGCCTCGAAACCGGCGATCCGTGCGGCTTCCAGTCATACGACGAAGTCTTCGCGGCCTTCCGCAAACAGCTTCGCCACTTCGTCGATATCAAGATCCGCGGCAACAACGTCATCGAGCGGCTGTACGCCAGGCACCTGCCCGCCCCGCTGCTCAGCCTGCTAGTGGACGATTGCATCTCGACCGGCAGCGACTACAACGACCGCGGTCCGCGCTACCGCTCCACTTACATCATGGGCGTGGCGCCGGGCACTTGCACCGACAGTCTGGCGGCCGTTCGATATCACGTCTTCGACAAGCGGACGCTCTCGATGGCGGAACTGCTGGACGCCGTCGGCGCTAACTTCGAGGGGCACGAGAAGACGCGGCTGCTGCTGTGGAACAGGACGCCCAAGTACGGCAACGACGACCCATATGCCGATCGCATTCTGACCGAGGTCTTCGACGCCTTCTACGATGAGGTCAACGGCCGCCCTAATACCAAGGGCGGAACTTACCGCGTCAACTACTTATCCACCACCTGTCACGTGTATTTTGGAAGCGTAACCGGCGCCACTCCCGACGGCCGCAGAGCCTGGGAGCCGCACTCCGACGGTATCTCGCCCGCGCAGGGCGCCGACCGGTTCGGCCCCACCGCCGTCATCCAATCCGCCGCGCGCATGGACCACGCCCGTACCGGCGGCACCCTGCTCAACCAGAAGTTCACGCCTAAGATTGTGGAAGGCGAGCAAGGCCTCGACAACCTGCTGCACCTGGTCCGAGGGTACTTCAGGCTGGACGGCCACCACATCCAATTCAACGTGGTGACGGCCGACACGCTGCGCGAGGCCCAGGCCAACCCCGAGAAGCACCGCGACCTGATTGTCCGCGTGGCCGGTTACAGCGACTACTTCTGCGACCTGACCGCCGCGTTGCAGAACGAGATCATCGCGCGCACGGAACAGACGGGGTTCTAGTCCCAGGCGCGCCCCGTCACTTCAACTCCACCGGCTGCGTGCTCGCGCTGAGATTCTCTTCGCCGTCGTCGCCCGCCACCGTGCGAAGCTGGTACACGCCGGGCGCGGCCTCCAGGTTTATGCCCAGCTTGAGCCCGCTTCGCGCCAGCCGCCCGTAACTGCTCTCCGACAGCTCCAGTTCGGCCAACCCTTCCTTTCCGGTTACGAAGTTCCCGCGCTCGTCCAACAGCGCCGCCACTACGCGGAGATTCTGCAAACGGGCGCCGTCCTTCAACCGGAAGGGCACCTTGTTCACGTCCCACTGAATCGACACATGGGCCACCGGCGTGCCGTCCTCCAACTTCTCGACATGCGCCGTCACAGTTACCGGAGCGCCGTTCGATTGGTTCCCGCTGAGCAGCTCGCGGTCGATGGGACGCTGTGGCGCGGGCTTCTCCTCCGGAGGCGCCACGGCCATGTAGCCCTTGCGCGCCTGCACGTTGTCATGACTTTTGGCGGCCAGGCTCACCTTCAGGCGGTGATACCGGGAATCGGGAGGGTCCGGCACGTAGCCCAGCAAGTAGCTGGTCTCGGGCTGCATGCCCAGCTCGCGGAATCCCAGGTCCAGGTCGTTGCGGTTGTGGAAGAACAGGCCGCCGGTACTGTCGGCTAGGTTGCCCAGGGCATCGTTGCCCGAATCCTTCGAGCGCGTGCCCGTTGCCTGCGCATAAATCCCCGACCGCACGCTGGCGCTCTGTCCGATCTCCGGTGGATCCTCGGTGTACAGCCCCTTGGCGTCGAGCGAGTTGATCACGACATTGGCGCGCAACGCCCGATCCACAATCTCGTCCTGCTCGTATTCCAGCGTGCCCGAAAGAAACCCCGACGAAGCCAGCAGGACCACGCGCGTGCCGTCCATCCGCGCCATGAAATCGACGACGTTGCGCAGCGTCTCGATGGTGTTCAGCGATTGCATCCGCACCTGCTCCCAGAGTGCCTTGGCCATCTCCTGGACCTCGGTCATGGCGCGCAGGCACGCAGTCGTGGCGCCGCCACCTCGCGGGCGGCCACCCCCGCAAATCCCTGGACTGCAGGCCATCAACTCCTCGGCTTTCACTTCGAGCGCGGTGGAGTCTTGGTGGTTGGCAATAAGGTACGCGTCGTACGGTCTCAGCAGCGGACACCCCGTCGAATCGATCTTCCGCTCGCGCAGCACCACCTTGTCGATGGCCGCCAAGAGCGCGGTCTTGTCCGCGGAGAAGGGAAGCACCAGCCCCGACGAGATGGTTAGCACCGCCACGCGGTCGTTGGCCGCCAGACCCGCTTTCAGGAAGTTCCTGGCCGCCGCCTTGGCGTGGTACAGATCGCCCGGCGGCATGCTGATGTCGTCGAAGACCATGCCGACAAAGCGCGGCTTGGCTGGCCTTGGCGAGGCCCCCGCCGATGGCGCGGCCGGGGCCGTGGCCGCGGGCGTGAAGCTCTGTACGGAGAAGGCCGACACTTCGCGCCGCTTGCCGTTATCCCAAACCTGGAAATCCGACTTGCCGAGCCCGCTCACCGGATGGCCGCGGCTGTCGCGCACCACCACGCCCACTTCCACCAGTCGGCTGTCCATCTTGACCGCGTACTCCGGCTTCGGGAAATAGGGAACCGCGCTGACTCGCACTTCCTTCGGGTCGATGCCCTGCGCGGCGAGCACCACGACGGTACCCACCAGCATCCCGCACCAGGTTAGCCGCTGCATAGCCTACTCATGGTATCAGCGGGCTGCCGCCGCGTTTGGCCGATGGCCAGGCACCACTAACCGATACCTAAAGGCCGTCCTGTTGATCCACGGTTTCTGGGAACCCCGATTCGCTCCCGACCCCGCCACCCTCTCCCGTAAGCTCATCCTCTACGACGAGCCGTACACCGTCGCCGGCGTTCTGCCCGCCACCTTGGATTTCGCCTCCGTCTTCGCGCCGACTGAGAGCGGTTATGTGGGGCAGGATGGTATCCTGCGGCCGAGTGGTACTCGGCCTGGTCGGCATTTGCACGCTGGTCGGCAGGCCGAGTGCCACTCGGCCGCAGGTTGCCAACCTGCCCCACATAAAACCGCGTGCCAAACTCAATCAACACCGGTGTCCGGTTGTGGGAAAACTATGCGGCATTGGGCTGTCAGCCTGCGGCGGATTGTCAATCCGCCTGTTGCCGATGTGTGCGATGCCCGCCCAGGCCGGTTGACAACCCAGCCTGCCCAACAAAAGACAGGCAGCGGGACAGACCTTACGGCGCCCCGTGCCCGGCCGCGATCGCCGCCTGCCGCAGGCGTTCGCGGGCGACGTCGCCAGCATAAGACTCGATCCGGAACTCGGTCCCGGGCGGGAACCGCTCCAGACGGCGGCGGAACTCCTCCTCGGATTGAATCTCATACGGCGCTAGTGTGAAGTGCAGGTTCTCGCCTATAAGACGCCGGTTGCGTTCTAAATGTCACCGACGGCGCGTTGACACCCGATTTGTCGCGGACTTAGACTGGGGATCACGATGACTACCGCGTATCCAATCACTGAGGCCGGGTGTGTCCGGCGAGGAACCCATCTGCAGAAAGGGCGCAACCTTGCGCTTGTGCCCGGCAAGGCCGCAGTCCGCCACCTGCACTACGGACGCGTCATCCTGGATGCGACCGACAAACCGCTGAGCTTCTCCACCGAGGGGCGCGAAACCGGCTTGATCTGCTTGCGGGGCAGCGGGCGGATCGACGCCGCGGGGCAGGGCTACGAGCTCTCGCAGTACGACGCGCTCTATGTGCCGCGCGAAACCCGGGTGACGGTGACAGCGGGGTCCGGCGGTTTCGACCTCGCCGAGGTTGCCGCGCCGGTCGATGGGCAGTACCCCATGCAATTCGTGCGCTTCGCCGACATCCAAAAGGAACCGACGCTGCACTTCCTGACGGGCGGCGAGAACAACAAGCGCAACCTGAACATCCTCATCGGCAAGAACGTCAAGGCCGGCCGCATTGTGGCGGGCGTCACCTTCACCGAGCCGGGGAATTGGGCGTCGTGGCCGCCGCACGAACATGGCGCCATGCTGGAGGAAGCCTACCTCTACATCGACATGCCGGCACCGGCGTGGGGCATCCAGTTGGTCTATACCGACCCGAAGAGTCCCGAGCTGGTGGTGGTGGTGCGCGAAGGCGACGTGGTGGCGATGCCGGGCGGGTATCACCCCAACGTGGCGTCGCCCGGTTGTACGGTCGGGTTTCTTTGGATGATGGCTGCCAACAAGGAAGTGGACGACCGGCAGTTCGGCGTGGTCAACGTACAGCCGGAATACGCCGCAGGCGGCAGCGGACTGGAAGCTTCTCGCAAATGACAAAATCGTTGTGGCTCGCGCCGGCCCTCGCAGTTCTGGCGCTCGGAGTGGGGGTGTGTCCGGCTGCGGCAGCGGCGCGCATCAAGGTCATCAAACTCGCGGTGACCAACCCCGGTTCAACCGCACGCACGGCGGAGAACATCGTGGTGGCGGTGAGCGCGCTCAAGAAGATCGCGCCGGACTTCACGGCGGGCAGCGCTATCGTGACCACCAGCGACGCGGCCACTCTCGATGAAGATGCCCGGACCGTCCAGACGGTGGAGTTGCCGTCGCAGGCCGACGACTTGGACGGCGACGGGAAGTACGACGAGCTGGTCTTCCAGATCGATCTCAAGCCGCATCAGACGCGCATCGTCACCATCGCCTATGGCGACATGGCCACCATGCAGCGGCTGCGGTCGCCCTACGCCAGGCGGACCGATGCGCGGTTCGAGAAGCACTACGAAGGTCCGGGGTGGGAGTCGGAAACCACGGCCTGGCGGATTTACTTCGACAAGCGCAACGCCATCGACCTCTACGGCAAGCGGCGTCCGGGGTTGTACCTGGAACTGTTCGGCTCGCCGGAGTACGTCTACCACCAGGAGAGCCCGCTGGGCCGCGACATCTACGGCATCGGCAAGGCGCTGGGCGTGGCCGGGATCGGCGCCATCGTGGACGGCAAGGTGACCGCGGTGGCGGACGTCGCGGAACGCAAGTGGCGCGTCGTGTCGGCCGGTCCGGTGCGCTCGGTCATCAACCTGGACTACAAAGGCTGGAAGGTGGGCGACCGCACGGTGGACCTGAGCAGCCGCATCACGCAGTGGGCCGGCGAGCACGGGTTCGAACATCGCATCGCGCTGAGCAACGCCGATGGGCTCTCGCTGGTGACGGGGATTCCCCTGAAGCCGGTGACCGAGAACCTGCAGGTACCCGAGCCCTCGGTTCGCGGCGTGGCGACCTGGGGGCGCCAGGTGGTGCTGTCCGGCACCAGGGCGCAGGACACGGACCTGCCGGACGAGAACCTGGGCGTGGGCGCGATCATGTCGAAGGACCAGGCGGGCGAGGTGAGCGCGGACTCGAACAACCGGCTGATCGGCGTGAAGCCGCAGCAAGGCGTGGCGCTGATCTACGGCGCGGCCATGTGGGACCAGGAAGGAACGGAAGCGATGACGCTGCGAACGCCGGTAGCGGCACAGCGGTCGCAGGGGGGATCGCTGGCGCCGGCCAACAGCGGACGCCCCACGCGGGACGGTTTCCTGGCCTACCTGGCGGCGGTCGGCAACCGCATGTCGGAGCCGGCGAAGGTGGAGATCCTTTCGAAGAGCGCGGCGCCGCAGAGCGCTCCGCCGGATACGCTCGGGTCCACGGAGCATCGCAGCTTCGCCCAGGCCATCCAACTGCTGCAAGGGGCGGCCGAGCGAACGGCGCTGAAGCTGGAGCCGATCGCCAAGGCGGCGAAGCCGGGGACCATCGACAAGTCGAAGGGCGCCGGCGGCTTCTTCACCGAAGGCGATGGCGCGACGGGTGAATGGAAGCTGGAGCGAGGCGGCTACTTCTGGACCGGCTGCTTCTGGACCGGCGAACTGTGGAAGCTCTATGGCCGGAACCACGACGAGCGGTTCAAGCAGTGGGCGGAGCTGTGGACGTCGCTCATCATGGGTGGCCAGGCGGCGCAGAACCACGATACGGGGTTCCTGAACTTCTACTCGTCGGTGCTGGGCTATCAAGCCACTAAGGACGCCAGGTACCGCGTGGAAGGAATCCGCGCGGCCGAGCGGCTGAAGGATCACTTCAACCCGAAGGTCGGCCTGGCGGCATCGTGGATTCCGGGCGGCGACGACACCATCATCGACACCATGATGAACCTGCAGATCTGGTGGTGGGCCACGGCGGAAACGGGCGAGAAGCAGTGGCTCGACCTGGGTCATGCGCACGCGCTGAAGTCGGCGGAGTGGCTGGTGCGGCCGAACGGCGCGGTGAGCCAGTCGGTCCACTACAATCCTGGGGACAACCGGCAGAAGTTCACCTCCAGCGGACAGATCGTCGATTTCCCGAACCACGCGGCGCCGGGCGAGATGGTCTTCACGCATACGCACCAGGGGCTGGCGGCGGACTCGGCGTGGTCGCGCGGGCAGGGGTGGGCGGTGTACGGCTTCACCGAAGCGTACCGCGCCACCAAGGATCCGCAGCTTCTGGCGACAGCCGAGAAGGCCGCGAATTTCGCCATCGACCGCCTGCCGGAGGACGGTGTGCCGTGGTACGACTTCGACGACGACGGGGTGTTCTTCCGCAATCGCGACACTTCGGCCGGAGCCATACTGGCGGGCGGATTGCTGCACCTCTCGGCGCTCGAGCCGGACGCGGCGCGCGCGGCTCGGTATCGCAAGGAAGGCGAGCGCATCGTGCAATCGACGATTGACCGATACCTGTCGCCGATCGGGGCGTTGCGCCACGGGTCGAGTACGCGGCCGCACGACGGCATGTTGGTGTACGGCGACTACTACCTGTTGGAAGACCTGTTGTGGTTGGAGGAGCACGCCGCGAAGTAGGGTCGCGGTGTATGCTGTAACCATGCCGGTGGAAACGAAGCGGACGGAATCCGGGGCGGTGGTGGTGGCCGTCTCGGGCAGGCTGGTGTTGGGCCGTGAAGTGGACCGGCTGGAAGCGGCGGTCAAAGACCTGGTGAAGCAGACGCCGGGGCGAGTGGTGTTCGACCTCACGGGACTGGACTACGCCGACAGCGCCGGCATCGGCACGTTCGTGGAGTGTCTGACGCTGATCAGGAAAGCCGGCGGCGAGATGCGGCTGGCGGGCGTCAACGCGCGCGTAACGAAGCTGTTTCAACTAACCGGCATCGACCATTTGATGGCGGTGTTTCCGACCGTGGCGGAAGCGGCGGGGTAGCGCGGGGCACTCAGTGGTCGCGGTCCGTGACCAGGTCGGTGACGGTTAGCAACGCACGCTGGTAGGGGGACTCGGGGAACTCGTTGATGAGCAGGCGGGCCTTGTCGGTGAAGGCTTGCGCGCGCTCGCGGACGCGCTCGATGCCGCGGTACTTCTCCAGCAGATCGAGGATGCGCGCGAAGGGCACGGTGTCGTAGCTGCGCTCTTCGAGGATGGTGCGCACCAGGCGCTGCTCCGCGGGCGTGGCGCGTTCCAGGGCGTAGACCAACGGAAGCGTGACCTTGCCTTCGCGGAGGTCGCCGCCAACGGGCTTGCCGAGGGTCTTCTCGCGAGCTGTGAAATCTAGCACATCGTCAACCAGTTGGAAGGCCATGCCGAGATTCCAGGCGTAGTCGCCGAGGCGTTCCTGCAGCGCGGCGTCGCCATGCGCTGCGAGCACTCCGAGGCGGGCGCAGACGGAGAAGAGGCGCGCGGTCTTGCGGTCCACCAGCTCCATGCAGTCGGGCTCGGAGACGTCGATGCGGCCGATGTGCTCAAGCTGCAGCAGTTCGCCTTCCACCATGATCTGGGTGAGACCGATCAGCAGATCGAGGATCAGGAAGTTGCGCTCGCGGAGGGCGATCTGGAAGGCCTGCATATAGAGCCAGTCGCCGGCCAGGACGCAGGTGTGGTTGCCCCACTTGGCATTGGCCGAAGGGCGGCCGCGGCGCGTTTGGGCGGCGTCGATGACGTCGTCGTGGACCAGGGTGGCGGCGTGGATCTGCTCGACGACTGCGCCCAGGTGAATGGCGGCGGCCGGAGATCGGGCGAAATCGCCGGAGATCTCGCCGGAAGCCAGGCGGGCGGACAGAATCAGCAAGGCGGGGCGCAGGCGTTTGCCTCCGGCGGAGTGGAGGTACTGGCCGATGGCGGTAACCGTATCGACGGATGCGACGGACTCGGCGGAGAGCTTGCGTTCGACCTCGACAAGATCGTCGTGGATGAGGTCGAAGATCTCTCTGCCTGTCAGAGCCTGCCCCAGCTTGCCTAAATTCATGTAAGGTAACCAGTTTAACTGTTGCCGGGGGTTAGCCGCAAACGCTGCGGGGGTGTGAAGGGCTTTGCGCGACAGAGAGCGCGGAAGTTGCGCGTGGTGGCGGCGGCGATTTCCTCGGGGGACGTGTCGCGAATGGTAGCCAGGTACTTTACGGTGTCAAGTAGAAACGCCGGTTCGTTGCGCTTGCCGCGGTGGGGAACGGGGGCGAGATAGGGGCAGTCGGTTTCGACGAGCAGGCGGTCGAGGGGCGTCAGGCGGGCGGATTCGCGGGTGGCGTCGGCTTTGGGGAAAGTGATGACGCCACCGAAGGCCAGGTGGAAACCGAGATCGAGGGCCTGGCGGGCTTGCTCGGGGGCGCCGGTGAAACAGTGCATGACGCCGGAGCCTTGCCAGTGGGCGCGCAGAAGAGTCAGGGTGTCGTCCCAGGCTTCGCGGGTGTGGATGACGATGGGGAGGTTGGCTTCGGCGGCGATTTCGAGTTGGGTGGCGAAGACGGATCTCTGGACGTCGCGAGGGGAGAGATCGTAGTGGTAGTCGAGACCGATTTCGCCGAGGGCGACGACTTTCGGATGGGCGGCGAGGCGGCGGAGTTGGTCGAAAACGTCGGGGGTGGCTTTAGAAGCGTCGTGGGGATGGACGCCGATGGTGGCGGAGATGAAGGGATAGCGGTCGGCCAGGTGGATGGCGGTTTCGAGATCCGGCGGGCCGTCGCCGGTGCCGATGGCCAGCATGGTCTCGACACCGGCGGCTTGGGCGCGCGCGATGGTGGCTTCACGGTCGGCGGCGAATTGGGCGTCGTCGAGGTGGCAGTGGGAGTCGGTGAGGGTCATGGCCGGAAATGGAAACGACGACTCATTTGAGGCGGGCTCCGACCGGAATCTCTTCCAGGAAGGAGGCCAGGACGGGCTTACCGTCGGCGATTGAGGCCGCTACGATCATGCCGTTCGACTCGATGCCTTTTAGTTTGCGGGGTTGAAGGTTCGCGACGATGACGACCTTTCGATTTACGAGCGCCTCCGGGGTGTAGGCTTCGGCGATGCCGGCAACGATAGTACGCGGCGTGGCCTCGCCGATATCCACCTTCATGTGCATGAGCTTGTCGGAGTTCTTGACGCGCTCCGCGGAGAGGACCAGGCCGACGCGGAGATCGACTTTCAGGAAGTCGTCGATGGGGATTTTGGGCGCGGCCTCGACGGGCTTTTTGCCCATCAGGATGGCTTGCTCGGCGGTGACCTTCTCTTCGAGGGCGCGCATCTTTTCGATGGCTTCCTTGGCATCGAGGCGGGGGAAGACGGCGGCGATTTCGCCGATCCGCTGGCCGGGCTCGAGGCCGCCCCACCGCAGCGAATCGAGACGGACCGATCCGAGCGGAGTCTTCATGCCGAGCTGGGACCAGATCTTCTCGCAGGATTGCGGAAGGACGGGCGCGAGCAGGGCAGTGACGATACGCACAGCTTCGGCGGCGGTGTAGAGGGTCTCGTCGAGGCGCTCGGGCGGATCGTTCTTCACCTGCTTCCAGGGGGCCTGCTGGACGATGTACTTGTCCACGGTGGAGATGAGCGACCAGACTTCTTCGAGTGCTTTGGAGAACTCGAACTTCTCGTAGGCGGCGAGGACACGGGCGATGGTTTCGGCGGCGATGTCGGTGGATTGGCCCGCGGGGATGACACCGTCGCGGTACTGGCGGATCATCGTCAGGGTGCGGCTGGCGAGGTTGCCGAGGCCGTTGGCGAGATCGGAATTGTAGCGGCCTACCAGGGCGTCGTAACTGAAACTGCCGTCAGTACCGAAAACGACTTCGCGGAGCAGGAAATAGCGCAGCGCGTCGGAGCCCATCACCTGGGCGATGGGTTCGGCGCGAACGATGTTGCCGCGGGATTTCGACATCTTGTCGTTCTCGAACATCAGCCAGCCGTGGGCATAAATGCGCTTGGGCAGTTCCAGACCGGCGGCCATGAGGAACGCGGGCCAGTAGATGGCGTGGAAGCGAACGATCTCTTTTCCGATGAGGTGCAGGTCGGCGGGCCAGAGCGATGGCTCGTCCTGAACGGCGCTGATGTAGGCGGCGAGGGCGTCGAACCAGACGTAAAAGACGTGCGGCGATTCGCCGGCGACGGGGATGCCCCACTTGATGTTGCTGCGCGTGATGGAGAGGTCGTTGAGGCCCTGGCGGAGGAAGGCGAGGACTTCGTTCTTGCGGGTTTCGGGCTGCAGGAAATCGGGGTGCGACTCGTAGAACGCCAGGAGCTTGTCGGTGAAGGCGGAGAGCTTGAAGAAGAAATTCTCTTCGGTGATGGTTTCGGTGGGGCGGCCGCAATCCGGGCAGGGGTCGCCGGGCTTGGCATCGTTGACATAAAGGTTGTCGAAGATGCAGTACTGGCCGGAGTAGGAACCCTTGTAGACGAAGCCGTTTTTGCGGCAGCGATCGAAGAGGTCCTGGACGACGGTGGCGTGGCGCGGGTCGGTGGTGCGCTGGAAATGATCGATGCCCAGGCCGAGAACGTTCCACTGGCGGGCGAACTCGGCGGCGATGGCGTCGCAGAAAATCTTGGGGGATTTGCCGGCGCGTTCGGCGGAGCGCTCGACGTTGACGCCGTGCTCATCGGAGCCGGTGGTCAGAACGGCGTGAAATCCCAGCATGCTCTTATAACGTTTTAAGAGGTCGGCGACGATAGTAGTGTAGGCGTGGCCGATGTGCGGCGCGGCATTCACGTAGTAGATGGGAGTGGTGATGTAGTATTTCATTTCCGTTTGCTTAAGTAGGCGTAATTGGCTTCGGCAATGATGTGTTTGAGTGCCACGCCGGAGGCGCGGGCGAGGCGGCGGCAATCCTCATACTCGGGGGCGTAGAAGCCGCCGGGGGAGACTTTCATGCGCACTTTGCCATGGGGAGTTTCGACTTCGGTCATGGTGCGCGGCAGAACGCGGCGTTCGGCGGTGTGGATACGCACGCCCAGAGAGGAGGTTTCGGCGAAGACGATCTGGGCGAGGGCTTCCTGATGCTCGGGGCGGGCAATGACGCGCAGGAGGTGTCCGGGGCGGCCCTTTTTCATGGTGAGGGGCTGCACCGTGACGTCGAGGGCGCCGCATTCCATGAGGCGCTCCGTAGCGTAGGCCAGGACCTGCGGTGTGAGGTCGTCGATATTGGCCTCGATGACGGAGACAATCAGCGACTCGTCCACGGTGAGCGAATCGCCGAGGAAAACGCGCAGAACATTGGCGTGGCGGGGGAAATCATGGTCGCCGGCGCCGTAGCCGATGGCTTCGATCTTGAGGGCGGGGAGGACACCGAAGCGGGTGGCGAGGGTGACGGCAAGGGCGGCGCCGGTGGGCGTTGTCAACTCGATGGCCGGACCCTGAACGTAGACGGGAACTCCGTGAAGGAGCCGGGCGGTGGCGGGGGCGGGGACGGGAAGAACGCCGTGATCGGTATTGACGGTGCCGCTGCCGAGATTGATGGGAGAACAGACGATGGCGTTGACGTCCAGGAGGTCGAAGGCGACGCAGGCGCCCACGATGTCGGCGATGGAATCGGCCGCGCCGACTTCGTGGAAGTGTACCTTTTCAACGGGGACGCCGTGGACATGAGCTTCGGCATCTCCAAGCCGCCGGAAGACCGCGATGGCGTGGTGCTTGGCGGCGTCGGAGAGCTTGGCGGCCTCGATCATCTTGACGATGTGGGAGAGGTGGCGGTGAGTGCCGGTTTCGGTGGTGGCAACCTTATATTTCGTAGCGGTGACACCGCCGCGAACGGCCTTTTCGAACGAGACTGTAGCGTCGCACTGAAGCGAATGAACAGCCTGAGCGATGGCGGCCGGGTCTGCGCCGGCGTCGGCTAACGCGCCGACCAGCATATCTCCGCTGATTCCGGAGAAGGCATCGAGAAAACAGGTAAGGGACACGGTTTCTCCATTGTAACGGGTGGCACGCGGAGAGCCACAGGGTAGGTGGATGACGGTTCGAAGCCAATTCCTGGGCGACGGACTTGGGGCCGGGCGGGCATGCCCGGCTGATCGACACACCGTCGTATCCGCGACAGACGCCAAATTGTCAAAAATGGTGGGCCCGTGGCGACTCGAACGCCAGACCTCTACCGTGTCAAGGTAGCGCTCTAACCAACTGAGCTACGGGCCCTTGGTGTGGGAAAACCCAGTATATCACGCGACCCTCACGGTTCCACAAGCGACAGAATCGTCCCCGGCGCATTCCCCTCCAGCCGGTTGTTGACGAACAGGAACAGCCACTCCTTGTTCTCGCGCGCCCGCCCGATCAGCAGCCGCATCGATTCCCGCGCCTCCGGATTCGGATCCTGCACCTCAGTGTATGGCTGGAAGTTCTTCACCGCGTCCGCATACATCCGGCCCCGCCGCAGCAGCGCCCGGCAGACCTGGAAGTCCGCGGTCGCCGAATCGGGAATCGCCATCTGGCTCCGCAACTCCGGCATCTTCGACCACGCATTGTAGACGTGCGCCACGCCCCGCGCGCGCAGCACCGAGAAGTAATCTTTCTCCAGAAACTCCGGGTTGCGGATCTCCACGGCGTAGCGGAACTCCGCGGGCAGCGCCGCGAGGAACGGGTCCAGGCGATCCAGAAATTCGTGCAGTTCCGCGAAACTATGCCGCCCGAACGCGCCGAATTCGAAGATCAGCACGGCGGTCTGTCGCCGATAGGGCCACAGCGGCCGTAGGAACATCTCCTTTAGCAGGCGCGCATCCAGAAACGCGTCGTTGTCTTTGCCGGCCTGCCCTCCGTACCGTGCGTGCGCCGGGAACACTTTGCAGGTGATCTGTTCCGGCACTTTGAAGGCGAATTGAAAACTCTCCGGCGTGCGCCGGAACAGGTTGCGCCAGAACTCTTCGGTGGGGAACTGGTAGAAGGCGAAATCGCCGCACACTGTGGGAAACGTTTCGGCGTACTCCCGCAGGCACTCGGCTTCGAATATCCGTTTGGAAAACCGGCCGCGCGCCAGGTACCGCTCGCGCGAATAGATCTGCCCCAGCCATCCCTCGTATTTCCAGGAACTCCCGCCGATCAGAATCCGGCTCTCGGCCAGCGATTGCAACCGCGCGGCCAGACCCTCGCGGTCGAACCCGCCGGGTTCGGCGAACAGCGGCCCATCGAACAGCGTCCCGGACATCCGCGGCCTCCTACCAGGCCTGCGACGACCGGAAATAGTACGGGTCGGCGCCGGCCTCGATAACCCCATTGGATAGCATGTGGATCATCACCGGAGCGGCCCCGCTGGCGTAGCGCGAGCGCATGTCCACCTTGTGGCCGCGCTTCTGCAATTCCTCCACCACATCGGGCGCCGTCCGTTCGTCCAACAGCAGGCTGCCCGGGCTCATGGCGTGGTTGTCGAAGCTCGAGACCAGGTGCTCGCTCTGGAACCGCGGCGCTTCCACGGCGTTCTCCGGATTCAAGCCGAACTCGGTCGCGTAGAAAAGCACCTGCAGCAGCGACTGCTCCTGGTTGTCGCCGCCCGGCGTGGAAAGCGCGAACAGATTGTTGGCGGGGCCCACCACCAGCGTGGGGCTCAGCGTCACCCGCGGCCGCTTGCCGCCGGCCAGTTCGTTGGGATGCCCTGGAATCAGCAGGAAGCTCTGTGCACGCTCGGTCAGCGGAATGCCGGTATCTCCGGCGATCACGGCCGGCGCCCACGCGCCCGAGGGCGTAATCGAAATCGCCACGCCGTCCTTGTCGATGGCGTCCACGCAGGTGGTGTCCTTGGCCAGCAGCGCGGGGTCCAGCGGATACTTCACCAGGTTGGCGAAGAACGGGTGCTTGGGCGGGTTGGCCTCGACATCTCCGGGGCGAAATTCCAGCGATGCCGCATTGGTGATGAGCTTGCGCCGCTCGTCGGCGTACTCCTTGGACAACAGCCGCGCGGCGGGAATCTTCACGAACTTGGGGTCGCCATAATAAGTGTCGCGATCGGCGTACGCCAGCTTGAGGGCCTCCACCAGGGTATGGATGTAGTCCGCGGAATTCGCGCGCATCTGCGCCAGGTTGAATCCTTCCAGAATGTTCAGCGCCTCCAGCATGGCCGGGCCCTGGCTCCAGAAACCGGGCTTGTAGACCGTGTATCCGTGGTAAGTCGTGGACACGGCTTCTTCCGGTTCCAGGCGGAAGGCCTCCATGTCTTCGTAGCGCAGCAGACCGCCGTTCTGCTTCGAAAACTCGCCGATTCGCCGGGCAATGTCGCCGCGATAGAAGTAGTCGCGCACGGCGTCGATGGCTTTGGAGCGGCTGGCGCCCGCGGCCAGCGCCTTCTTTTCGACCGCCGCCATGGAGCGCAACGTCCGCGCCAGGTCCGGCTGGTGGAAGATGTCGCCAAGTTGCGGAGGCTGTCCGTTGGGCAGGAAGACGTTGCGCGACGCCGGCCAGCGCTGCAGGTACTGCATGGAATTGCGGACCACGCTGGCGCGCACTTCATCGATGGGGAAGCCGTCGGCCAGTTCGATGGCGGGCTGTACGGCCTCGGAAAAGCTCTTGGTGCCGAACTCGCGCAGCGTCACCAGTGCGGCTTCCACCATGCTCGGGACCAGCGCCGAAAGAATCCCCGATACCGGAACCCAGTCCTTCAACCCGTTGGCAGCCGGCGCCTCGCCGATCTCCTCGGGAAGCAACTGGTGCTTGCGGTAGAAATCGGCCGTCGCCAGTTTGGGCATGGTGCCCACGCCGGCCACGGCGAAGACTTTGCCCTCTTTGGTGCGCACCAGGATGGGCGATTCGCCACCCAGCCCGAAGTGCGAGAACTCGCTCACCGAGGCCGCCAGCATGGTGGCGATGCCCGCGTCCACCGCGTTGCCGCCCGAGTGGAACATGCGCATGCCGGCCTCGGTGGCATACTCGCTTCCCCCGGCCACCGCGCCGCGCAGTCCGCGCGATGCCAGCCGAACCGGGCGATTCGACGGCACGCCCCGTTGCGCCCAAACGCTCCCAGCCAATACCACCAAAAATACAGTCAGCCTGAGTCTCATAATTTCCATCCATTGTATGAAATTCGGCCGGGCCGTTGGTTGAGGGCCGCAGGCGGTATAATTTCTTCAACTCTCGATATGTCCGACATCCTAGCTCTATTGGAACGATTCCGGCGCGGTCCCGAACTCCTCGCCTTGGTGTTGACCGGGGTCTCCGGCCAGGAAGAAGATTTCCTCATCGCGCCCGGCAAGTGGAGCGTCCGCCAGATTGTCGCGCATCTGGCCGACTCCGAACTGGTGGCGGCGCACCGCTTCCGTCAGGTGTTGGCCGAAGACAACCCCGTCATGACCTGGTTCGACGAGAAACTGTGGACCGCCAACCTGGACTACGCGCGGCGCAAGCCCAAGCAGTCGCTCGAAACCTTCCGCCGCCTCCGCGCCGAGAATTACGAGTTGCTCAAGGGCTTTCCCGAGCCGGCTTTCGAGCGCATCGGCACGCACAGCGTCAACGGCCCAAAGACCCTGCGCGAGATGGTGGACGCGTTCGCCACGCACATCGAAACGCATGCCCGCCAGCTCCAGGAAATCCGCGCCGCTTATAAAGGCAAAAAGTAGCGTACGCACTCGTGCGTGCCGCATCGCGACTTCTCGCGATGCCCGGCGAGCCGTCTACTAAGTCTGCGCCTGCCGATGAGTCGGGAGCTGGCACGCATCAGTGCGCAATAGTGGGAATGCCGCAGAATTCGTGAGGCAGGATGACAACCCAATGCCGCATACTTTTCCCACAACCGAACGCCGGTATTGATTGAGTCTCGCACGCTGTCTTATGTGGGGCAGGTTGGCAACCTGCGGCGGGTTGTCAACCCGCCTGCCGACCAGTCTGCCCAAGCCGGCCAGGCGGGTTGCCAACCTGCCCCACACAAAACCGCGTGCGGCCTCAATCGATACCTATGTCCCGTTGTTCGAGCACTGAGCGACACTGCTTACGACTCCGTACGCCACCACGAACTCCCCCTGTATAATCGGGAAAATGGCTGAAATCCGCCACTCTGTCTGTGCCCTCGATTGCCCCGACACCTGCTCGCTCCTCATCACCATCCAAGATGGCCGCGGGACCAAACTGCGCGGCAATCCCGATCACCCGGTCACCCGCGGATTCCTCTGCGGCAAAGTCGCGCAATACCTGGAGCGCGAATACTCGCCCGCGCGCCTGCTCTATCCGCGGAAGCGCATCGGCGCCAAGGGCGAAGGCCGCTTTCAGCGCATCACGTGGGACGAAGCGCTCTCCACCATCGCCGCCCGCTTGCAAGCCATCGCCGCCGACTCCGGACCCGAGAGCATCCTGCCGTATAGTTACGCCGGCACCATGGGGATGCTCAACTACGGAGGCATGGACCGCCGCTTCTTTCACCGCCTGGGAGCCTCGCGGCTGGATCGCACCATCTGCTCCTCGGCCGGAGAAGCCGGCCTGAACAGCGCCCTTGGCCTGCGCTATGGCACCGAGCCGGAGCAGTTCCGCCACTCCAAACTGATCCTCGCATGGGGCGCCAATATTCTGGGTACCAACATCCACCTGTGGCCGTTCGTGATGGAGGCGCGGCGCAACGGAGCGCGGTTCTATACTATCGATCCGCGCCGCAACCGCACCGGCGCCGCCTCGGACAAGCACTTCTTCATCAATCCCGGCAGCGATACGGCGCTGGCGCTGTCCATGATGCACGTCATCGTGGGCGAAAACCTGTACGATGCCGATTATGTGGCGCGCTACACCGAAGGGTTCGACGCCCTGCGCGAGCGCGTCAAACCATGGACGCCGCAGCGCGCGGCCGGGCTGATCGGCATCGCCGCCGAGCAGATCGTTGCGCTGGCCCGCGAGTTCGCCACCACTTCGCCCTCGATCATCCGCCTGAACTATGGCGTGCAGCGCAGCGAGCGCGGGGCCATGGCGGTGCGCACCATCGCCCTGCTGCCGGTGCTCGTCGGATCGTGGCGTCATGTGGGCGGCGGCTTTCAGCTTTCCACCTCCCAGGCGTTCCGCTTGAACGAGAGCGGCCTGGAGCGTCCCGACCTGCAATCGCGGGCACTCGGCCGTCCGGCGCGCCTGGTGAATATGGCGGAACTGGGGAAGGCGCTGCTGGATCTCGACAGTCCGCCGGTTCGCGCCCTGGTGGTTTACAATTCCAATCCCGCCGCCATCGCGCCCCTTCAGAACCGCGTGCTGGCCGGGTTGCGCCGCGACGACCTGTTCACCGTGGTGCTCGAACAGTTCCAGACCGATACCGCCGACTATGCCGACATTCTCTTGCCCTCTACCACTTTTCTGGAGCATACCGATCTCTACCTCGCTTACGGCCACTACTACCTGCAGCTTGCGCGGCCGGCCCTGCCGCCGCCCGGCGAGACACGCTCCAACGTGGAAGTCTTCCGTCAACTGGCCTTCCGCATGGGATTCGACGACCCATGCTTCCGCGACACGGACGACGACATGATTCGCACGCTGCTCGCGTCCGACCACCCCTTCGTACGCGGCATCACCCTGGAACAACTGGACCGCGAGCACTCCGTGCGCCTGCATGTCAGTCCCATGGGCGAGCCGTTCCAGCCCTTTCGCGAGGGCGGTTTCGGAACCGCCGACGGCAAGTGCCACTTCCACGCGGACGAGTTGGACTACACCCCGCCAGTGGAATCGCGCCATGGCGATGCCGAATTGCGCCGCCGGTATCCGCTGGAGCTGATTTCTCCCAAGAACGACGACAGCATGAACTCCACCTTCGGATATCGCGACGCGGTCGATCTCTCGACCGCTACGCTGCATGTGAGCGCCGCCGACGCCTCGGTGCGCGGCATCCGAACCGCCGACCGGGTGCGGCTGTTCAACGGCCGCGGCTCGTGCGTGCTCAACGCCTGTGTGGATGACAGCGTCGCGGCCGGCGTGGTCTGCGCTCCCGCCGTGCGCTGGGGCAAGCGTGCGCCGGGCAAGCGCAATGTCAACGCGGTGGTGTCCGACCGGCTCACCGATGCCGGTGGCAGTCCGACGTTCTACAGTTGCCTCGTGGAATTAGAGAGAATTGGAGACTGATGACTCGATTATTCCTGACAAGCCGGACCGCCCGCTCGTTGGCGGTCGCCGTACTGTGCCTGGCGCCGTTGGCCGTCATGCCGGCCGGTTGTAAACTCTTTCGGAGAACGCCCCTGCAATCTACCGTGCACACGCGCGATCCGCGTACCGCGGGCCAGTTGCTCGACGGATTCTACGGGGTTGAGGCAGCCGCCTGGAGGTGGAGCGCCAAGCAATTCTCGGTCAGGTTGAAGACGCCCGCCGGGGCGGCGCAAAAGGGAGCGACGCTCAAGCTGGTGCTCACGGTGCCGCCAGCGGTGATTGAAAAATCGACAACTGTTACTTTGTCGGCCACGTTGGGAAGCGCGACGCTTCCGCCGGAGACCTATTCCGCTCCCGGAGAGTACACCTACCTGCGGGACGTGCCTGCCAACCTGTTGACCGGATCCGACGCGATCGTCAATTTCGCATTGGACAAGTCGATGAAGCCCGACGGTCCGGACCGGCGCGAACTGGGCGTCGTGGTCACGACCATCGCACTGGAGACCAAGTAGGCGTCCGCGAAAACCTGGGGACTGACGAAACTGTCCCAAGGCGCGCAGCCCCGTTCGAAAAAACAGAGTGCTGCCCTACGCCGGGCGGACAGTTCCGTCTGTCCCCCGGTTTTCGCCCCGTCCGCGGGACTCCGTCCGTTCCTCTGTTCCGTCTGTCCCCCGGTTTTCGCCCCGTCCGCGGGACTCCGTCCGTTCCTCTGTTCCGTCTGT
>Ga0181529_10002088_pt1 | contig 24564 bp, 15 predicted proteins | sample PEATcosm2014_Bin_36_FD_119763 | JGI IMG/M metagenome (GOLD analysis project Ga0181529, IMG submission 119763) | Peatland microbial communities from MTU Mesocosm Facility, Houghton, MI, USA - PEATcosm2014_Bin10_30_metaG | ecosystem: Environmental > Terrestrial > Soil > Wetlands > Peat | place... | reverse complement strand
TTTGGCAGAGTCTGATTTCTTCCCGGCACAACGCCATTGAACCCGCCGGGATTTTTGCGTATCGTGTGCGCGCGGGAGATTTTTATGACCGACGAGAAATTGAACACCGGCCAGAAGGCGCTCCAGATCAACGTGGACGCCAAAAAATACGGCACGTTCGCCGAGATCGGCGCGGGCCAGGAGGTCGCCCGCTGGTTCTTCCAGGCCGGCAAGGCGTCCGGCACGGTGGCCAAGACCATTTCCGCCTACGACATGGCCGTGAGCGACGCGATTTACGGCACGGCGGACCGCTATGTCAGCCGCAAGCGCCTCCAGGCGATGCTGGATTACGAGTTCAACCTGCTGCTCCAGCGCCTCGACAAGACGCGCGGCGACAAATGCACCTTCTTTGTCTTCGCCGACACCGTCACGACTCGCCGCGACGAGGGCCACGGCTGGCTCGGCATGAAATTCCAGACGCAGCCGCACGAGGCGCCGTCGGAAATCATCATCCATGTGCGGACGATCGAAAAGCACACCATCCGCCAGGCGGAGGCGCTGGGCATCATCGGCGTCAACCTGGTTCACGCCGCGTTTTACAATTTCAACGAGCCTGAAACCGTCATCACGTCGCTCATGGACGACCTTTCGCGCGAGCGGATCGAGGTGGACATGGTCAAATTTTCCGGCCCGCGGTTCACCGGCGTGGACAACCGGCTGATGGCCTTGCAGCTCGTGCAGCAGGAACTTGCCGACGCCGCGATGTTCACCTGCGACGGCGAGGTCGTCATCCCTGGCGAGGTGCTTTTCAACAAGCCCGTGCTCGTGGAGCGCGGCAGCTACCGGCCCATCACCAAGACGACGCTGGACATCTTGGAGCGCGCGCGCGAACAGTTTCTGCGCGAGCCGGAGATGAAAGGCGAGGAGCCGGTCATCCTCATGGAAATGACGCTGCACAGCGTGCTGGACGACGCCACGCTCGCGCACAAGGATTTTCTCGACCGCGTTGACCTGCTGCGCACGCTGGGCAAGACGGTGTTGATCTCGAATTTTGGCCGCTACTACCGTCTCGTCCAATATCTCTCGCGTTACACGCAAAAAATGCAGGGCATCGCGCTGGGCATTCCGAGCTTGCGCGGGATTTTCGACGAGAAATTTTACGCGGACCTTCCCGGCGGCCTGCTCGAATCGCTCGGAAGATTGTTCAAGGGCGCGACGAAACTTTACGTCTATCCGTTCCGCGATCCGGCGACCGGAAAGACTTTTGCCGATGCGTCTTCGCCGCAGGGCGAGAGCGGCATCTGGATCCGTGAAGCCGCCGATGGAAAAATCATCACCGCCGACAATCTCCAGGTCGCGCCGCACCTGCGCCACCTCTACGCGCATTTGCTGGAGAACGGCCATATCGCCAGCATTCAAAGTTACAACCCCGACTACCTCTCGCTTTTCCCGCCGCTCGTGCTCTCAAAACTCCAGTCCGGCGACGTCTCATGGGAAAACGACGTGCCGCCGCAAATCGTGGAGGCCATCAAGCGCGGCAAAATGTTCGGCTGGCAGGAAAAAGCGGCGGCGACGGCGTGAAATTCCGTCTGAACAGGCTCCAGCAGAACCAGCAGAAATACCGCAACTGGTAAAATCATCGTTTTCAAAAGTCCGGACAGGTGCCACTTTCTCAAGTGTCCAACCAAATGCCGGCTCAGGTTCACCTGCGGGCTACCATCCGGCAATCCCTACGCCGATGGGTTAAAACCGAAACCGAATCCTATCGCGCCGCTGCCGCCAACCGCTTGATGACAATTCACTGGCGGATGAAGGCGAGCTTTGTAGCAGCCATGTCAGGAGGCTCTGACATAAATAGAAAAGTTAGAACGTCCTTACGTCGGCTGCTACGGCGGATTCATGATGACGCCAAGCTAAAGCTTGAACTCCAGCGTCCCTACCATATTTTTCCAAGAGTGAAATCCGCCATGCCAAACCTGCTCCCGCTCCTGAAACAATACTTTGGCTTTACTTCGTTCCGCCCGCTGCAGGAAGAGATCATCCGCGATTCGCTGGCGGGCAGGGACGTCTTCGCCCTGCTGCCGACCGGCGGTGGCAAATCGCTTTGCTTCCAGCTTCCCGCGCTCGCCCGCGACGGCCTGACCGTGGTCGTCTCGCCGCTCATCGCGCTGATGAAAGACCAGGTGGACGCACTGCAAGCCAGCGGCATTGCGGCGACGTTTTTGAATTCCTCGCTCGCCGCCGATGAGTCGCGGAAACGCCTGCGCGGTCTGCATCAGGGCGAATATCGCCTGCTCTACGCCGCGCCGGAGCGGATGATGCTCTCCGGTTTTCTCGAGGACTTGCAGCGCTGGAACGTCCGGCTCATCGCCGTGGACGAGGCGCATTGCATCAGCGAATGGGGCCACGATTTTCGTCCGGAATACCGCCAGATTTCCGACCTCCGAAAATTATTTCCCAATGTCCCGTTCATGGCACTCACCGCCACCGCCACCGGCCGCGCGGGCCGCGACGGTCTGCCCAGCGAATGTGTTTTGCTTTTCAGCGCCGGCGACGTGGTGAAGCAGACGCAATTCATTGACGAAAAACCAGCGAAGGAACAGCAGATTGCGCGCGAGCAATTGCAGCAGATGGTCCACTACGCCGAGTGCGCCGGCTGCCGTCGCGTAGAATTGCTCGCGTATTTCGGAGAGGAGTTTTCTTCGATTCGTAGCAGCGGACGTGAGTCCGCTCAAACTACTTCGCACGCAAACGAAAATCAGAGCCGATTCACATCGGCTGCTACAGAGAATTGCGGCGCTTGCGACAACTGCCTTTCTCCGCGCGAAACTTTTGACGGCACTCTCGCCGCGCAGAAATTTCTTTCGTGCGTTTATCGCATCCGCGAGAAAAACGGTTTTGGTGTCGGCTTGAACCACGTTGTTGAAGTCCTCACCGGCGCGGACACGGAAAAAATCCGCAAATGGGATCACGTGCAGCTTTCGACTTACGGTATCGGCAAGGAACACAGCCGCCCCGAATGGGCGGCCATCGGCCGCGAACTGGTGCGGCTCGGTTTTGTCCGGCAGACAAATGAAAAATTCAGCGTGCTCGAATTGACCAATGACGGCAGGGTAATTTTGAAGACGCGCGCGGCGGTGAAATTGACCAAGCCCGCCGTCGCGCCGGAAACCAAAACCCAGCGCGTCGGCGACATTTCCTGCGACGAAATTCTGTTCGAGCGCCTGCGCGAACTGCGCAAGCGGCTCGCCGACGAACGCGACGTTCCCGCCTACATCATTTTCTCCGACGTGGCGCTGCGGCAGATGGCGCGGAACTATCCGGCGACCGAAAATGATTTCGCGCGCATCAGCGGCGTCGGGGAAACCAAGCTGCGCGAGTTCGGCAAAGTTTTTCTCGCGGAAATCGCCGCGCATTTGCAAACCAATCCGCGCCAGATTTTCGCAGACGATTCCTTCACTGCGCCGCAACCCGTTCGCAAAACCAGCTTGAACGACACCACGCGCGAAACGCTGCGCCGGTTCCGTGACGGCGAATCCGTCGAACAGATCGCCGCGCACCGGATGCTGGCCGTCAGCACCATGTATGGGCATCTCGCCATGGCTGTTGAAGCGGGCGAACCGATTGATTTGAATCAACTCGCCGGCGCGGAGGCGCAGAAAGAAATAGCCGCTGCGTTTGCACGCACCGGCTGGGGCAACATTGTCGGCGCGAAGGAATTGCTTGGCGAAAAATACGATTACGGTTTGCTGCGGGTATATCGCGCGGCAAAAAGCGGCTCAACCGCACGGCTCTGAAACCGCGCCCAGCCGGCGAAATTGGTGCGTCCACTTGTCAATCCGGCACGCGGCCTGGTAATCGCAAAATTCGCAGGGCGTCTGTTTGCCTTTGCGATACGGATCAACTTCCGCTGCGCCGGAAAAAATCTTTTCACCCATTTCGCGCAATTGCGTTTCAACACCGTCGAGCAACTTTTCAAATTCCGCGCACGGCAACGCTTCAACCGAACCTTTGCGCAACGAGCCGTCGCTGTTCCGGCGATAGTTGAATTGATCCGCTGCGCCAGTGCGATCCAGCTTGTCCAAAATGTTCGCGTCAAATCTTCCCATATGACGATACGCCGTGCGCCGCGATTCGTCGGCTTCCGCCAGAATTTCCGCACGCGAGCCGCCGCCCTTGTATTCACCGCGCAGGTTGACGTAAAAAACTCCGGCGGGAATTATTTTGCCGGCCCCGAAAATTTCCAGCGGATTTTTCCAGCGTCGCAAAACGCTCAAATAAGCGAGCAATTGCAACTGGATTCCGTGTTCGACCAGCAGCGCGTCCAGTTTTTTTCCACCGGCCTTGTAATCCAAAACCAGTGCGAGCGCGTCGCCGCTTTTTTCGTCGTGCCACAAATCCACGCGGTCAATCCGGCCTTTGAGCGCGAGCTTTTTTCCGCCGTCCAGATCAATTTCCAGCGCGGGCGCGTTCCCGATTCCAAAGTCCAGTTCGGCGTGCGAAGGATCAAAATCGTTTTGTTCGCGCAGCCAGCCGACGGTGACTTCGATGAAATTTTGGAGCGATTCGGTCATGGCGCGCGCGGCGAAAAGCGATTGTGCCGATTCGCGCAACAATCCGCCGCGATAATTTTCGATCAAGCCGTCCGCAATTTTGCCGACCCGTTCGCGCGCCTGCGCCGGCGTCAAATCGCGCCAGCGCAATTTTTCACCTTGAAGTTCGTCGTGAAATTTTTTCAGGATGTCGTGCTGGAAGCTGCCGCGCTCGCGCGCGTCCAGTTCAAAAATTTTCCGTTCCTCCGCGCGCAGGCCGCTGCGGACGAAAAACCGGAACGGGCAGGACGCAAATTCTTCGAGGCGGCTGACGGACGTTTTCAAGACCGGCCCGTAAAGTTTTTCAGCGAGCGCGGGCGAAAGATTTTCCTCGGGATTCGGCTCGTGCAATTCGCCCAAACTGTTTTTCAAATCGGCCAAGGCGGGCAGTTCGAGCAATTCGCGCCATTCATTCGTGGCAGCCGACGTGAGTCGGCTCTGACTAAAATGAGCGGACTCACGTCCGCTGCTACAAAATTCCAGAAGCGGAGCGACGATTTCATTCGCGTGCTGCGCGTCGGCCAATTCGATTTTGTTCTGAAAATCTTCGGTTTCAAGCGTGGGGAAAATTTGCTGCAATTGCGCGATGAATGGCGACGGGTTCAAGGTTTTGCCGTCGGCGCTTTGGCGCGAGAAGGTGAGCAGCAATTTTTCGCCGGCGCGCGTGCAAGCGATGTATCCAAGAAAACGCTCGCGCGATATTTGGTCGTAAAGATCCGGGCCGAGCGCGATTTTTTGAGATTCCAATTCGTCGCGGTCGGCGCTGGTCAAAATCACCGGCAAGTTTGGCGTGGCGGGAAAAATCGTTTCGTTGACGCCGAGGACGAGCGCGAATTTCAAATCGGGATTGCGCGCGCGGTCAACCGCGCCGATCAAAACTTCATCGAGCACGGGCGGCACGACGCCGACGGTCAGGTTCGCAAGGCCGGCTTCGAGCACCGGCAGCCAGTCGCGCAGCGGCAGTTTTTCGCGCGGAAACGCGAGCGCAAGGTTGTCGAGCCAGGAATTCATCTGATCGAAAACGGTGGCGTGAATCGTTGAATCGGCTTGGTCGTCGTCGCTCCAATTTTCAAGCTGCCGCCCGACTTTTAGCTCATTCCACAATTCGCGAAGAACTTCGGCGATTTGCGCGCCGGTTGGTTGCAATTTAGTTTCGCCGAGGCGCGCAAAAACGTTTTCAAACGGCGGCAGGATTTTTTGGCGGAGGCGCTCGAGACTTTCGTCGGGCAAAGGCTCGCGCCATTTTTTGCCGCGCCAGCCGAATTCAAGCGCGGCGTTTTCAAGCCGGTCAATTTCCGTTTCGTCGCAGGCACAAAACCCGGATTTGAGCGCGGCAAACAAATCGTCCTGCCGCCAGTCGAATGCGACGGTGCGAAGCGCGCTGCGCGTCAGCTCGGCGAGCGGGTGATGCGCGACGGATTCGCGGCGATCCAGGAAAAATGGAATTTGATAGCGGCGAAATTCGCGGGCGAGCGGCTTGTGGTAATTTTCCAAATTGCGGACGAGAATGGCGCAGTCGCGGAAACGGTTGCCGGTGCGGACGAATTTCAAAATTTCGCGCGCGGCGAAAACGGCCTCGGCTTCGGGATTGGCACAGCGGACAATTTTAAGTTTTGAATTTTTGGTTTTTAGTTTTTCCGGCGCGTGCGGCGGCTGCGCCCAGGATTTTTCCAATTGCGCAAGTTCAGAATTTCCAGCGAAGCGGGTTTTGTCCGAACCGCGTTTCAACAACTCGATTTCAATTTTCACGCCCGGCAAATTTTCGACGCGCTGGCGGCATTGCTGGAATGATTTGCCAACGACGTTCCAAATCGAAAGCCATGAATTTTTCTTCTCGCCAGATTCGTCGAGGCAGAAGGCGAGCGTGGCGCTTTCGCAAGACGGCAGAAGCGCGGCGAGCAAACCGAGTTCCTGCGGCGTCATTTCGGCGAAACCGTCGAGCCACAAGCCTTCAATTTTTAATTTTGAGTTTTTAATTTTGAATTCATTCCGCAGCGCGTCAGCGGCGAAATCGAGAAGGTTGTTCGAATCCTGCAATTCGTGTCCGCCCAGCCAGTCGGCATATTTTTCCAAAAGCAGCGCGAGGTCGTGGAGCTTGTCGCGGAGTTCGCGGCGCAGGTTGTTTGCGGCGGCGGGCGCGCGGAGCTTGGCGGGCGTGAACTGGTGCTGCTGCAGTTCGTTGAGCAATTTGCCGAGTTCCTGCGCGAAGCCGGGACGCCGCGCGCTCTGGCGGAACAATTTCAATTCGTCCGCATGGCGCAACAGCAGCGCGCGCAAAACCATGACGCGGCCTTCGTCGCTTAAAAATTCCGGCGGCGTAACGCCAAGCTGGCCGAGGACAAACCGGGCGAGCCGTTCGAAAGAAAAAATTTGCAGGCGCGTGTAGCCGGCGAGCGGGCCGCCGGCAAGCAATTGCCTTTCCAGTTGAAATGTCGCCTGTTTGGGTGCAAGAAAAACCAGCGGATCGCCGGCGGGATTTTTGGCCAGCGCGGCACGCACTTCGGCAAGGCAGCGGAAGGTCTTGCCGCTGCCGGCGGGGCCGAGGAGAAAGCGCGCTTGCACAGATGGATTTTCATGCAAAGGCGCGAAGGTGCAAAGGAATTTATTGTGAACAAGCCGCCGTTATTTTTTATTTCCTTTCGCCGGAATCAGGCTATGATTTTTCGCTGTTGGAAAAATCAAGCTGGTTGATTGGAACAATTAAATTGAAAAACTTATGCCATTAACACACACGAAGGAACTTTTTGCGAAGGCGTTGAAGGGCAAATACGCGCTCGGCGCGTTCAACGTCAACAACATGGAACTCATCCAGGGAATCGTCGAGGCCTGCGAAGAGGAAAAGGCGCCGCTGATGCTCCAGATTTCCAAGGGCGCACGCCAATACGCCCATCCAACCTATCTGAAAAAATTGATCGAGGCGGCGGTCAGCCTGTCCACGATTCCCATCGCGGTGCATCTGGACCATGGCGATACTTTCGAGCTTTGCAAAGAGTGCATTGACGAAGGTTTCACAAGCGTGATGATTGACGCGAGCCACGAACCGTTCGAGAAAAACGTGGAGATTTGCAAAAAAGTTGTAGACTACGCGCACAAGCACAACTGCGTTGTGGAGGGCGAACTCGGAATGCTCGTCGGCGCGCAGCACGACGACGGCGAGGAAGGCGGCGGTTATTCCAAAGGCGGCGCTTATACGCATCCTGATGAGGCTGTGGCGTTCGTGAAGGCGTCCGGCGTGGATTCGTTGGCGGTGGCGATTGGCAACTCCCACGGCGCGTATAAATTCAAGGGCGAACAGCATCTGGATTTGGAACGGTTGAAGGCGATCAAAAAGGCGCTGCTCGACGCGGGCATGGGCGATTATCCGCTCGTGCTGCACGGCGCGTCCAGCGTGCCGAAGGATCTGGCCGACGAGATCAACAAATACGGCGGCAAGATGGGCACGGACACGGCAGGCGTGCCGGAGGCGGACATCGAAATCGCGCGGCGCGTCGGATGCACGAAGGTCAACATTGACACCGACCTGCGCATGGCGATGACGGCGGCCATCCGAAAAGTTTTCTGGGAAAGCCCGAAAGAATTTGATCCGCGCAAATACATGGGCCCGGCGCGTGCGAAGGTGAAGGAACTCGTCCGCCACAAAGTCCGCGACGTGCTCTGCTGCGCGGGCCACGCGTTTGACTGAAATTTGATCTTCAACAACGCCCCAAGCCAAACCGGCTTGGGGGGTTTTTATTGCCACAATCGGAAGTGAATTTTTGTCACACATGGCACAACTTTTGTGCCAAAAATTTCCAGTGAAGCTTCAATTGTAATTATTATAAATCGCAAAATTCATTGAATTTACAGTGAATTTTTGCGGTCCACGCGGTTGGCATTTCCCAAGCTAAGGATGTTTTGTCCGAACAAAAACATTTAACCAAAACAAAACCGAAAGGAAAATTATGAAACTGATACAATACCAACGTCCCGGACTGGACTGGCCGACATTTGGCCGACTGGCAAACTTGCAGGATGAAATTGACCGCCTGTTTGAATCGCCGTTGCGCGCGTGGGCGCCCGCGCTCGATGTGCGCGAAGACGCCGACAACTTCGTTATCCGCGCGGAATTGCCGGGCCTCAAACGCGATGACATCAACGTCTCGTTGCAGGACGGCGCACTCGTCATCTCCGGCGAACGCACGGTCGAAAAAGTTGAAGAGGGCGTCGAGGTTCACCGGCAGGAGCGTTATTATGGAAAATTCCAGCGCGCCCTCTCATTGCCCGCGCCCGTGGCTGCTAACCAAATTAAGGCGCAATACAAGGACGGCGTCCTGACCGTGACGCTGCCGAAAGCCGAGGAAGCCAAGCCGAAGCAGATTGACATTTCGGTGAACTGACCGGGGGAGGGGCAGAAAACAAAATCCTGCGGACATAAATGATCGCGGGATTTTTTTGAAAAAAGCAGGCGGGTGCGGCGATTACACACGAATTTTTATCGCCGGCACCCGCCGCTGCGCCCAGTTCTCATTGGGCGGGGAAAACTTAATCCATCGCGCGGACACGGCAAGTGATTTTTTGAAAATAATTTCCACTTCGGCGGCAACTGCGTATCTTCCAGCAAACAGCTTTACAAGCGGTCGGGATAATTCAAACAATCAAGTATGCCGAAGATTCGCCGGATGCTTCAATTCGCAGGGCTGCTGCCTTGCGTTTTTTGTCCCGTCATGGCGGCGCTGGCGGAAATGCCGGCTGATCCGTCATTCATCGTGGATTCGTGGAGCGTCCGGCAAAATCTTCCTGAAAGCGCCGTCATTTCAGTGATCCAGACGCGGGACGGCTATCTCTGGCTTGGCACGCTCAACGGCCTGGTGCGCTTCGATGGAAATCATTTCACCGTTTTCGACGAGAACAACACGCCCGGCTTGAACAGCGACCGGATTGTTTTTCTGTTCGAGGACAATGAAACGAACCTCTGGGTCGGAACGGACACGGCGGGCGTGGCGCTGGTGCAAAATGGAAAAATCAAAAGCTTTGATATCGGGCGCGGCGGCCATGAAGGCCGTTTGGTTTCCGCTGGCGAAGATTCGACCGGCACGGTCTGGCTTTATACCGCAGACGCGCACGTGGGACGTTATCAAAATGGGAAATTGGAGGTGTTAAATTTTAATTTTCCGCCGCTCGCGGCTTGTCGGATGATGGTCGCCGAAAAATCCGGTCCGTTGTGGGTCGCCGAATATGAAATGAGCACCGTCGGTGGATTCGGCGAAATATTCTCATTTCAACCGGGCAACTTCCGTCCACCGATGTTGGCAATTGATCAACTGGTCCAGGCGCGCAGCGTCGATTACATTCTCGCCAGCCAGCGCGGTGGAACATGGCGCCTCATTGAGGGCAGCGTCCAAAAATGGAATTACACACAGCTAGAAAAAAATTCCGGGCCATATCCCTGGACTACCAATGTCACTTCGGCCTGCGAAGACAATGATGGCAATCTCATTGTCGGGACATTCGGCGAAGGAGTTTTTTGGCAGCAGGCGGATGGAGCATGGAGGCAGATTTCAGTGGCGCAGAATTTGTCGTCCGCAGTAGTCCTTTCGCTCTGCATGGATCGCGCTGGAAATCTTTGGGCGGGAACCGACGGCGGCGGATTGAACCGCATCAAAAGAAAAATCTTCAACACCACGGATGACCTGCACCCGTTCACCGCGCAATCCGCCTCCGCCGATCCACGCGGCGGCGTATGGACAGCTTTCAACTTGAAAGGCATTTCCAATTGGAACACAAACTCCGTTCAGGATTTTGACATCGGCCTGTATTCGGACGCATGGACAATTTTTGCGGACAACAAACAACAAGTCTGGGCCGGCACGCGCAACGAAGGACTTTTTTTATTCCAGACCAATCAGTTTGTTCCCGCGCCCGGCGCGCAAATTCTCGGCCCGCAAATTTATGCGCTGTTTGAAGACCGCAGCGGACAATTGTGGGCCGGAACGCAAAACAGCCTCGCCAACTTCGACGGACAAAAATGGAAGCTGTTCACGACTCACGACGGCCTTTCCGAAAACAGCGTCCGCGCCATCGCACAGGACGCCAATGGAGATTTCTGGATCGGGACGGAAAGCAGCGGATTGAATTTTTTCAAGGACGGAAAATTTTCCTCAATTAAAAAATCGGAAAACGGCCTGCCGGGCAATGACATTTCCTGTCTCTACGCGGACAAGGACGGCGTTTTGTGGGTTGGAACTTCCGGCCACGGGCTGGCCCGGCTTCAAAACGGAAAATGGAAAAGCTGTTCGACGGGAAACGGTCTCGCGAGCAATCACATCAATTATCTTGTCGAGGACGACGACGGCAATTTGTGGATCGGCTCGAACGCGGGCTTGATGCGAATCCAGAAAAAATCGCTGGACGATTTCGTCGCCGGAACGGCGAACGCCATTTCCTGCCGGACGTATGTGGAATCCGACGGGCTGCCGACGCGCGAATGCTCCGCCGGCTCGCAGCCCGCCGCGTGCCGCGCAGCCGACGGCACTTTGTGGTTTCCCACCACGAAAGGTTTCGTGTCCATCAACCCGGCGGAACTCAAGCCCAACCTGCAGCCGCCGCAAGTTTTGATCGAATCGGTCCGCGTGGACGGTGTTGAACAAAAGACAAACCTGCTCAATCCGGCGTGGTCGCAAGCCATCGTCATTCCGCCCGGCTATGAACAACTGGAGATCAATTACACCGCGCTGAATTTTTCCGCGCCGGACGCCGTGCGTTTCAAATGCTGGCTCGAAGGACACGAAACCGCGCCAGCGGACGTCGGCGGCGAACGCGTCGCGCGCTATCCGAAGCTGCCGCCGGGAAATTATCGTTTCCACGTCACCGCCGAAAACGAAGACGGTTTTTGGAATGAAACCGGCGGCGTCCTTGAAATCATTGTTCAGCCTTATTTCTGGCAGACAAATTCATTTCGCATCACGGCAATTATTTTTACTCTGGCCATCGTCGCGGCAATTGTTCGATTCCTTTCCACTCAAAAATTGCGGCGCGAACTGCAACTGCACCGGCAAAAGGAGGCTCTGGAAAAGGAGCGCTCGCGGATTGCGCGCGATTTGCACGACCAGCTCGGCGCAAATCTGACGCAAGTCGCGCTGCTTGGCGAAATGGCCGGGGCCGACAAAAATTCGCCGGACGAAGTCGAGTCGCACGCAAAACAAATTTCCGAAACCGCCCGCGAGACGACGCATTCGCTCGATGAAATCGTCTGGGCCATCAATCCTTCCAACGACACGCTCGAAGGCGTCGCCAATTACGCCTGCAAATACGCGCAGGAATATCTTGCACTCGCGGGCGTGCGCTACCGTGCGGATTTGCCTATGCAATTGCCGCCGACGCCGGTTCCGCCGGAGGTCCGGCACAATGTTTTCCTCGCCTTCAAGGAAGCCGTTCACAATGTCGTCAAGCACGCGCAGGCGGACGAGGCATGGATCCGATTACGCCTGCAGCCGGACGGTTTCATCCTGGAAATTGAGGACAATGGCCGCGGCATTGGAAATCAAACCGCGCCGCAAAATCGGAACGGCCTGCGCAACATGAAAAGGCGCATGAACGACATTCACGGAGGATTTTCCATTTCTGCCGGCGCGAATGGCGGAACGGTCGTGCGGTTCACGGTGCCGGTTAAAAGCCAATGAACAAGGCAGGATGATGAATAAAGAAAAAGCCCCGCCGCAGTTGTTGCTCTTGTTTCTTCATTCTTCATTCTTCATTCTTACTTTTTAGAAATGCCCGTCACCGTTTCCATCGTTGAGGACAGCGACAAACTGCGCGAGACGCTCGTGCGCGTGCTCAACCGCGCCGACGGCTTCCGCTGCGTGAGCCACTACTCGAACGCCGAGGACGCGCTGAAGGATTTGCCGCAGGCCAAGCCCGACGTGGTGCTGATGGACATCAACCTGCCCGGCATGAACGGCGTCGAGTGCGTGCGGCAGTTGAAAAAAATCGCGCCGGAAATCCAGGTGATGATGCTCACGGTCTATGAGGACACGGAAAACATTTTCGACGCGCTGGCGGCGGGCGCGAGCGGATACATGCTCAAGCGCACGGCGGGAAAAGAATTGCTTGAGGCCATTGCGGAAGTGAAGCGCGGCGGCTCCCCAATGACCACGCACATCGCGCGCAAAGTCGTGCAATCGTTCCAGCGGTCGGCGGCGACGGAAGCGCAGACGGAAAGCCTTTCCGAGCGCGAACAGCAGGTGCTAGACCTATTGAGTCAGGGTCTGATGTATAAGGAAATCGCGGACAAGCTCAACATCAGCTACGAGACCGTCCACACCTACATCCGCCGCATCTACGAAAAATTGCAGGTGCGGACGCGGACGGAGGCCGTGGCGAAATTTTTGCGGAGATAGATTCACAAGTCCCGGCCAATGTATATGGGGTGTTCACCCCATTGGTTGCGCCCGGCTTGTCTGGCTATTATCTTTAGCCAGTGTCTAGTTACGGATATTTTCCAACTGAATCTGAACTCGCCTTGAGCGGCGCGAGTCAAGCCGTGCTGCACGAAAGCGCCGCCGATGCGACGCGAAATCACTTCGGCAAAAAAGTTTTTGTGCGCGCCGTCGTCGAAGTCTCGAATTTTTGCCGCGAAAACTGCTCCTACTGCGGGATGCGCCGCGACAACCGCGCGCTCGCCCGCTTCCGCGCCAGACATGAGCAGCTTGCGGAGCTTTTGATCCAGCATCGTCCCGCCAGCGTGACCGACGTGAACATCCAGGCCGGCGAAGACCCCGTGGCCGTGCGCGAAGTGGTCTTGCCGCTCATCGAAACTTTGCGGCGCGAAACGCAGCTCGGCATCAGCGTCTGCCTCGGAACCTTGTCGTCGGAACTTTACGACGAACTTCAAAACGCGGGAGCGAGCATCTTCATCATGAAATTCGAGTGCGGCGACGCCACGCAATACGAGCGGCTTGAAGCGCCCGGCACCCTGGCCGAACGGCTGCGGCACATCCGCCTGCTCGCGGAAAACAATTGGAACGTCAGTTCCGGCTTCATCACCGGCCTGCCCGGCCAGACGCCGCGCGATTTGTTGAAAAATTTTGAACTGGCGCGCTCGCTGCCGCTGGACGGTTGCAGCGTCAGCCCGTTCATTCCCGGCGAGGAGACGCCGCTTGCGAAAAATCCCACGGCCAATTCCGACTGGACATTCAACTGCGTCAGCGCGCTGCGGCTGATGAGGCCGGATTGGATCATTCCGGCGGTCAGCGCATTTAACCTGGCGGCTCAGGACGGCTACCGGCGCGGCCTGCGCGCGGGCGCGAATCTCGTCACGATCAATCTGACGCCGACGGATGTGCGCGGCGATTATGTCATTTACAAACGCGACCGTTTCATCATGACGGAAGAACGCGTGCTGAATGCAATTTCAGCCGAAGGACTCGCGCCGTCAAAAACCGGCCTGGCGGATTTTTATCTCGGCAAAAGGGCGAACGTAGCCGCCACCGGAAAAATTTCCGAGATGGCCCGGGCATAATTGAAGCGTGCTTTTCCCCGCGCCAAAAAATTTGGGTCCGGCCGGCGCAAACCGCGTCGTCGTCACGGGGGCGGGAATTGTCACGGCGCTCGGCACCGGCTGGCAAAAAAACGCGGACGGCTTTCGCGCCGGGCGGAACGCGTTTCGTCCGGTGACCTTGTTCGACGTTTCGCTACAGCGGTCAAAAATCGCGGCGGAGGCGGATTTGCCGGACGAACTTCCGGCCACCAAATTATCTCCGAACAGCATCCGTCGCTTGAACCGCGCCTCAAAAATGCTTTTGCACGCCGCGCATGAGGCGTGGTCGCGGGCCGGCTGGAGCGCGGCGGAAAACCTGCCGGTGGTGCTCGGCACAACCAGCGGCGAAATGGCCTTCGGCGAAAACTATCTGCAACAGGCCGTCCGGTTTCCGGCCGCCAAAAAGACGCAGCCGACTCGAGTTGTGCATTATCAAGCCCAGCAGCAGGGACTTGATTTGTGCAATGCCTTCGATTTTTCCGGCCCCGTCACGATTGTTTCCAACGCCTGCGCCTCCGGCGCGAACGCCATCGGCCACGCATTTGAAATGCTCCGGGGCGGGCGGGCGGAAAAAATTTTGGCCGGCGGCTACGACTCGCTTTGCCAACTGACCTTTGCCGGGTTCGATTCGCTTCAGGCGCTTTCGCCGACGCCATGCCGCCCGTTCGACGCGCAACGCGACGGATTGACGCTCGGCGAAGGCGCGGCGATCCTGACCTTGGAAACGCTCGAACACGCACGAAATCGGAACGCGGAAATCCTCGGCGAGATCGCCGGCTACGGTGCGGCGACCGACACGCATCATTTGACGCAGCCGCACCCCGAAGGTGACGCGGCCTTTGCCGCGATGAACGCCGCGTGCGCCTGCGCAAAAATTTCGCCGGAACAAATTGACTACGTCAACGCGCACGGCACGGCCACGCCGCAAAACGACGCGACGGAATGCGCCGCGATCAACCGCTGGGCGGTCGGGCGCTCAAAAAAACTGCCCGTCAGCTCCACGAAAGCCTGCGTGGGACATCTGCTCGGCGCGGCGGGCGCGGTGGAGGCGGTCGTTTGCCTGATGGCGCTGCGCGGACAATTTTTGCCGCCGCAAACTTCCGTGGACAAAATTGATCCGGCCTGCAATTTTGAAATCGTGCGCGAGCCGGCGGATGAAAAAATCGGGGCCGCGCTTTCAAATTCCTTCGGCTTCGGGGGCGCAAACGCGTCGCTCATTTTTCGGAGGTGGCCGTGAGCAGGGTTTTTGTCCACGGGCTTGGCGCAGTTTCACCTGCTGGCTGGGGTGTTGCGGCGTTGAGCGCCGCCTTGAAAAAGAATTTGCCGGTTCAAACGCAAACCATGGCGCGACCGGGCTGGGAAAAACCGTTTCACGTCCGTTCCGTTCCGCCGCCAATTTCGGTTCCGGCATTTTTCGCACATCCGCGGCTGCGCCGGGCGGGTTCAATCGCACAGTTCACCGTCGCCGCCGCGCTTGAGGCGCTGGGCGAAGATGTTTCGCTTGTGCAACGCGGCGCGATGCGGCTGGGCATCATCGTGGGCGTGATGGCCGGCGGCGTGGGTTATTCGCGGCGGTTTTATGAGGAGATTTTGCAAAATCCGAAAACTGCCAGCCCGCTGATTTTCCCCGAAACAGTTTTCAACGCGCCTGCCAGCCATCTGGCCGCATTTCTTGGGTCGAAGACCGTCAGCTACACGCTCGTGGGCGACGAGGGAACTTTTTTGCAGGGTGCCGCGATTGCCGCCCAGTGGCTCGGCGACGACAGGGTGGACGCCTGCCTGATGATCGGCGCGGAGGAGACAGACTGGATCGTGGCCGACGCAATGAATTTATTTCAGCACAACGTAATCCACGGCGCGGGCGCGGGCGCGGTTTTATTGAAGAAAAATTCCGGGGCTGGCGCCATCGCCGAACTGGCCGCCGTCACCGATTCATTTCCATTCACGCGAGTCCGGCCCCGCGCCGAGGCGGCGCGCAAAATGCAGGCGCAGCTGCCCGGCGGCGGGCCGGATGAACTGCTCTGCGTCAGCGGACAAGGCGCTGCGGAAAATGCGGCGTGGAAAAATTGGGCCGGCTCGCGGCTCGCGCCGGAGACGATTCTGGGCGAGGCGTTCGTGGCGTCCGCCGCGTGGCAGTGTGTTGCCGCGTGCGAAAAAATCCGGCAAAGGGAATTTGCCGCCGCGAGCGTGAGCGTGGTCGGCGTGAACCAGCAGGCGGTCGGCGCGCGTTTTCTGGCTTGCGCGGAGACGGTTTAGGCCACAGGCTCGGCCACCTGAATTGAAGCGGAATTTTATTTACGATGAACGATTCAACGGAACTCAAGAGGCAGATCAAGCTGATGCTGGTCGAAAATCTGATGCTGAAAATCAGCCCGGCGGAAATTGCGGATGACCAGCCGCTGTTCGGGCCCGGCGGGCTGGGCTTGGATTCGGTGGATGCGCTGCAACTGGTCGTGGCGCTGGATAAAAATTACGGCTTGAAACTTTCCGACACGGAAGTCGCGCGAAAGACGATGCAAACCGTCAACACGATCGCCGCCGCCATTGAAAGCCGTTGATCCAGGTGCAACGCCGGCAAATGCCACCATTATATCGTTCGGAAAACCGGCGGTTCCGTCTGGCGGCCTTGATTCTTCTCGAAAAAAAAATCCAGATCGGTAAGCTTTTCACAAGAACCTGACGCCGCGCCGAATTATTCACTCGCCATGAAATTGCACGCCCTTGACCTCGCCGTCATCATCATCTATTTCGTGACGGTCATTTTGATCGGCCTCTGGGTATCGCGGCGGGGCTCCAAGGATTTGAATTCCTATTTTCTCGGCGGCAAATCTTTGCCGTGGTATCTGCTCGGAATTTCTGACGCCTCTGGCATGTTCGACATCAGCGGCACGATGTGGCTCGTCTATATTTTGTTCGTCTATGGCCTGAAAAGTTTGTGGCTGCCGTGGCTTTGGCCCGTGTTCAACCAGATTTTTTTGATGATGTTTTTGAGCGCGTGGCTGCGCCGCTCGAACGTGCTGACCGGGGCGGAATGGATCCAGACGCGTTTCGGACGCGACCGCGGCGCGAACCTTGCGCACTTGAGCGTCGTCTTTTTTGCGCTCGTCAATGTCGTCGGGATGCTCGCCTACGCGTTCAAGGGCATCGGCAAGTTCGCCTCGGTCATGTTGCCGTGGCATTTCACAAACCAGACCAACGGCCTGTTTTCCGACGCGAACATTTACGCCGTCATCATCATGGGGTTGACTTCGCTTTACGCCATCAAAGGCGGCATGATTTCCGTCGTCATCACCGAGGTCATGCAGTTCACCATCTTGACCGTGACTTCCATCGCCATCGGCCTCATCGCCGTCTGGAAGGTTTCGCCGGACATGATTCACAAGGCGATTCCCGCCGGCTGGCTGAATCCATTCTTCGGCTGGAAACTCAACTTGGACTGGAGGGGAATTCTCGACCAAGTCAACGACGCCATCAAATCCGACGGCAACGAAATGTTCACCATCATTTTCGGCCTGATGTTTTTCAAGGGCATCCTTGCCAGCCTGGCCGGGCCGGCACCGAACTACGACATGCAGCGCATCCTCGCCACGCGCAACCCGCGCGAAGCCGGCATGATGAACGGCATGGTCAACGTCGTCCTTTATTTTCCGCGCTATTTGATGATCGCCGGCATCACGATCCTCGCGCTGGCGTTTTGCATGACGGATTTGCGCGCGATGAAAACGCCGGACTTTGAGCTGCTGCTGCCGACGGTTTTGCGCGATTACATTCCGTCGGGCGTTCTCGGCCTGCTGCTGGCGGGATTGCTTGCCGCGCTCATGTCTAACTTCGCCGCCACGCTCAACGCCGCGCCCGCCTACATCGTCAACGACATTTACAAGAAATTTTTCAACCCCGGCATGGCGCCGAAATCGCAGGTGAAATGGAGCCGCATCACGTCGCTCATCGTTCTGATCGTCGGCGTTCTTTTCGGCGCGCTCACGACGAGCATCACGGAGGTGATGATGTGGATCGTGGGCGGCCTTTACGGCGGCTACGTCATGGCCAACGTGCTGAAATGGTATTGGTGGCGCTTTAACGGCTACGGATATTTCTGGGGCATGATGGCCGGCCTTTTGAGTGCAATGTTCGTGCCGTCGCTCGCCACGCTGCTGCAAATTCACGTCGCCAATACTTTGTATTTGTTTCCCGTCATCTTGATTATTTCGGTGGTCGGCTGCTTCGCCGGCACGCTGCTCACGAAGCCGGAGGACGAGGTGGTGTTGATGAAATTTTATTCAACCGTGAATCCGTGGGGCTGCTGGGGACCAATCCGCGAAAAAGTGATGAAACAGAATTCTTCATTCAAACCAAACCCGGATTTTGCGAAGGACTGTGCGAACGTCGCCGTCGGCATCATCTGGCAATTGTGCCTGACCGCGCTGCCGATTTATCTCGTGCTGCGCGAATGGCCATGGGTCGGCGGCATCGCCGTCATCCTCGCAGCCACATCGGTATTTTTGAAGTTCAACTGGTATGACAAACTGGAGAAAGCCTGAAATGAAAATCAAATTTTTCAGCGCGTTTTTTTTCGCCGCTACCATTTCCATTTTCGCACAGGAAGCTCCGTTTCAGAATTTCATCACCGCGCGCGGCGACCGGTTGATGGACGGCGACAGGCCGTTCCGCTTCATTTCCTTCAACATCCCGAATCTGCTGCTGGTCGAGGACAATTATCCTTTCGCCCAAACAAATGCCTGGCGGCTGCCGGACCAGTTTGAAATCACCGACGCTCTCGCCACCGTGCGGCAGATGGGCGGAACGGTCGTGCGCACTTATTCAATCACGGTGATGCGCGGTGACAATCCGCCGGCGCAGGCCAGTCAGGTGCTGGCTCCGGGCAAATTCAACGAGGAGGCTTTCGTCGTGCTTGACCGCGCGTTGCAAACCGCCAACGAACAAGGCGTGCGCCTCGTCATTCCGCTGATGAACAACTGGCCGTGGATGGGTGGCCGCGCCGAATACGCCACCTTTCGCGGCAAAGGCAAAAACGATTTTTGGACCGACCCGCAGCTCATCGCCGATTTCAAGGAGACGATTAAACATGTCCTCACGCGCACGAACACACTGACCGGCGTGCGCTATTGCGATGACAAGGCGGTTTTGTGCTGGGAAACTGGAAACGAACTGGACAGTCCCGCCGCGTGGACGCGCGACATTGCCGCCTACATCAAAAGACTCGACCACAATCATCTGGTCATGGACGGCAACACCAGCGGAATACGCTCCGGCTCGCTGGAGATACCGGACGTGGACATCGTCACCACGCATCATTATTCCGGCGGCCGCGGCGGCATGGCCCAGACCATCCGCAACAATGCGGCGCAGGCTAAAGGAAAAAAAATCTACCTCGTTGGCGAATTTGGTTTCGTGAGCACTGCACAAATGGCCGACGCTCTGCAAGCCATCCGGGACAGCAGCGCAGCGGGCGGCCTTTTGTGGAGCTTGCGCTTCCACGACCGCGACGGCGGCTTTTACTGGCACAGCGAACCGGCGGGCGGAAATGTTTTCAAGGCCTTCCACTGGCCGGGTTCGTGCGTCGCCGATGAGTATGACGAAATTACTCTCATGGCGCTCGTCCGCAGCAACGCCTTCGCCATTCGCGGGCTGTCCGTGCCGGAAATTCCAATTCCCGCGCCGCCAAAACTTTTGCCCATCACCGATGCCGGCGCGATTTCATGGCAAGGCTCCGTCGGCGCGACAACTTACACGGTCGAACGCGCGCCGCAGGCCGTCGGGCCGTGGACAATTGCCGGCACAAACGTTGATGAAAGCGCCGCGCAGTATTTTCCGCAATTTTCCGACGAGTCCGCGCCGAAAGGAAAATGGTTTTATCGCGTCCGCGCGAAAAATGATTCGGGAATTTCGGAGCCGTCAAACATCGTCGGCCCGGTGAAGGTCGCGCAGGTGACTTTTGTGGACGAACTCGCCGACTTGAAAAAAGCGGGCGCCGTGCAGGGCGCTCTGACGACCACCCTCCGCGACAGCCGCAAGGCCAAGGAAGACGCGCAACGCGCGGCGGGAAGCGCCGGTGACGCGCTGATTTACCGGCTTCCAAACCGGGTGGAAGGCTTTCGCGTCTTCGCATTTTTTCCAAGCGATGTCGCGGACTTGAAGTTTTCGATTTCGGCGGACGGCAAAAATTTCCGGGACGTGACAGCCGCCAAAGAAAATTATTACGCCGGCGCGGGCGATTACAATTACTGGAAACCGGTGCTTTACCACGCGGAAAAAATCCGCGCCGCCGGAAAATTTCTGAAAATCGAACTGACCGGCGAGACGCAAATTGGCCGCGTGGAAATCATTCACGCGCCGGGGAAAAATTAAGCGCCGCTATCTCAATGGACGCAAACGAACTGAAAGATTTTTCACGTCTTGCCGAAAACCAACTGTTCGGCCACATCCTGCCGTTCTGGTGCGGTCCGGCGTTGGATCACGAAAACGGCGGCTGGATGGGCTGGCTCTCGAACGACCTCCAGCCCGACCGTTCGCAGCCGAAAGGACTCATCGTGAACAGCCGGATTTTGTGGGCGTTTTCCGCCGTTCATCGCGCGCGACCGGAAAATCTTTTTCAAGAATTGGCCGGACGCGCGTTTGATTTCGTGGCGGACAAATTCTGGGACGCAAAACACGGCGGCGCGTTCTGGCGGCTGGATGATTCCAGCCGGGTGGTTGACGATTCCAAAAAAATCTACGGCCAGGCGTTTTGCATTTACGCGCTGACGGAATTTCATCGCGCCTTTGGCGGCCAGATTGCGCTGGCGCGCGCGAAGGAATTGTTTGAATTGATCGAACGCCATGCGCACGACTCAAAATTCGGCGGCTACATCGAGGTTTGCAACCGCGACTGGTCGGAGGCTGGTTCCGAAGCGCGGTTGAGCGACAAGGACATGAGCGAAAAAAAATCCATGAACAATCATCTGCATGTTCTGGAAGCTTATGCGAATCTTTACCGCATCTGGAAAAATCCGCGCGTCGAGAAGCGCCTGCGCGAACTCATCAAGCTTTTTCAGGAGCGGATTCTCGACACGCGCACGCAGCATTTCCACCATTTTTTTGACGAGGCGTGGAGCGTCCGCTCGGACACTTACACTTTTGGTCATGACATAGAAGGAAGCTGGCTGCTCTGCGAGGCCGCCGAAGTTTTGGACGACGAGGCGCTGCTGAAAAACATGCGAGCCACGGCGCTGCGCCTGGCCGAAGCTGCGCTGAATGAAGGTGTCGCCAGCGACGGCGGATTGCGTTACGAAGGCAAGGGCGGAAAAATAATTGATCACGGAAAAGAATGCTGGCCGCAGGCCGAGGCGGCTGTTGGATTTCTCAACGCCTTTCAAATCTCGGACGACGAAAAATTTCTCATCGCCGCGCGCCGTGTCTGGAATTACATTGAGACAAATCTCGTTGACCGCGTTCATGGCGAATGGTTCTGGCGCATCAGTCCGGATGGACGACCGGATGCAAAGCTGCCGAAGGTGAGCGAATGGAAAGGGCCGTATCACGGCACACGCGCTTGTTTGGAAATCATCCGGCGTCTGGACCGGGGCCGTTGATATTTGAATGATTTCACCGGCGAAGGCGTGCCAGTGATTTTGGCGACATGACCGGCGGACGGGATCCGTTATACTTTTACAAATATGAACAAACTTGCAGCCGTTTTCGTCGCGCTGGCTTTCGCCTGCGTCAATCTTCACGCGCAAAAATTTCCCGGCCTCGCCCTCACGCCACCGATGGGCTGGAACAGTTGGAACAGATTCGCCGGCAACATCAACGAAGATTTGATCCGCCAGACCGCCGACGCGATGGCGACCAACGGCATGAAGGACGCCGGTTATGTCTATGTGAACATTGACGATTGCTGGCATGGCGAACGCGACGCGCAGGGCTTCATCCATCCCGATCCGCAGCGGTTTCCATCGGGCATCAAGGCGCTGGCGGATTATGTCCATTCCAAAGGTTTGAAGCTCGGCATTTATTCGGACGTGGGTGACAAGACCTGCGCCGGACGGCCCGGCAGCCGCGGCCACGAATATCAGGACGCGCTGACTTACGCGCAATGGGGCGTTGATTATCTGAAATATGACTGGTGCAACGCCGAAGGCCTGAAGGCGGAAGGCGCCTACACCACGATGCGCGACGCCATCCACGCCGCCGGCCGGCCGATGATTTTCAGCATGTGCGAATGGGGTGACAACGAGCCGTGGCTCTGGGCCAGGGACATCGGGCACCTCTGGCGCACGACGGGCGACATTTTTGCAAAATTCGACGGCGTGCTCAATCACGGCAGCTGGCATCAGAACGGTGTGCTTCAAATTCTGGACATGCAAAAGCCGCTGCGCACCTACGCCGGTCCCGGCCATTGGAACGATCCCGACATGCTTGAAGTCGGCAACGGCATGAGCGAAAGCGAGGACCGCGCGCATTTTTCCATGTGGTGCATGCTGGCCGCACCGCTCATTTCAGGCAACGACCAGCGCGACATGAAACCGGAAACCCTGCGCATCCTCACGGACAAGGACGTTCTGGCCGTGGACCAGGACAAGCTGGGCATCGAAGGGTTTGCTTATTCCACAAACGGCATGGTGGAAACATGGTTCAAACCATTGGCCGACGGCGGCTGGGCCATGTGCGTTTTGAACCGCAACACAGCGCCGCACGCGTTTTCCTTCGACTGGAAAAATGAGAAAGTTTCGGACGATCTCTCCCAGCGCGACGCAAATTTCGCCACGACCACTTACAACCTGCGCGATTTGTGGACGAAGAAGGACATGGGAACGACCAAGGACACGTTGACCGCTGAAATTCCCGGACACGACGTGCTGGTGCTGGGGCTGGTGAATAAATCCGCCCCGACCGCGCAAAAAATCATCCGCATCAAGGCCGGCGTCACGGAGCCGTTCACGGATGCCGAAGGAAACGTCTGGCTGCCTGACCAGGGCTTTGCCGATGGCGACACGACAACGCGCGATGACACGCTGGCCATCGCCAACACGACCGATCCCGCGCTCTACCGCAGCGAGCGTTACGGCATGACCGCGTTCACCTATCCCCTGCCCAACGGCAAATACACGGTGAAGCTGCACTTCGCGGAAACTTACGACGCCTTGGACACGGCGGGTTCGCGCGTGTTTTCCTACAACGTCGCCGGACACGAGTTCAAGGACTTTGACGTGTTCGCGAAATCCGGCGGCATGGCCCACGCCTACGTCGAGACCGTCCCGGTGGAAATCACGAACGGCAAGCTCGACATTACCTTCACCATCAACGTCGAGAACCCGGAGATCAACGGCATCGAAATTATTCCGGCTCCGTGAAGGCAAGTTGTTTCGCGGCGGATTGAAAGGGATGCACGGCAACGCAGCCCGGTTTCAATTCCGCCTTCCGCCTTCCGCCTTCAGTCTTCCGCCTTCCCAAATGGAGAAGGCCGGAGGAGGAGTCAAAACAAAGATTTGCTGCATATCAAAAACAAAAGGAGTTTCAAAAAATACCGGCACTACCCTCCGCAATCCTTCGCTCGCGGGAGCGGGAGAAGGTGGTCGCAGACCGGATGAGGGTCGTCGGGTGAAAACAAATTTCAACGGGGAGAGGGGCTGGGGGTGAGGTGCACAAATTTTTGCAACGCCCCGATATTGCCGCACAACGCGGATTTCAACCGGGGACTGATCCCCTTATAAGCGTTTAATGGCGAATGCCAGTTTAAGGCTGGCTCACGCGCAAAAATAATTGCGGCACCGTGTTGGTGATGGGCAGGGTGAATGACTGGAAGTCGTTATTGCCGGTGGTGTTCTGGTAGAAGTTCCATATTCCACCGGCGAGATTGGTAGTGGTCTGGATCGTGTAACTTTGCCCGGTGAAGGTGTAAAAGCTGAACTGCAGATTCGTATCGGATAGCTGCGGGATGACCTGCATATTTGTGGACTGCAACCATGCATATGCACCGGCATAATTGACCGACAGCCCGGCGGGCAGGCTGACACTGGAGAAGCTGCCGGAATCAGACGAGGCGGAGACGATGGTGAATTGATCCGGGGCAAAGGATTTGTAACCATTCGCGAGAAAAACATTCAGCGGTCCATTCAGGGTGGCAACGCCGCCTGACACCAACTTGCCATACTGCCCGGAGTTGGTGCCGCCAATCCCAATGGTCAGGCCACCGGCGGCGACCGTGAAATCATTCGGAACCGACAGTGTGCCGCTGTCAATTGCCACCGCGCCGCTGTTGTAAAATGGCGGGAGGATGTTGAATGTTCCGCCGCCGGAGGACTTGAGAAATGTTCCTTGATTGCTGATATATTCGAAGCCGGTATTATTATTCAAGGCTCCATTTTCCTGCACGTCCACCGTTGCTCCCGGCAGGTTGACAAGCGTTCCGTCCGGAGGATAGCCGCTGAGGCTCAAGGTCGTCCCGCCGGTCAGTTGCATCGTGCCCGCATTGGTCAATAT
>Ga0181529_10002085_pt1 | contig 24584 bp, 25 predicted proteins | sample PEATcosm2014_Bin_36_FD_119763 | JGI IMG/M metagenome (GOLD analysis project Ga0181529, IMG submission 119763) | Peatland microbial communities from MTU Mesocosm Facility, Houghton, MI, USA - PEATcosm2014_Bin10_30_metaG | ecosystem: Environmental > Terrestrial > Soil > Wetlands > Peat | place... | reverse complement strand
TGGTCGCCGAGGGCGTCGAGACCCCGGCCCAGCTGGCCTTTCTCCGCCGCCAGGGCTGCGATCTTCTCCAGGGTTACATCTTCAGCCGCCCCGTCCCCGCCGAGCAGTTCGAGGAGCTGCTGGCGCAGCCGCCATTCGGGTCGCCGATCGCCTGATCGGGCACCCGCGCCGGCGATGCCCGGGCGCCCTTCCCGGTACCCCTTTCCGGCTCGGCGGTCCCCGATCGGCCTGATAAAGTAGCCGGCCACCATCTCTGGCCGCCCCGACCGGAACAGCCCGCCGGGTCCCGGTGGTCCTGATCGGTCCGGAGCTCAGAGGAGGCCAGGTCATGACCCTCGACCCCCCCCGCGGCGGGCTGCCCGAGGCCCGCGCCGTGCGCTGGAACCCGACCCCGGAGGAGCTGCGCGAGCTGACCTCCCGGATGCCCAACGCACGCCTCACCGTCTTCGACAACTACAACGTCCAGACCAAGGTCACGGCGCGCAGCGCGGCGAGCACCTTCGTGGTCACCGACACCCCCGAGCGGCACAGCGGCAAGACCATCACGCGGACGGAGGGAGCGCGCCTCGCCGCGGTGCAGGATGCGTACATCCGCGACCAGGAGATGCTGGTCATCGACGGGTACATCGGCAACGACCCCGCCGACCGCGTCCGCGCCCGGCTGTACATCGAGGCGGCCCACGCCAACATCGCCGGCATGCAGCGCTGGCTTTACTTCGACGCCGAGGAGGCCGGCCCTGATTTCGCGCCCCGCCTCACGGTCATCTACACCCCCAGCCTCGCCGCCCCCGGCTACCCGGACGACCGCGTCATCGCCGTCGACCTCGACGCCGGGGTGACCCGGGTGCTCAACTCCGACTACTTCGGAGAGTCCAAGAAGGGTGGGCTGCGGATGTGGAACGCCCTGGTCTTCGAGCGGGGCGGGCTGGGGCTGCACGCGGGCTGCAAGGTGATCCCGACCCCCCGGGGCGAGCAGGGCATGCTCATCGTCGGCCTCTCCGGAACCGGGAAGACGACCACCACCTTCACCCGCCAGAACGACTCCAAGCCGGTGCAGGACGACTTCGTCGCCCTCTACCCCGGCGGCCGGGTGGTCGCCACCGAGAACGGCTGCTTCGCCAAGACCTTCAGCCTCGACCCGGCTTTCGAGCCGAGCATCTACGGTGCCGTCTGCAAGCCCGAGGCCTACCTGGAGAACGTCTCTCAGAACGCGGCCGGTGAGGTCGACTTCTTCGACACCGCCTATACGCAAAACGGTCGCGCCGTCTTCCGGATGGAGGCGCTCGGCTGGCACCGCGACGCGCGGGATCTCCCCGGCGTCGACCAGCTGCTGATCCTCAACCGCAACGAGAGCATCATCCCCGGCGTCGCCCGGTTGAGCGCTGCCCAGGCCGCCGCCTACTTCATGCTGGGTGAGACCAAGGGCACCAGCGCCGGTGGAAAGGACGAGGAGGGCAAGTTTCTCCGGGTCCCGGGCACCAACCCCTTCTTCCCGCTCCGCCACGAGCAGCAGGGCAACCGCTTCCTGGAGCTCCTGGGCAGCTGCGCCTTCGAGGTGTTCCTGCTCAACACCGGGCGAGTGGGCGGCACCGACACCGATCCGGGGAGCAAGAAGGTGACCATCCTCCACTCCAGCGCGATCGTGAAGGCGATCGCAGAGGGCACGGTCGAGTGGGAACCGGATCCCGACTTCGGGTATGAGGTGGCCTCGTCGCTGCCCGGCGTCGACGACGTGGAGATCCTGCAGCCCCGCCGTCTGTACGATCGCCAGGGACGGCTCGACGAGTACCAGCGGGTGGTGGACCAGCTGCGCCGGGAACGCCGCGCCTACCTGGAGAAGTGGGAGGGGCTGGACCCCGCGATCGTCAACGCCGCCGGCTGAGCCGGACGCCGCCGGCCGGCGCGGGCGCCGCGAGCTGCTCCGGCGCGGTCAGCCGCGGCTCACGCGCGGATGCGCTCGATCAGCTCGATGAGGTCGTCGGGCGCGGTGCCCTTCACCAGGTAGCCGCAGGCTCCGGCCCGTTGCATCCGGGTCATCGTCTCCTGGTCGTCCCAGGCGGAGAGGGCCACGATGCGGGTGGCGGGGGACGCGGTGCGGATGCCCTCGGCGGCACGCATGCCACCGCCGCCGGGCATCTTGACGTCGAGGATGGCGACGTCCGGACGGTGGGTGCCGGCCAGCTCGATGGCGCTCTCCGGATCGGCGGCGAGCCCGATGACCAGGTAGCCCGGTTCGCTGCTCAGCATGTCCCCGAGGGCGCCGCGCATGGAGGGGTCGTCGTCGGCGATCAGGACGCTGACGGTCATGACGTCGCCGAGGGAGCCACCGCGGCTCCGCGGCCGTCCCGGTGCGCGTCGGTGGGATCTTCCTCGCCGCTCAGGCGACGGCTGCCCACGCAGTAGCGGACGGTGGTCCCAGGTCCCGGCCCGCTCTCCACGGTGAACCACCCGCCGCTCTCCTCCGCCCTCTCCTGCATCACCAGCAGGCCGAGATGGCCGGGAGGAGCCTGACGCGACCTCGACGCGTCGAAGCCGACGCCGTCGTCCTTGATCTCCACCAGGACCCCTCCGTCGTACTGGCTGAGCACCACGTCGATGCGGTTCGCGCGAGCGTGCTTGCAGACGTTGGAGACGGCTTCCTGGGCGATCCGATAGACAACCGTGCGGGCTTCGGGTTCGGGCTCCAGCCGCAGCCGGTCCTCGAGCGAGTACTCGAGCCCGGCGTCCTCGGCGATCTGGGCGAGAAACGCCTGCAGGGCGGCCGCGATGCCGTGGGCTTCGAGAGCCGGCGGCCGCAGCACGAACATGAGACGGCGCAGGCGGTTGATCGATTGGCGGACGTCGTGCTCGAGGCTGAGCAGCAGCGGGTCGAGATCACCGGTGGGGAGCCTGCGGCGCAGGGTGGCGAGACGCAGGGCGACGGCCGTCATGACCTGCACCGAGTCGTCGTGGATGTCGTCGGCGATGCGCTGACGCTCCTCCTCCTGAGCCTGGACGATGTGGGCCAGGAGCCGGCTGCGATCCTCGGCGCTCTTGCGCAGCTCGTCGACGGAGAGCCGCAGCTGGGCCTGCACCCGGGCGCGTTCGCTGGCGAGCGCCAGCACGTTGGCCAGGCCGCGAACAAAGGCGACGTCATCGTCCGAGTAGGAGACCGGATGGCGCGAGACGACGATCTGCACCCCCGCCATCCGGCTGTCGGCCCAGATGGGCACGATCAGCACGCTGCCGGTCGCCCCCGGGCTCGACCCGCCGTCCGGACCCGCCCTCACATCGGGGACGACGAGCGGCTCGCCCCGCCGCAGCGCCCGTGCGCAGAGGGGCGCCGCGAACGCCAGCTCACGGGCGAGGGACTCCGGCGGACAGCCCACCCCCGCGCTGGGGACGAGCCCGTCCTGGCCCCGCTCCAGGACGGCGACGATGTCCGCGTCGAGGTTGGCGGCCGCCGCCTCGCAGGCGGCGCGGGCCAGCTCTCCCAACTGCTCGCCACCACCCAGCGCGCCACGCCCGAGTGCGGCGACGGCGGTCTGCTGGCGCAGCCGGCGGTCAGCCTGCTCGGCGACCCGCTGACTGCCCTCGACGGAGGCGAGGACGCGGGCGACACCGGCGAGCGTGGCCGGGGCCGCGGTCGTGAAGGTGCCGTGCTCCCGCGCGGCGAGGAGCACCTGGGGGCTCCCCTGGGGCCCGAGCCCGGCGGCGACGGCCGTCCGCTGACCATTGAGGTGGAGGAGCGCCGCCAGGGCGCCCGAACCCTTGCTCATGCTCGGCGTGAGAGCCACATGCTGAACGGTGACCAGCTTCAGGTCGGCTTCGGTGCCGATCAGGCCATCGGGGGAGTGGCGCAGCCCGTGGTGGGCCAGGATCGAGATCTCGCGGTCCGCGGGTCTGATCTCCACCAGGACGACCACGTCGGCACCGGTCCGCGTGGCCACCAGCTCGATGATCCGAGCGTGGAGCTCCTCGAGGTCGCCACCGGCGAGCGCAAGCAGCGCGACCTCGGCGACGACCGGGTCCGGGGTGGGGTGGGGCGAGCCCCGGGAAGCGGACCTCAGCGCTGGTGGGGCATCGATCGCGTTGCTCGTGTCCCTACCCGACGACATGAAGGTTCCATGCCACCGCCCCGAAACCGATCAGGACGGCGAGAAACCCGAGGGCCCTGGCGGCGCGACCACGCAGCCTGGCCATGTTGACGGCGACCACGCTGGCGATCACGACCTTCTCGGTGAGCAGCCCCGGCACTCCCCACCGTGCGATCACCGTGGCGCTGAGCGGGTTGCCCTCGGGCCAATTATTGGCAAGCGCGAGCATGGTCGAGGCCGCGTCAGCAAGCTGTGACACCACTACGGCGACCAGCAGCCAGGCGGCCACCAGGTCTGTGGAGAGGGCGCGGAAATCCCGGATCAGGCCGTCCCCGTAGGCGGCGAGATCGCCCCCACAGCTGATCCACAACCGCGCCAGGAAACCGGCTCGCTGGGTCTGGAGACCGACGGTGGTGATCACATTCCGATCCTCGGGTGGCAGGAGGGTTCGGCACCATCGTGGCCCAGGCGGCGCGGCCTGCCCAGAAGCGGACGACCGCAGTTTCCCTGGTGTGCCTGCACTATCAGACCGGCCCGCGGCGGCGCCGGCGGCCACCCGACCCGGCAATCGATCTCGGCGACCCCTTCGCATGCACCCCTCGCGGGTCACGGAGATGCAACGGCCCTCCGACGTGGACACGCGGCCGTGACAGTCCGACGAAAGGCACCCCCCACATCCGGCGATCCTCGAACAATGGCGAGCGAGAGACGTGGGGCCGCGACCCTTCGAAGGAGATTCCCCGTGCCGGGTGCGCTGTCCCGAACGATTCGGGTGTTCATCATCGATGACCACCGCATGTTCACCCAGGCAGTCGCCGCCGCCCTCACCGAAGAGCCGGACATGGAGGTGGTGGGGACCGTCGACAACCTGGCCGACGCGCGGCGTGAGCTGGAGAAGGTCGAGGTGGACGTCATCCTGCTCGACCAGCGCCTCCCCGACGGCCAGGGCACCCATGCGGCCGCCGAGCTGCGCGCGATCCGCCCGGGGGCCAAGGTCATCCTGGTCACCGCGGCGATGGACCCCAGCGTCCTCAACGAGGCCCTGGCCGCCGGCTGCGCGGGCTTCGTCACCAAGGGCGACAGCATCGACGCGCTCTCCGCGGCGGTCCGGGCCGCCTGCGGGGGGGCCACCCCCGTCTCGCCGGCCATGCTCAACCGGCTGATGAGCGGCGACCCCAACGGCTCGAGCCTGACCGAGCCGCTCACGCCGCGCGAAACCGCCGTGCTGCTCTTCCTCGCCGATGGGCTGGGCAACGAAGAGATCAGCAAGCGCCTCTTCATCAGCATCCACACGCTCCGCAACCACATCCAGAGCATCATCAGCAAGCTCGGGGCCCACTCCAAGCTGGAGGCGGTGTCGATCGCCATCCGCGAGGGCCTGATCACCGCACCGGGCAACGAATACTGAGGGCGACGGAGTGAGGAGCGAGAGCCGGAGGCTCTTGCTCCGAGCGGAGGACCGCGCGGCCCCGCGTGCTGACACCACCCTCGGGCGCTGAGGTCGGTCCCTGGAGAGGTCGAGCCGGGATCAGCGGGCCGGAGGGCCGGAGACCCCGGGGCCGGCGAGCGGCAGCCTCATGACCACCTTGGTGCCACGTCCGACCGTGGAGGTGACCCGGAGCGTCCCGCCGGCGTCCTGGACCCTCTGCTCGACGAGCAGCAACCCCATGTGACCGCGTCGCTGGCGCTCTCCCAGGGCCGCGGGATCGAAGCCCTGCCCATCGTCGGTCAGGGCCAGCCGGACCTCGTCGCGATCCTGGCTGATGTTGAGCTCGACCCGGCGGGCCGCGGCGTGCTTGGCGACGTTGCGCACCAGTTCCTGCACCACCCGGTGGATCAGGCTCCGGACCCGCGCGTCACAGCCCAGCTCACCCACCGAGATCTCGACCTGGACCCCGCTCTCCGCGAGCGGGACCAGCAGCTTGCTCAGAGCGCCGGTCAGCCCGCCGCTCTCGATCTCGTCTCCGGCCAGTGCCCCCATCAGACCCCGGAGATCCGCGGTGACGGCCTGGAGATCGACGGTGATCCGGTCGAGGCTGTCGACCGCCGCGGTGATCCGTTCCGGCGTCTGGCCTCCCTCGCGACGCAGGCCCCGGGAGAGGGTCGCGGTGCGGAGCGTGACCGCGCTGATCAGCTGGATGACCCCGTCATGAAGATCGCCGGCGAGCTGGCGCCGCTCGCGGTCCGAGGCGACCAGGGCGTCGTGCAGAAGCTCCTCGCGCTCCGCGGAGAGCTCTGCCTCCCGCTCGGCGGACTGCTCCGCCTCCTGCCACCAATGTCCGGCCCGCTGGCCGGCCAGGCGGGCGAGGCGCATCTGGAGCGGCAGCAGCACCAGGCCGACGGCGAGGACCGCGCCCCCCAGTCCGAGGGCGACGAGCTCCGTCCAGCTGGTGGCGTGGAGGGCGACGGCGGCTGCCGCCACCAATGGCGCCGTGATCAGGCTGACCGCCAGAGCGACGATGGGGATCACCCATCTCGCACTCCCGGTCATCACGCCGGCGGGGGGCGCCGGCGGCACGACGGCAGCCACCAGTTCGGGCCGCGATTGGCCCGGCAGTTGCGTCGGAGCGCCAGCCCCCCTCTCCGTCGCCAGTTCCATTGGCTCAGCACAGGCTACGTCGGCGCCGTAACGAACGGGGTGGGACCCGGTCGCAAACCTCTATGGATGCGGCGACGAAGGCGGGACCACCGGCGCCGTGGCGAGCAGCCCCCGGGTGCCGGTCAGGGGCCCGGCGGCGACCGGCATCCCCAGGTCGGCGAGCATGGCGAGGTCCAGCTCCGCGCTCCTGCCCAGGGTGGTGAGGTAGTTGCCGACGATGAGCCCATTGGCCCCGGCCAGCATGCCGTAGGCCTGGAGGTCGCGGAGGACCAGTTCACGCCCGCCCGCATAGCGGACCACGGCCCGGGGATTGATCAGCCTCATCATCGCGGTGCAGCGGAGGGCATCGAGGGGGCGGAGCGGTGTCTCACCGCCGAGCGGCGTCCCCTCCCGGGGATCGAGGAAATTGCAGGGGATCTCACGGGTGCCGAGGTCCCGGAGGGCGAAGGCCAGGTCGAGCCGGTCACTCCAGGTCTCCCCCATCCCGAAGATGCCACCACTGCACAGCTCCAATCCGGCGGCGATCACCCGGTGGCAGGTCGCCAACCGGTCGGCGTAGGTGTGGGTGGAGCAGATCCGCGGGAAGAAGCGGGGCCCCGCCTCGAGGTTGTGGTTGTACCGGTGGATGCCGGCGGCGGCGAGCTGCTCCGCCTGGCCGTCGGTGAGCAGCCCGAGGGAGGCGTCGACCTCGATGTCGACCTCGGCGCGGATGGCGCGCGCTGCCTCGCAAACCTGCTCGAGCAGGCGGTGATTGGGTCCCCGCACGGCGACCACGATGCAGAACTCCGTGCTTCCGAGGGCCCGGGTGTGGCGGGCGAGCTCGACCAGCTGAGCGGTCGGGAGCATCGGCCGGCGGGTGACGTCGGTGGTGTAGCGCGCCGACTGTGAGCAGAAGGTGCAGTCCTCGGGACAGCCGCCGGTCTTGGCGGAGATGATGGACTCGACCTCCACCGCCGGACCCATCCAGCGGACGCGGACCTGGTGGGCGAGCCCGATCAGCTGGGGCAGCTCGTCGTCACGGGTGAGGACGAGCCGCTCGGCGAGGTCGCGACCGATGTCGCGGCCCTGCTCGATGAGGAGGTCGGCGGCGGCTTCAAGGGGGGCGGGTAGCGTGGCCATGGCCCCGAGGATACGAGAGCCTATGCGGGAAACGTCACAAAACGGAGAAGCCCAGAGGGGCTCGGATCAAACGGTCCTAAGCTGTCACATCGAGAGGTGCCTCGGCAGCGGAGCCTGAGGCGGGTCGAGGATGAGTCGATGGCGGTTTCGGACCTGACGATGGTGTCCCTGCCGGAAGCGCGTGTCCTGGAACGGGCGACGGCCATGACCGGTTGCCGGGAGAGAGGCTGCACCGCCCCCGCCGTGGCCATGTGCGCCTATGTCGACGGTCGCGGCCGATCCTGTGAGACCGCATGGTGCCACCGGCACCTCCGCGCGGTCGGAGAAGCAGGCTACTGCCGCCGCCATGCCAGCACGGTGGCGGCCCTGGGCGGCAGGGCGAAGGACCCCCGAGCGCTGCCGGCAGTCGACCACCGGGGCGCCTCCCTCGTGAACTGGATCTGCACCGAAGGGCACGCTGCGCTGCAGGGAGCCGTGGCCTCGGCGCTGATGCCGGGTGAGGTCATCTTCGAGGACCGGACGGTGAACGTGGTCCGCCAGCCCGACGGCAGCCGGCGCTGGGAGCGCGGCTGGCGGATCGGCGACCGCACCGGCCTCACGTCCAAGGTCCTGGTCTGCGTCGAGGAGAGCGACGACGCCCTGGTCCTGCTCGCCATCGACGACCAGGTGGTCGCCGTCGCCGTGCCCCCGTGGATCACCCGGCGGCGGGCCCATCAGGCGGTCACGGCCGCCCTCGACGCCAGGGACAGGAGCCAGTTCTACAGCTTCCTGCTCGGCCACATCCAGAGCGTGCTGGCCCTCCGGTCCTGACCTCGCCCTCGCGCGGAGCCGCTCAGGGGCTCGGCGGAAGCTGGTCGGACGCAGGGGGGTGGGCGGCGAGCACCAGCTCCACCACCTCGGACGGCGTCAGCGTCGCCAGCTCCAGGCGCCGGCCGCTGCGCAGCCAGGCGAGCTCCGTGGGGCTGAGATCGGCCTCGATCCCGGCGGGCATCCGCGCCGGGGCACCCTCGATGACCTGGAGCCCGGTGTCGGAGGCGGGGGGACGGAGGCCGGCGTCGGCGATGTCGGAGGCACCGGCCCGGCGGAGCGCAGCCGCCAGCCCGCAGCCGGCGGGGTCCGCGTCGTGAACGGCCACCAGCCGCCGGTCACGCAGCGCAGCTGCCAGCTCGCCATCGTCGTGGGTCATCACCGCGGCCAGGGCGACGATCTGGGTGCCGTCGGGGAGCCGGGCGGCGTTGGCGGCGAGCAACTCCACGGTCTCGGCGCGGTCGCAGACGACCAGGGGCCCGGCGCCGTGCGGGGTCGCGACCGGGTCGGGAGGGGGAGCGGTGGTGCCGCGCGCGGCGGCGGGGGAGTCGGTGCCGGCCACGGCGGAGGGTGGAGGTGACGCCAGGGCGCTGAACGCCTCGGGCCGTACGCGGAGCGCCTCCGCCATGGGCCCGGCGAGGAAGCTCGGGTAGCTGGTCGCGAGGGTGCGGCTGTCGAGCGCCCTGCGGAGCTCCCGACTGCGCTCGACGCGGGCGTTGAGCGGAGCGGCGAGCAGCAGGGCCACCCCGATGACCGCGAGGATGGCGGAGAGGGGGATGGTCTTGACCCAGAGCATGGCCCCGCCGAGCACGATCAGCAGCGCTCCGAGGCCGACGAAGCCTCGGGTTACCGACACCGCAGGCCGCTCGACCGCCCGGCAGGCGGCGTAATAGAGCTGGCGAGAGGAATAGCGGTGGCCGGCGGCACCGAGCCTCTCCGCCTCTCCGACGAGGACGTCGGTCGTGATCGGGAGGAGCACCGGCCGAGTGTGCCATGACTGGCCGCCGCCCGACGCCGTCGTGAGCACCCCGCGACGCGGCGGGGGTCACGGACCCGGCAGGCCGCTTCGACCGGCACCCGCCCGTGTGACAATCCCGCCGTGGTCGAGGCGGCCTCCCTTCCCCGCACCGTACCCGGTGCCCACCGCCCCGCGGTGCTGCCGCTTGCGGCATCCCTCGTCGGGATCGCGATCGCCCTCCTCGCGCTCATCGTCGACCTCCACCGTCCCAACGGCGAGTCGGCGGCGGCGATCGTCCTGCACGCCGCGGGCGGGCTGACCTACGTGCTGGTCGGGGGCGCAGCCTGGTTGCGGCGCCCCCACAACCGGACGGGCGCGCTGATGGTGGCGGTGGGCCTCGCCTGGTTCGTCCAGGACCTGACCCACCTGACGTCGCCGCTGGCGTTTGCCCTCGGCGACTTCTTCTTCGTGGCCTACTTCGGCTTTCTCGGCCACCTCGTGGTGGCCTTCCCGAGCGGCCGCCTGGAGACGAGGGCCGATCGGGTGGTGGTGGCCGCGGGCTACCTCTGGGCCCTGGGGGGCAATCTCTTCACCCACGTGCTCTTCGCCCCGGCAGGCAGCACCGAGCTTCTCGTGCTCCACCGCGACGCGACCCAGTACGCGATCTTCGACGCCATCCAGCAGGGCCTCGATGCCACTCTCTGCGTGACGCTCGTCGCGCTCGTCGTCCTCCATTACATGCGGGGCACCCCGCCCGCCCGGCGAGCTATCGGTCCGGCGGCGTGGGCCAGCGGCCCCATGCTGCTGGCGGCCATCCTGCTCTCCCTCCCCGGCGTCATCGGCCTGGCTCCCGGGGTGGAGAACGCGGTGCCGGTGCTCACCCCGATCGCGCTCGCCTCGCTCCCGCTCGCCTTCGTCTTTGGCCTGCTGCGCAGCCGCCTCGCGGTCGCCTCCGCCGGCCACCTGGTGGTCGAGCTCGGGTCATCACCCCCTCCGGAGCGCATCCGCGACGCGCTGGCGGAGACCCTCCACGATCCCTCGCTGGCGCTCGCGTACCAGGTTCCCGGCCGGGAGGGATGGGTCGATGCCGAGGGGAGATCCCTCGACCTCCCCGACCGTCGCTCGTCCCGCAGCTTCACCGTCCTGGAACGGGGCGGCGTGGCGGTGGCTGCGCTGATCCACGACCGCTCCCTGGAGAACGACCCCACCCTGGTGGAGGTGGTGGCAGGCGCCGCGGCCCTCGCCATCGAGAACGAGCGTCTCCAGGCGGATGTCCGGGCCCGGCTCGCCGAGGTCACCGAGTCGCGGGCCCGTCTGGTCACCGTCGCCGACCAGGAGCGGCGCCGGCTGGAGCGCGATCTTCATGACGGGGCCCAGCAGCGGTTGGTCGCCCTGGCGCTGACCCTGAGCCGGGCCGGCGAGCGGGTGGACGAGCGGCCCGGGGAGACCCGAGCGCTGCTCGCGGACGGCGAGCGGCAGCTCAGGAAGGCCCTCGAGGAGCTGCGCCGCCTGGCCGCCGGGATCCGGCCGGCCATCCTCTCCGACGCCGGGCTGGACGCCGCCCTCGAGTCCCTGGCGGAAGACGCCCCCGTCCCGGTGACACTGCGCGCGACGGTGGACTGCCGCCTCCCCGACCAGGTGGAGGCCGCCGCCTACTTCGCGGTCTGCGAGCTGCTCACCAACACCGCCAAGCACGCTCGGGCCAACTCGGTCACCGTCACCGCCCGTCTCGAGGACGGCCGCCTCCGGGTCGAGGTCCGTGACGACGGCGTGGGCGGTGCTCAATTCGGCGGGGGAAGCGGCCTGAACGGGTTGGTGGACAGGATCGCCGCCCTGGACGGCCAGCTCACCCTCGAGAGCCCCGAAGGGAACGGCACCCGGGTGGAGTTTGAGCTGCCATGCGCGTGATCCTTGCCGACGACTCGGTGCTGCTGCGCGAGGGATTGGCCCGCATGCTGTCCGAATCAGGCTTCGAGGTGGTGGCCCAGGTGGGCGACGCCGAGGCGCTGCTCGCGGCCGTCGACGCCGATCCGCCGGACGTCTGCATCGTCGACATCCGGATGCCGCCGACCAACACGACGGAGGGCCTCCGGGCGGCCCTGCACCTGCGGGTGCACCACCCGAGGGTGGCCGTCCTCGTCCTCTCCCAATACGTCGAGACCCGGTACGCGATGGAGCTCCTGGCCCAGGGCGCCGACGGGGTCGGTTACCTGCTCAAGGATCGGGTCGGAGATGTCTCCGAGCTGCTGGTGGCGCTGCGTTCGGTGGTGGCAGGTCGGTCGGTGATCGACCCGACCGTGGTCAGCCGTCTGGTCGGTCGCCGCCGCCGCCAGGCCGACCCGGTGGAGACCCTGACCGCTCGGGAGCGCGAGGTGCTGGGGCAGATGGCCCAGGGACGGTCGAATCGCGCCATCGGAGAGCGGCTCTTCCTCAGCCCCAAGACGGTGGAGGCCCACGTCTCGGCGATCTTCTCCAAGCTCGGCATCGAGGACACCGCGGACGACAACCGGAGGGTGCTCTCCGTGCTCACCTGGCTGCGCGGCGACGGCGAGGGCGCGCGCTCCTAAGGGGTGCGCGCCACGGGGAGGGCCGGCTCGGAACCGACGTGCTCGGCGAAGAAGGCCAGGGTCCGTTCCCAGGCGTCGGCCGAGGCCGCCGGGTCGTGGGCCCTGCCCTGGTCGTTGAAGAACGAATGGCGAGCTCCGGGATAGATCTTGATGTCGTGGACGATCCCGTACGTCTCGAGGCGGGTTTCGAGCTTGCGCCCGCCCCGGGCGGTGATGTCCCGGCCCGGGTAGCTGCCCACCACGGGGCAGAGGCGGCGCGCCGCGCTGCGGGGGCGCGGGTTCATGGCGTAGAAGGGGGCGATCGCGCGCAACCGGCGATCCCGGCACCCCCAGGCGAGGGCGAGACCGCCTCCCATGCAGAAGCCGATCACCCCGAGACGCGCCCCGTCGACCTCCGGCTGGGCGATCAGGAAGTCCGCGGAGGCCCTCAGGTGGGGGACCGCGAACGGCTCGCGGCCGATCATCGCCTCGCCCAACAGGCGGGCCATGCAGATCACGCGGCTGCGATCGTTGAAGAGGTCGACGGCGAGCGCCGCATAGCCCTCCGCCGCGAAGCGCCCGGTGATGTCGCGGATGTTGTCGTTGAGGCCGTACGCCTCGTGGATCACCACCACGCCAGGGTGAGGGCCGGGGCCGTCGGGGAGCGCGAGACAGCCGCGCAGGTGGGCCTGGCGCGACGGGATGACGACGTCCTGGAGACTCATCGCAGAAGCAGCGGAAGTATGCGCTCACGGCTGTGGCCCCGCGGGTTGTGGTCTGATGATCGGCGCAGATGGCGAGACGGCACCATGGCGACATCGAGCGCTTCGACGAGTGGTCGACCACCTACGATCGCGGCCCGGAGAAGTACTTCTTCGGGCGGGTCCACCGGCCGGTTGTCGATGCGGTCTGCTCGGGCGGCGTGACGCCGCGCCGGGTCGTCGACCTCGGTTGCGGGACCGGGCGCCTGCTCGAGGCGCTCCTCCCCCGCCTGACGGAGGCGGAGCTGATCGGCGTCGATCCGGCCGAGGGGATGATCGCGGTGGCGCGCACCCGATTCGCCGGGGAGCCGCGGGTCCGCCTCGAGGTGGCCTCGGCCGACCACCTGCCGCTCGCCGACGCGAGCGTCGACGTGGCCACCACGACGATGTCCTTCCATCACTGGGACCACCAGGACTCGGCGCTCCGCGAGGTGGTCCGGACGCTTGCTCCGGACGGCCGGCTGCTCCTCGCCGACGTCCTCGGGATCGGCTTCTTCGGCGGCCTCCTGCGGTCCACCGGGCGGGGTCACGGCAGCGGCTATCGCAACGCGCGGGAGATGACGGCGCTGCTGCGCGACGCGGGGTTCAGCGCCTGGCGGCGCCGGCGGCTGTCGTGGCCGGGGATACCGATCTACGTGGTCGAGGCCCGGCGCGCACCTGCCCCCTGAATCCCTGAGGGCGCGTGGCGGCGGGAGGTGGGGCGGGGAGCGCCGCGGCGCTCGCCGGATCTCGGGGCGAGCGCCCCGCGTCCAGTGGGCGCGGGGCGCGCCGCGACGAGGCCCGGCCTTTCCGTATCGTCGGCCTGAGGAGGACTGAGGAGGGGGAGAGAGCCGGGCACGGCGAGCATCACACCCGATCGGCGATGCGCCCCGGTCGGGGAACCGCCTCGTTACAGGAGTGGAGCCCGCCACTCCGGGGTCGTCACCGAACGGGTTCCCGAAGCGCGGCGTAGGCTGGGACCTGAGGTCAGGCACGGAGGTGGCACGGTGCGGGAGTTCAGCGGCTACGAGGAGTTCTTCCCCTTCTATGTGAGCCTGCACAGCCGTCCGGCCACCCGCTGGCTCCACTTCGCGGGAACGCACCTGGCGGCCGCCGCGGCGGCGACGGCGCTCGTGAGGCGGCGGCCGGTGGGGCTGCTCGCCGTTCCGCTGATCAGCTGCGGGGTGGCCTGGGGCAGCCACCTCGCCATCGAGAGGAACCGCCCGGCCACCTTCGCGCATCCGCTCTGGAGCCTGCGCGCTGACCTGCGCATGATCGCGATGATGTGGCAGGGACGGGACGACGAGCTGACCCGCATCGTCCGCGACCAGAGCACGATCCTGCTCGACGGGGGCGATCGGAGCGCGGACTGACGGGTCGCCGGATCGGCCGGCCTGCCGGCCGGCCCGACTCGGTTTCCGGCTCAGCGCGAGGTGGCCGGCTGAAGCTCCGCGAGCAGGCGCCCGGTGGCCGCCGAGATCTCGCCCACCGCGGCCTCGAACGCCGCGCGATTGCGCTGCGCGGGCTGGCGGTATCCGCTCACCTTGCGGACGTACTGCAGGGCGGCCGCCTGGATGTCATCGGCGGACGCGGGGGGCTCGGCACCGCGCAGGGTCTTGATGCTTCGACACATGAGACGAGGTTAGCGGGTGCGCGCGCTCCGGATGACTCCGCGACGACTGGCCAACCGGTCCGCCGCCCGTCGGCGCGAGGGCGACGCTCTCCGGTCCGACCCTCACCCCGCGTGGGCGGGGGCCCCGCGGTGCTGTTGCCGAGGCCGCGGCTCGACCCCGCCGACCGCGGCGGCGCCGGCGAGGGGGATCTCGAACCACACGGTGGCGCCGCTGCCGTCCGACCGGGCGCCGACGGTGCCCCCGTGAGCGTCCACCAGCTCGCGCACGATGGCCAGACCGAGGCCGGCACCCCCGCTGTCGCGCGCGCGACTGGGATCGACCCGGAAGAATCGCTCGAAGATGTAGGGCAGCGCGACAGGTGGGATCGGCTCGCCGACGTCGGTGACGGCGACCCTGGCCCCACCGCTCTCTGACGGGGAGACCCGGGCGGTGATGGCGGTGCCGGGAGAGGCGTGCCGGATGGCGTTGTCCAGCATGTTTCCCACCACCTGGGCCAGCCGGACCCGATCGCCGAGAACCGTCGGCGTCCAGCCGTCGTGCTCGACGGTCGAGGTGAGCCGGCGCTCGGCCATCGCGGCGGCGAATCCCGCGGCCGTGTCACGCACCAGGCTGACGAGGTCCAGGGGTCGCAGCTCGATGCGGTCGCGCGCGAGCTGGGCGTCGCTGAGGGCTCGAAGGTCCTCCACCAGGGTGATCAGGCGGCGGAGCTCCTGGTGCGCGCGTTCCAGTTGCTGCGGAGAGGCCGGTATCACCCCGTCGCGCATCCCCTCGAGCAGGCCGAGCAGGTTGTGGAGCGGGGTGCGGAGCTCGTGCGCCACATCGTTGGTCACCTGGCGGCGCAGATCCTCGAGGCGTTTCAGCGAGCGGGCCAGCTCGTTGACCGACTCGGCAACCTCTCCGATCTCATCGTGGCTCCGGCTCTCGATCGGCGAGGGCGCGGCGCCCGAGGCCATGCTCTGCGTCGCGGCGCGGACCGCGCGCAGCGGGCGGAGCGCCAGGGTCACGAAGAGGAAGTTGAGGAGAACCGCCACCACCGCTCCGATCGCGATGGTCGGATACACCTCCGACGCGACGGCCGCGTCGTAGGCGCGCTGCCCGGCCGCCGCATCGACCGGCCGGCCGGCCGCGTGCATGATGCTCATGAAGCTCGGTTCGGCGATGTGGTGCATCAGCAGGAGGATGGTGGTGACCGTCGCCGCGATCATCACCGCGTTGAGGGTCACCAGCCGCCAGCGGAGACCGATGCGACCCCAGCCGCGCCGCAGGCCGGCCGAGGCGGCACCGATGCGGCTCATGGAGAAAGACCTTCAAGCTTGTAGCCGACCCCGCGCACGGTGGTGATCCCCACCAGGGCGGCGGCGGCGCGCAGCTTGTCGCGGAGGCGCGTGACGTGCACGTCGACGGTGCGCTCGCCGGAGGCGGGCTCCTCGGTGTCGTGCAGCCGCGTCAGCAGCTGGGCGCGGCTGAAGACCCGACCCGGCTCGCCCAGCATGGCCGCCAGCAGGGCGAACTCGCGCCGCGGAACACCGATGCGAGAGCCGGCCACCCGCACCTCGTGCCCCTCGAGGAACAGCTCGAGGTTGCCCAGGCGCAGAACCTCGAGTGGCCGTGGCCCGATCTCCGCGCGCCGCAGCAGCGCGGCCACCCGGGCGACCAGCTCCCGGGGGCTGAACGGCTTGACCAGGTAGTCGTCGGCCCCCAGGCCGAGGCCCGAGATGCGATCGACCTCGTCGGCCCTGGCGCTCAGGATCAGGATCGGGACGGTCAACCCGCGGCGCCGAATCTCGGCGCAGATCTCGAACCCGTCGCGCTCGGGGAGCATCACGTCGAGGACGACGCACCTCGGAGACACCTGGCGCAGGACGTCGAGCGCCGGCCCGCCCGAGCGGCAGACCGCGGTGGCGTAACCCTCGTGCTCGAGGTAGGCGCGGACCACGTCCACCGTCGTGGGGTCGTCCTCGACCAGCAGGATGGGCGCGGCCTCGGCCATGACTCCCTCAGTATGTGCAGAGCCTCCGCCCCGGCCGGCTCGGGAATCTGTTGCGGATGGGCCGGGCGGCGAGCTGCCGCCCGGCCTCCGCATGTCGATATCGGTCAGGCGGTGACGGCGACCAGCCCGGTCGCCGATGCGGGAAGGCCCGTCACCGGAAGGCTGGCCGTGCCGAGGTCCCCGCCCGGAAGGATGGAGGCCGTGGCGATCTCCCCCTGGGGGCTGACCAGGTCGAAGAGCGTGCGGCCCGAGATGGCGAGGTCAACCGGGTGCCCCCCGGTGGTGGCGGCGATCGAGGCGCGAAGGGTCAGAGCGCCCCTGCCGCCCACGTCGTAGGACGAGATGGTCCCGGAGGCGGCGTTGGCGGTGTAGGCCCGGTTGCCGTCGGGGTTGACGATGAGCCAGCAGGCCGCGACCTGCCCGTCGGGGACGTCGCTGATCGGAGCGAGCATGCCGTCCCCCTGGACGCGATAGGTGGTCACCGCGGCGGTGCCGGCCGGACCGCCGGCGGCATCGGAGACGACGACGTCACCGGAGCGGTCGAAGCCGAAGCCGTACGGAGCCGCACCGGTCGCGACCGTGGTCACGGCGGAGCCGAGGCGCCCATCCCCGGCGACCGTGAAGGTGTCGATGGTGCTGCTCCCCTTCTCCGTCACCACCAGCCGGCTCCCATCCGGCGTGAAGGAGACCTGCTCGGGCGAGATGGCCCCGGCCGAGAGCGCAGTGGTGGCATCCGCCGCGCTCAGGGGCCGCAGGCCCCCGTCACCCAGCCAGAGGCCCGAGACCGAGTTGCTCCCCGCGTTGAGGACCTCGACCAGCTGCCCCCAGACGGTGACGCTGATGGGATCCGTGCCGCCCGACGGGGCGGTGTTGAGGAGGTGGAGGTCACCGGCCCCGTCGACCGCGAAGGCCGACACGGTGTCGGAGGCGGCGTTGACGGCAAGCAGACGCTGCCCGGAGTCCGCAAGTGCCAGTGCGCCCTGGGACCCCAGTGCCGAGCCGGTGCCATCCCCGCCGGTGGCGAAGCTGGCGAACGGGATCACGTAGTCACTCTGGGCGCGAAACGCCAGTACGGCGTTGCCGCCCTGGGCGGCATCAGCGTTGCTCATGGTGTAGAGGACGGTCGGCTGGTAGACGGCGGCCTGGGCGGTCACGGTGGCAGCCGCCCCCAGCGTGAGGGCCGCGGCGCCGATCAGAGCCGCCGACCGTGCCGGGGCCGAGCGAATCGTGTGTCGAAAGGACATTGGGCTTCCTCCCGTTCCGTTTGCGCCCCCGTGGAGGGGCGGTCCGGGAGAGGCTGACGCCCGAACGTTGCCGCAGTGTTTCGGCGAGACGCGTGCCGACCTGGACGGGGCCTGCCCGAGACGGCGAGGCGCCACCCGGTGCGGGTGGCGGCTCCGATCAGCGCCCGAGGATCTGGTCGATGCGCGCCATCTGCGCCGCCGAGAGCGGCCCGAACCGCATCGCCCCGGCGTTCTCCTCGACCTGGGCGACCGTCTTGAATCCGGGGATGGGGACGGTCGCCGGGCTGCGTGCCCAGAGCCAGCCGAGGGCACCCTGGACCAGGGTGCGCCCGCCGTCGGTGAGCACCTCGCGGAGCGAGTCGAGCCTGGCGAGCCAGGCCGGGTTGGCGCTGCCGTCGGCGTTGAAGAGGTCGCCCCAGCCGAGCTCCAGCGCCTGTGCCCGCCAATCGTCGCGGGGGAGACGCGAGTCGGGACCGTACTTCCCGCTCAGGAACCCGGAGGCGAGCGGGCTGCGGATGATCGCCGTCATCCGGCTCTGCTCACAGAGCTCGATCATCCCGGCGGTGTCCTGGAGCACGTTGCAGATGAACTGCAGGGCCGAGCAGGTGCCGCGTCTCGCCCAGCGCCGGGCCTGCTCGGCGACATCGCAGCTCCACCCGAACTCGCGTATCAGGCCGTCGGACTGGAGGCTCTCGAGCGTCTCCACCACCGCATCCGACCGGTCGTCGGGGAGGCTCCCGACGTGGCACTGGTAGAGGTCGATGTCGTCGCGTTGCAGTCGCCGCAGCGACCCCTCGCAGGCCCGCCGGATGTAGGCGGGGCTCACGTCCTGGGCGTGCCCCCGCCGGCTGCCGTCCTCGTCGAAGGTGTTGCCAAACTTGGTGGCGATCACCACGTCCTCGAGGTGCCGCTCCAGAGCCCTGGCCACCACCTTCTCGCTGTGGCCTGCGCCGTACGCGTCGGCGGTGTCGAAGAGGCGGATGCCGAGGTCGTAGGCGCGGCGGATGCCGCGCACCGACTCGTCGTCGTCCACGGTTCCCCAGCCGATGGTCCGCCCGTCCTCGCCGACCGTGGGGCCGCCGATGGCCCAGCAGCCGATCCCCATCGGGCTGAGCCGGATGGGGGAGCGCCCCAGCCGCCGGGGCTCCAGCTCGTCCGAGATCTCCAGCTCCATCAGCGTCTCCTTCCCTGAGTGCTACCCCGCCGGGGGCCCGGCGAGCGACCAGCCGCTCTCCTCGCCCTGGCGGCCGTCGCGCACCTCGACCCCGCAGCCGGTGAGGAGGTCGCGGAGGCGGTCGGCGTCATCGAAGCGACGCTCCGCCCGGAAGTCGCGGCGCAGCGCGAGGATCGCCTCGACGAAGGGGGCGACCCGCTCCCGGGGGTCGGCGGCCCCCTCGGTGGCGACCTCGCCCAACCGGGTGACCATCCGCCGGAGCTGCGCCCTGCCCCGCTCGCGCTCGTCGCCCGAGAAGGTCTCGGTCGACCATTCGGCCAGGGCGGTCTCGACGGCGAGGACGGCGGCGACCATCCCCTCCACGTCGCGGCCCTCGCGAGCGCGGTCGAATTGATCCTGACGCTCGGCGAGGAGCGCGATGAACGGCTCCTCGCGCCGGGCGGGCTCCGGTGGGACGCCCGGCCGTTCCGGGGGCGCGGCCACGACGGCTGTCGCGGGGGCGGCGCCGGAGAGCAGCCCGCGCAGCTCGACGAGGGAGATCTCGGTGCCGGTGGGCAGGGCGGTCTCGCTCCCCTCCCGCCGGACGACCGCGCGTCCCCGGCCGCGCACCTCGACCCGCTCGGCGACGAGATCCAGGATGAGGGCGGTGTGCTCGTCGACTCCGAGGATGGCTGCACCCTCGGGGAGGAGGGCTTCGAGCTGGCGGAGGCGGCTCTCGCCCATGTAGCAGAAGCGGGTGTCGTGGGTGCCGCCCTCCGCGTTATCCCAATGGGTGATCACCGCGGCCTTGATGCCGGCGGCGCCCAGCAGATCGAGACCCTCCAGCCAGTGCACCGGCTCGCCCACCTTGTAGATCTCGTAGACGGGAAGTGAGACGACCCCGAGGGTGATCGCGGCCGCCGAGGCGAGGGTCACGCAGCCGCCGCGCTCCAGCTTCTCGGCGAGGAGTCGCGGGATCTCGGTCCCCCGCCATTCGCGGAGGGTGTAGCTGGGACTCCCCGGGCCGGAGAAGACGTAGTCCGCCTCGTGGATGCGGCTGTAGGCGGCTTCCCGCTCGACCTCGGAGGCCATCTCAGCGCGGCGCAGGCTGGCCAGGGCGAGGGGGTGCACGATGCTGCGCTGGAAGTACTCCTGGGCCTTCGCCACCAGCTCGTCGGCGTTCTCCTGGAAGCCGAACGGCGTGTCGATGAGCACGGCACGGGCGCCCTCGCCGCCCATCCGCTCGATCAGCTCGCGGTGGACCGGCGCCATGGTCGGGGCGGTCTCCCCCGAACCCATGATGCAGAGGATGCGGGCGGCCGTCACCTCACCCATCCTACGCATGGCGGACGCCCGGTCGGGGAGCGCCGCGACTGGTCGCACAACCCGCCGGTGTGCGGCGGGGTCAGGACTCCCGGGACCCCGCCTCGCCCCCGGCCCCGGAGTAGCGGCGCTCCATGGCGGTGATCCACCGGATGTTGGCGGCCTCCTCGGGGTCGATGCCGGTGGTGCCGAGGAAGCATTCCACGATCGCCTGGGCGGCGTCCGCGGTGGTGTCGGAGAGGGCGAGGGCGAGGACGTTGGCGCCATTCCACCGGCGGGCGGCGGCGGCGGTGTCCGCGTCCTTGCAGAGCGCGGCCCGGACCCCGGGAACCTTGTTGGCGGCGATGCTGACCCCGGTCCCGGTCCAGCAGCAGACGACACCGGCCTCCACCGCCCCCTGGGCCACCAGCCGGGCCACCTGCTCCGCCGCCTCGGGCCACGACGTGTCGGCGGCGTCCACGGCGCCGCAGCGGATCACCGCGAAACCGCCCGCCTCCAGCCAGCCGGCGATGGCATCGGGGATCGGATGGCGGGAGTCGCTGCCCACGGCGATCCGGCGAGCGTTCGGCATGGCCACGATGGTACGCGGAGGGGGGGCCGGCCCTGAGGGCTCGAGCCCTGATACATTTCGCCGATCGTGGGAGATCGGCAGTACCACCTCCAGGTGGAGGCCGGCGAGATCGGCGAGTACGTGCTGCTCCCCGGCGACCCGGGACGCTGCGCGGGCATCGCGGAGCGCCTGGACGGTGCCCGGCAGGTGGCCGCCAACCGCGAGTACACGAGCTACACCGGTAGCCTGGACGGGGTCCCGGTCAGCGTGACCTCCACCGGGATCGGCGGCCCCTCGGCGGCCATCGCCGTGGAGGAGCTGGTCCGGGCGGGAGCGCGCACCCTGGTGCGGATCGGAAGCTGCGGTGCGCTCGACCCCGGGCTGGGCTTCGGCGACCTGGTCGTGGTGCAGGCGGCGGCGCGCGGCGAGGGCACCTCGGACCATTACGCACCACCCGGCTTCCCCGCCGTCGCCGACATCGACGTGGTGCAGGCCCTCCGCGCCGAGGCGCGGGCGGCCGGCCACCGATTCCGGGTCGGCGTCGTCCTCACCAACGACGCCTTCTACGCCGAGCTGGCGCCCGAGACGTTTCCGATGGAGGGGCTCATCCGGGCCCGTTGGGACGCCTGGGCGCGTGCCGGCTGCCTGGCGGCGGAGATGGAGGCGGCGACGGTGCTCACCGTCGCCGCGGTGCGCCGGGTGCGGGCGGGGGCCGTGCTCGCGGTCGTCGACAGCGCCTCCGAGGGCGTCACCGGGTTGCCGGATCCGAGCCGCCTGCCCATGGATGCCGCCATCGATTGCGCGGTGGGCGGTCTCCGGCGGCTGATCGGGCTCGACGGGGCCCGCCGCGGCGAGGGCGCACCGGCCGGCCACTGAGGAGCGCCGGAGGGGCGGCGCCGTTTGTCCGTGGCATGTCCGCACCGCGCCCGGACACTGGGCACCATGGTCACCCCGGCTTCCAGTTGCGGCGACCGCCCCTCGGGGACGGCCGGCGGGAGGTCGTCCCCATGCTCACGGCCCGCGGCACAGTCCGGCTCCCACCTCCCCTTGCCGGCTGCGCCCGGGCCGTCTCAGACCCGGTTCGTCAGGCCGAGGACCGTCGCGCGGCCGCCAGCTGCGGCAGGGCCTCGTGGCCGACCACGGCTCCGAGCAGCAGGACCGCGCCCAGCCCCTGGACCAGGTCGAGGTGCTGGCCGGCGAGGAGCAGCGCGAAGAGGAGTGCCCAGGCCGGCTCCATGGCCAGGATCAGGGCGGCGCGGGTGGCGCTCATCTTGGCCTGGGCCCAGGCCTGCAGGGGGAAGGCCAGGGCGCTCGCGAAGACCCCGGTGATGACGACGCCGAACCAGACGACCCCGGTCGGGCGCGCGATCGACGGGACACCCGCCGCCGTGAAGACGACGAAGCAGACGGCCATCTGCAGGAACGCGAGATCGATGGAGCGGACGCCCGGGCCGCGATGCGAAAGCAGCACCACCTGGAACGCGAAGGCCACGGCCCCGAGCACCATCAGCAGGTCGCTCAGCCCCACGGTCACGCTGGGATCGCCGCCGGCGAGGAGCCCGGTTCCGACCAGGGCGACGGCCACGGCCACCGCGGTCCGCGGGGCGATCTTGGCTCCGAAGAAGTGGTCGATCACCGGCGTGAAGACGACGAAGAGGCCGGTGATCAGCCCGGCGGTGCCGGGGGAGGTCCCCTCCAGGCCATAGGTCTGCAAGGCGTAGCCGGCGGCGACGGCCAGGCCGATGACGCTCCCGAGGAGGAGCGCGCGCCGGCTGGGGAGGCGGCGGGAGAGGAGGAGCAGCACCAGCACGGCCAGGCCGAACCGGAGCGCGAGAAAGGGGGCCACCGGGTAGCTGGCGATGGAGTCCTTGACGACGACGAACGTCCATCCCCAGACGGCGGTGACGGCGGTGAGCACGAGGACGTAGAGCACGGCGCAGCGCATGGTGACGGTCCAGCGCGGCGACACGTCGCCGGGCGACGTCCGGGAACGATCAGCCGGCCGGCGTCGGCTCCGGGCTCTCCACTGCCGGTTGCGGGTTGTCCGGGACCGGCTTCGGGCTCTCCGGCGCCGGTTCCGGGCCGTTCGGTGGGGGGACGGCGGTCACCGCCGCCGTGATCGCGGCCGGCGCGACCCCGTTGGCCGGGAGGATGCTGCCGTTGATCGGGCCCGGGCCTGCGGCGGCCGGGACCTCGTCCGCCAGCGGGATCGCAGCCGGCACCCGGCTGAGCTCGTCCAGCCGGTAGCCGACGCCGCGGAGGGTGGTGATCCGGACGCGCGCCGCCACCGGCAGCTTCTGGCGCAGCCACGAGATGTGGACGTCCACGGTGTTGACCCCGCCGCTGAAGCGGGGGCCCCACACCTGGTCCAGCAGCTCGTGGCGCCGGAAGGCACGCCCCGTGGAACGGGCCAGGGCCACCAGCAGGTCGAACTCGCGGGGCCGGAGCTCGAGATCCTCACCCGCCACCTGGGCTCGGCGCCCGGGCGGGTCGAGGAACAGATCGCCGACCTGGACCGTCTCCAGCTGATGGCGGACCCGGGGCTGCCAGCGGCGGAGCAGGGCCACGACGTGCGCCTCCACCACCGGGTCGGTCTCGGTGTCGGCAAGGCAGACGTCGGCCCCACAGGTGAGCGCCGCCACCCGGTCGGTCGGCGCCGCATCGGTGACCAGAACCAGCGGGGCCCGATTGAGCCGTCGCAGCGCCAGGGCGAGGGCGGCCGGGTTTGCCGTATGCGCGAGCACCACGTCCACCTCGCTGGCGTCGAAGCCCTCGGCGGGCCAGCCGGTGGCCCGGCGCACCAGGCACCCGTCAACGGCGAGGCGCTCCTCGAGACCGAGGGTCCGCGCCTCGGGGACGTCGATCAGCAGAACCGTGGGCACTAATGAGCCCTCAGACAGATCAGGTCAGTAGGTCGAGACGTTGAGGTCTTCGATCCGGCCGGTGCCCAGATAGACGGTGCGCTCGCAGAGATTGGTCACCCGGTCGGCGATCCGCTCCAGGTTGTGGGTCGCCCACAGCTGGTAGGTGCAGGGCACGACGGTGTCCGGCTCGGCGGTCATGGTGGCGATCATCTCCCCGTAGATGTCGTCGTAGAGGCGGTCGATGGCGTCGTCGTCCCCGACCAGCAGGCGGGCACCCTCCACGTCGCGATCGCGGAGCACCCTGACGCCCGCCGAGAGCATGGCCCGGACCAGGACCCCGAGCTGGAGGACGCTCGCCGGCAGGGAGCGCATCGGGGGGCGGCCCAGCATCAGGGCCACCTTGGCGATGCCCTCGGCGTGGTCGCCGATCCGCTCCAGGTCCGCGATGACGTAGAGGACGGCGATGAGGAGGTGAAGCCGGTCCTGGTCGAGCCCGGGGGCCAGCTCGGCGGTGACCCGCTCCTCGATCAGATAGCGGAGCCGGTTGACCTCGAGGTCGGCCTGGATCACCACGTCGGCGCCCTCCAGGTCGGAGTCGGTGAGGGTCCGAAGCGCGTCGGCCAGCTGGGCCTCCACCATCGAGGCGAGCTGCCAGACGTCCGCCAGGACCTGATCTGCCCCGGATCCCGAGGAATCCGCCGCCGTTAAAGACATCTTAATCCTGCGTTTGCCACTCTTTAACCGAGCCCTAACCTGGAAGAGTATGGAGCACCACGTGGACGGCAGCACCGCCAGCTCAATGAGTTCCCAGCGGACCCTCGGCGAGGCGCTCGACGAGGCTCCTCTGAGTCTCTTCCACCTCAAGGCGGCCTTCACCGCCGCGATGGGCTTCTTCACCGACGCCTACGACCTCTTCATCATCGGCGTGGCCCTCGTCCTCATCAAGGAGCAGTGGCACCTCTCTGCCGTCCAGACCAGCTT
>Ga0181529_10002084_pt1 | contig 24594 bp, 25 predicted proteins | sample PEATcosm2014_Bin_36_FD_119763 | JGI IMG/M metagenome (GOLD analysis project Ga0181529, IMG submission 119763) | Peatland microbial communities from MTU Mesocosm Facility, Houghton, MI, USA - PEATcosm2014_Bin10_30_metaG | ecosystem: Environmental > Terrestrial > Soil > Wetlands > Peat | place... | reverse complement strand
GACCGCCCGCGCGGGATCTACCTGAGCCAGGCCGACGTCCGCGCGGCGCAGCTGGCCAAGGCCGCGATCGCGGCCGGCATTGACACCCTGCTGCGCGCCGCAGGAGTGTCTGCCGGCGAAGTGGATCGCCTCTACCTGGCGGGGGGCTTCGGCAGCCTCCTCGACGTCCGCAGCGCGGCGCGCATAGGGCTCATACCGAGCGCTCTCGCGGACCGCGTGATCGTCGTCGGCAACGCCTCCGGCGCGGGCGCGACCGCGGCCTGTCTCTCGCGCCGCCGCCTCGCGGACTGCGATCGCGCCCGCGCGGCCTCGACCTACGTCGAGCTCTCGTCCAGGCCCGACTTCAACGAGGCCTACGTCGAGCGCATGATGTTTCCGGAGCCGGCATGATGCCGGCGCCCCCCTCCGCGTCCCCGGCCCCCGAAGGCCTGGACCTCAGGGTCGCGTTGCGCAAGCTCGAGCACTATTGCCGCGCGACGGGAGTCCCCGCGCACGTGATCGACGTCGAGGGAGCCGTGCTCGGAGCCTTCGACGCATCGGGGAAGCCGGAGCTTCCCGGCGGCGGTGCCGGGACCGGACTCTGCCCGGTATGCGCGATCGAGGGCGTCGAGGACGCGGACGAGGAGCTCAGGGCCCAGCTCTTCGTCGCCTACCAGGCCGAGCGCTTCGGCGGCAAGTACATCCAGCTCTGCCCCCACTCCCTCCTCTTCTGGGCGGCGCCCATCGTCTCCGACGGCATCATGACGGCCGCGCTGATCGGCGGCCCGGTGATGGTCGTCGACGCCGGGGAAGTCTACGAGGAGCTGCTCGCCGCGGGCAAGGTCCCGGCGGGCGGGGACGAGAAGGTCAGGGCCGCGCTCGAGTCCGCGCCTCGCGTCCTGCCCCAGCGCGCCGCGAGCCTCGCCGAGCTTCTCTGCGACGTCGCCTCCGCGCTCGCGTGGCCCTCTCCCCTCGAGCCCCAGCGGGCCCGCGAGGAGCAGCAGTCGCGGATATCCGACATCATTCAGGGAATGAAGGAGGGCTCCGAGTCCTCGGTCGGGCCCAGCCCCTACCCCATCGAGAAGGAGAGGGAGCTCCTCCTCGCGATCTCGAGGGGCGACAAGCCGGAATCGCAGCGCCTCCTCAACGAGATTCTCGGCTTCATCTTCTTCTCGAGCGGCCACGACGCTCCGGTCGTCAAGGCGAGAGTCCTCGAGCTGGTCGTGCTCCTCTCGCGGGCGGCTCTGGAGGGGGGCGCCGACGTGGAGCAGATTTTCGGGCTCAACTTCACCTACCTGAACCAGGTCAACAGGATGCGCAGCGTCGACGACATCGCCGACTGGCTCTCGAGGATCATGGCGCGCTTCACGGACCTCGTGTTCACGCTCAAGGACGTGAAGCACGCCGACGTTATGCAGAAGGCGCTCAAGTACATCAACGGGCACTATACGGAGGAGATCACCCTGGACGACGTCGCGGGCTCGGTCTTCCTGAGCTCGACCTACTTCTCGAAGCTCTTCAGCGAGGAGATGGGCTGCCGCTTCACCACCTACCTCAACAAGGTGCGCATCGAGAAGAGCAAGCTCCTACTCAAGGGATCGGCGATACCCCTCGTGGACATCGCCGGCCTCGTGGGCTACGAGGACCAAAGCTATTTCACCAAGGTCTTCAAGAGGGTGACGGGCGTCTCTCCCGGCAAATACCGGGAGTCGGGAGGCAGAGCCTCCTCCTCGAGCCAGGAGATACACGAGGGCGAGTGAGCTCGCGCGAATCGCAAGAAAAGCCAAAAAGGGAAAAATGTTTTATAGACCTCCGGTCGGGATCGGCTATCATCGAGGAGGTGATCAGACACCAGGAGGTTACTTGTGTCCACGCTCGACGACATCTCCGCGCTCCTGCAGAAGGGCCGCGCGAACGAAGTCAAGGCCAATGTCCAAAAGGCCCTCGACGAAGGCATTTCCGCCAAGTCCATCCTTGAGGACGGGCTCATGGCCGGCATGAATATAATAGGCGGCAAATTCAAGCGGAACGAGGTCTACGTGCCCGAGGTCCTCATAGCCGCGCGCGCGATGAACGCGGGCCTCGAGCCCCTCAAGCCCCACCTCGCGTCGGCCGGAGTCAAGGCCAAGGGCGTCGTCGTCATCGGCACCGTCAAGGGCGACCTGCACGACATCGGCAAGAACCTCGTCAAGATGATGATGGAAGGCGCTGGCCTCGAGGTGCACGACCTCGGCGTCGACGTCGCGACGGACAAGTTCGCCGCGGCCGCCAAGGAGCACAAGGCGGACATCGTCTGCTGCTCGGCCCTCCTCACCACCACGATGACCGAGATGAAGAACGTCGTGGAGAGCATCAAGGGCTCGGGCATCCGCGACAGGGTCAGGATCATGGTCGGGGGAGCGCCCATCACCGATTCCTTCTGCAAGTCCATAGGGGCCGACATCTACACGGCCGACGCGGCGAGCGCCGCCGAGGCGGCCGTGGCCGCCTGCCGGCAGAAGTCCGCATAGAGCCTCGCCTCGGGGCGACCACCGTGGAATAGGCGGCGGGATATGCGCTAGCATGCCCTATGCGAAAAGCCCGCGTTCATGAGGGCGGCGCCAGGGCCCTGGCCATCCGGCTTATAATAGTATTCGGGATCATCTCCCTCTTCAGCGACGCGATCTTCGAGGGCGCGCGCAGCGTCAACGGCCCCTACCTCGAGACCCTCGGCGCGGACGCCGCCCTCGTCGGCCTGGTCGCGGGCCTCGCCGAGATGCTCGGCTACCTCGTCCGCCTGCTCACCGGCGCCTGGGCGGACAGGTCCAAGGCCTACTGGGCCTTCACGATCGCCGGCTACGCCACCCTCGCGTCGGTGCCCCTCCTCGCCCTCACCGGAGCCTGGCGGACCGCCGCCCTCTTCATCGTCCTGGAGCGCGTCGGCAAGGCGATACGATCGCCGGCCAAGGACACCATCCTCTCCACTGCGACGAGGCAGGTGGGCACCGGGTTCGGCTTCGGCCTCCATCAGGCCATGGACCAGACCGGCGCGATACTGGGCCCTCTCGTGTTCGCGCTGGTGTTCGCGTTCGGCGGAAAGGCGGGCGCCAGCGTAGCCGAATACCAGGCCGCCTATCGCTGGCTCTGGCTGCCCTTCGGCGCCCTCATGGCCATACTCCTCGTCGCCTTCTTCAGGATGCCCGATCCCGAGAGGCTCGAGCCCATAGTCCCCGCGGTCGGGGAGGCCGACAGGCTGACGGGGACCTTCAGGCTCTACGTGGCCTTCACCTTCGTCACGACCCTGGGCTTCACGAGCTGGGCGATACTCGGCTTCCATTTCAAGGCGAAGGGCGTGCTCACGGACGCCGAGATTCCTCTTTTCTACGCCATCGCGATGGGGGTCGACGGGCTAACTGCCCTCCTCGTCGGCCTGGGCTACGACTGGATGAAGAGGCGCTCCGGCCGCGAGCGGGGGGGCCTCTCCGCGCTGGCGATCATCCCCGTCTTCTCCATGCTCATCCCCGTATTCGGCTTCTCCTCGTCCAAGGGCCTGGCGATCGCGGCCGCCGCGGTCTGGGGCGTCGTGATGGGCGCCCACGAGACGATCATGAAAAGCGCGATAGCCGACATCACGCCGATGAAGAAGCGCGGCACCGGCTACGGCATCTTCAATTCGGCCTACGGCCTCGCCGTCTTCGCGGGGAGCGCCGGCATGGGCCTGCTCTACGACCTGTCGCTCGGCCTGGTCGTCGCCCTCTCCGTGGCGATCGAGGCGGCGGCCCTGGCGGTCTTCGTCTTCCTGAGGAGAGAGGCGCTGAGGGGCGAGGGCGATTCGGGCGAGATCAGCGAACCGCGCGATACTCGTCGACGGCCTTCCTGATCGCGGCGATGTGGGCGGGCGTGGTCCCGCAGCAACCGCCGACCACGCTCGCGCCCGCGTCCAGCAAGGCGGGAACGAGGGCCGCCATGTCCTGGGGGCTTTCGGGGTAGGTATCGACGCCGTCGACATTGGTCGGCAGGCCCGCGTTGGCCTGCACCATGATCGGCGCGCCCCGCGCTGCCGGACGCATCGCCCTGACTACCTCGATCATCCCCGCGAAGCCGTTGCCGCAGTTCGTTCCCACTATGTCGGCCCCGGCGTCGAGGGCCGCCGCCGCCGCCTCCTCGGGCGAGAGGCCCATCATCGTACGGAAGTATCCCTGCGCGGTCCTGTCGAAGGTGAAGGTGCAGATCACCTCGAGGCCCGTGGCCTTCTTGGCGGCGCGGACGGCGATGGCCGCCTCCTCGGCGTCGCTCATCGTCTCCACGCAGAGCGCGTCGGCGCCGCCGCGCGCGAGGGCCAGGGCCTGCTCGCCGAAGGCGGCGCCCATCTCCTCGGGCGTCACGTCGCCCATGACGAGCATCTTTCCCGTCGGGCCCATCGAGCCCAGGACCCAGGCGGGACCGCCGGACGCGCGAGAGCCCGCGGCTTCGCGCGACAACCGGGCGGCCGCCTCGTTGAGCTCGCCCGCGCGCCCGGCCAGGCCGGCGCTCGCGAGCCTGATCCGCGTGCCGCCGAAGCTGTTCGTCTCCACCATGTCGGCGCCTGCCGAGAGATAGCTCGAGGCGATGTCGCGGACGTCCGCGGGCCTCGAGGAGCACCAGAGCTCGGGGCATTGCCCCTTGCCCAGGCCCTTTAGATAGAGGAAGGTGCCCCAGGCGCCGTCGGACACGAGTATTCGGCCTTCCTTCGCGGCCGCGGCGATGCTCATGCTTGCCATGCAGAGAGATTACACGAGCGACGCGAGGGAGTGAAGCGCCCCGGCGCCGGGGCGCCGCCGTGGACCGCGGCGCGGCTCGTGCGTATATTCAGGATATGGAATACGATAAAGTCCGGAAGGGATGGACGAAGCCCGACGAGGCGACGCTGAGGGAACGCCTCACGCCCCTGCAATTCCAGGTCACGCAGCGGGACGGCACCGAGCCCGCCTTCCAGAACGAGTACTGGGACGAGCATCGACGGGGGGTATACGTGGATATAGTCTCCGGAGAGCCCCTCTTCTCCTCGAAGGACAAATTCGACTCGGGTACGGGCTGGCCCAGCTTCGCGAAGCCCCTGGCGCCTACGAGCGTCGTGGAGAGGCGGGACACCGGCCACGGCATGCTGAGGATCGAGGCGAGGAGCCTCGTCGCCGACTCCCACCTGGGCCACGTCTTCGACGACGGCCCCGAGCCGACGGGCAAACGCTACTGCATGGATTCCGCCGCCCTCCGCTTCGTGCCCGAGGGGGACATGGAGAAGGAGGGCTACGCGGAATACCTTCAGTACCTGAGCTAAGCTTTCAACGGGCCGGCCACCCCGCGGATCCTCGAGGGCGGGCGAAATCTCCCTCGAGCGCGACGCGCTGGTAGGACTTCTTCCCCCGGAGGACGATGCTCGAGCCCTCGGCCTCGACGTCGCGGACTCCTTCCCGGAGGAGGGCCCGGTCGAGTTCCAAGAGGGCGGTCCCGTAGCAGAGCCTCCGCTCGCCGCCCGCGGGAATCTCGACGGTGGTTGGCAGGCCGAGAAGCTCGGGATGGGAGAGGGAATAGCCGAGGCCGCTCGCGAAGGCTCCCGTCGCGTTCTCGGTGCCGAGGCAGAAGGTCCTGTCCTCGCCGCCCTCGGTCTCGGCCCAAGGCTTGAAGCTCCTGCCGCCGTATTGCATCCACAGGTCGTTGAAGGAGAGGGCTATCTCCCCCTCCGGCAGAGCCGAGGCGCCGGGAAAGAAGCACAGGTAGGCGAGACCGAGCCGCGGATTGACCACGCAGCTCCACCCCAGGGACAGCTTGCGCGGGACGGCGCCGGCGACGAAGTCGGTGCTGCCTACGAGGCCGGGCACGAGTCCGATGTCGGCGACGCCGCCCTTCCGCAGCGGAGCGGAGGCGAGGTCCCCGAACTCCGCGCCCACCGCGAGCCTCCCCGTCGAGTCGAACTCGGTCCCTTCGGGAGAGACCTTGAAGCGCTCCGCCGAGAGGCTGATCCTGCAGCCGCCCTCGAGGAAGGGCGCGCCGACGGTGTTATGGTGGCCGATGCAGATCGGGAGGGGCGAGGCGCCTCGATTGCGGACGGAGAGGAGGCTGTAATAGGCGCCCTGCCTCTTCGCGACCGACACGCGCCTATGCCAGGAGAGAGGCAGCTCGGGAGAGGGACTCTCGAGCGAGAGCTCGCAGCAGGCCTCGTCGCCGTCGTCGCTGAGGCCGATGCCCTCGAGCGTCCACTCCTCGTGGGCGGTCCATCCGTGGGAAGGGACGGAGGCGCCCCGGACCCGGCAGTCCGGGCCGAAGTTGGGACAGCAGAGGAATTCTCCCGCGATGCGACCGAGGAGTCCGCCCGTCTTGGACTCCGCGGCCGGGAGCCTGAAGGAGGGTACCCAATGAGCGTCGAGGACTTCGCGCGCGCGGCGCAATCCGAAGAGAGGGGTCATGCAGCCCTCGGGCTCGATGCCCAGGACCACGGACTCGTTCGAGAGGAAGATCGTGGGCCGGCCCTCGGGCCGCTCCAGCCGGGCGTCGAGCCCGCCTCGCCTCGCCGCCTTCATATGGCGAGGCGGCCTTCCACTTCGCCGCAAACCGAGACCATTCGCGCCTCCCCGCCGGATGTGGGCCCCAGATACGGGCCGTAATGAAAGGGGCGGCCGCGGCGGCCGCCCCCGAGAAGTCGGGACTCCGCTTTCTCAGTCGTAGAGAAGCGGTCCGAAAACGTCCTGGTCCATGTTGTCGGCCGTATAGAACTTGGCGCCGGTGTCCACGTCCGCGACCTTCTGACCCTTCACAGCCTTGTACGCGAGCTCGACGGCAAGGTACCCGATGCGGACCGGGTCCTGCGTGATCGCGCCGAAGAAATACTTGTTCTTGACGGCGGCCTTCTGCGCCTTGCCGGCGTCGAAGCCGATGACTACCAGGCCCGGATACTGGGTCGGCAGCGAGCTGCCGTCGTTGCTCGCGGCGATGACGGCCCGCGCAGTGCCTTCGTTCGAGCAGAAGATGCCGAGGACGTTGTCCGACTGGACGCGGTTCAGCAAGGCCTGGGCGGAGTCGGTCGCGTCGGTGTCCTTAGGCGTAGCCGGGACCACCACGTCGATGATGACGGCCTTGCCCATGGTCGGGGTGTCGGAGGCGATGTAGGCCGGGTTGCCGGTCACCTTGATGTCGGACTTGGAGTGCTTGCCCTGGGTGCTGATGAGCTTGATCATCTCGTCCCGGAAGCCCTTGCCGCGCGAGGTCACCGACTGGCTGGTGGCGTCCTGGTTGAAGTCGATGATGGTGACCGGCTTCATGGCGGTCGCCGCCACGATCTTGGCCTTGATGGCCTCGAACATCTTGTCCGCCGCGAGAGCGGCCGCGTTGTAGCTGTTGGTTGCCGCGGTCGCGTAGATCGCGCCCTTGGGGGCGTTCGGGACGCCGGAGTCGAAGCCGATGATGGGAATGTGCTTCTGCATCGCCTCGTTCAGCTGATCCATGACCGAGTTCGTGTCGAGCGCCGCGAGGCAGATCGCGGCGGGATTCTTGGCCATGGCGTTCACGAGCATCTGCACCTGAGGCTGGATGTCGGCTTCGGTGGGCGGCCCCTCGAAGGTGATGTCGACGTTGTACTTGGCCGCCGCTTCCTCGGCGCCCTTCTTGACCGCCTGCCAGAACTGATGCTGGAAGCCCTTAGAAATGACCGGAATGTACAGCTTCTGGGCCGATGCGACGGTCGGCAGCGCCAGGCCGATCATAGCCACCGCGGCCGCGAGCAGCACGCCCTTTCGCAAGAAGATTCTCATAGATTCCTCCTCCGATATTCCTGCCCCGGACGTACGCCCTGGGCTTTAAAAGCCTTGGTTAATCCCGGGGCCGATCCGGCTCCGGCCCCGCCGCGCTACGCTGCGCGGACTCGCCGCTCCTGAGCATCTCGGCGAAATCGCGATCGGCGGCCCTCTCCTCGCTCCGGATCCTGGACTGCTCCTCCTTCTCCTCCCTCTTCATCCTCGCGAAGGTGGCTTTCATCTCGGCGCGGGCGGCCGCCGCTTCCTTACGGGCAGCCGCGGCCTCCTTGGACCCGCCTGCCGCCGCCTCCTGCCTCAGGGCGGAGATCTTCGCCAGCATCGACGCCCGGTAGGCGTCGGCCGGCGTCTCGATCCGCACCTCCGCCGCCTTCTTGTTGCGGTACATGTCCAAGAGCACCGCCCCGATGACGATGACCCCGGTGAAGAAGGTCTGGTAGTGGGCCTCGAGGTTCAGGGACGGCAGGCCGGTGGCGAGCACCGACATGATGAACACGCCGATGATGGTCCCCCAGATGGTGCCGATGCCTCCCGCGAGCGAGGTGCCCCCGATGACCGCCGCCGCGATCGCGTACAGCTCGAAGCCCTGTCCCTGGGCCGGGAGGACCGTCGTGTAGATCGCGGCGTAGGAGATTCCTCCGATGCCCGCCGTGAAGCCGGCGATGACATAGACCAGCATCTGCCACTTCCTCACGTCGACGCCGGAGAGCCGGGCGGCCTCCATGTTGCTGCCGATGGCGTAGGTGTAGCGGCCCATCTTCGTACTGGACAGCATGATGTGGCAGATCACGGCGACGAGGATGAGGAGGATCGCGCCGGTGGGTATCCCTATGCCGGCGGGAGTGAGGTAGAGGAACATGCTCTTGAACCACCCGCCCGGAGTGTTGCGGATGGGGAAGGTGGCGCTCGACACGTTGGAGACTATGGAGCCCACGCCCATCGAGATCATCATGGTGCCGAGCGTCACGATGAAGGGCGGCATCTTCAGCCGGGAGACGAAGAGCCCGTTGAAGAGGCCGAAGGCGCTGCCCACGACTATGATCAGGAGAAGGGAGGGCACCATCGGGAATCCGTGCTTGAGCGCCGTGCCGCCGATGATGGCCGAAGCCATCATGACCGTCCCGACGGAGAGGTCGATCCCGCCGGTGATGATGACGAAGGTGACGCCCATCGAGATGAACCCGATATAGTAGGCGGCGTCGATGATGTTGACGAGGGTCGGGTAAGAGAAGTAGTTGCGCCCGAATATGCCGAAGAACACGTAGAGAATGACCAGCGCGGCGGGGGCCAGTACCCATTTCAGGCCGCGCTCGAGGAAACGCTGCATACCGCCGGGTTTTTGAGTGTCGTTTGCCATGCTGGTCAGCTCCTGCTTAGCACTGCCTGGTGTCCCATGGTCGCGTACTCCATGATGGCTTCCTGGCTGGCCTTTTCTATGGGAAGCTCGCCGGTGAGCCTTCCTTCGCACATTACGATGATGCGGTCGCTCATGCGGAGTATCTCGGGAAGCTCCGACGAGATCATGATGATCGACTTGCCTTCCTTGGTCAGCTCGTTCATCAGCGTGTAGATCTCGCTCTTCGCCCCGACGTCGATGCCTCGGGTGGGCTCGTCGAAGATCAGGATGTCGCAGTTCCGGATCAGCCATTTCGCGACGACGACCTTCTGCTGGTTCCCTCCCGAGAGATTCCGCAGGAGCTGCTCGAGGGACGGCGTCCGGATGTTCAGTTTGTGGACGTAGTCGTCGCTGACCTGCCCGACCTTCCTCGCGTGGATGAACAGGCCGCGCTGGAATTGGTCGTAGGTCGCCATCGCCATGTTGTCCTTCACGCTCAGGTTGACCGCCAGGCCGAAGCGCTTGCGGTCCTCCGACAGGTACCCGATGCCGTTCGTCACGGCGTCCTCGGGCGAGCGGATGAAGGCCCGGCGCCCGCGGATCTCGATGGTGCCGCTCTGGACCTCGTCCGCGCCGAAGATCGCGCGGGCCGTCTCCGTCCTGCCCGAGCCCATCAGGCCGGCCACGCCGAGGATCTCCCCCTGCCGCAGGTCGAAGCTGACGTCCCTCACCAGCCTCCCCGCGTTCAGCCGATTCACCCGGAGGACGACCGGAGCGCCGGGGGCGACGCTCGAGTGGGTCTTGGGCTGCTCGTAGATGACGCGGCCGACCATCATGTTGATGATCTGCTGCTTGGTCACCTCCGACGTCGGCTTCGTATCGACGCGCTCGCCGTCGCGCAGGACGGTGACGCGGTTCGCGATCCGGTGGATTTCGTCAAGGCGGTGGGAGATGTGGATCATCCCGACCCCCCTGGCCGCCAGGTCGCGCATGATGGCGAAGAGCTCGTCGATCTCGGCGTCGGTAAGCGCCGCCGTCGGCTCGTCCAGGATCAGGATCCGAAGCCGATGCGAGACGGCCTTCGCGATCTCTACCATCTGCTGCTTCCCGACCGTGAGGCGCCCGAGGGGCTCACGGGGATCGATGTTCATCTTGAGCCGCCGGAACAGCTCCTCCGCGCGCCCGATCTGCTCGCGCTTGTCCAGTAGGATGCCGCCCGCCCTGGTCGACTCCCGGCCGATGAAGATGTTCTCTGCCACCGTGAGATGGTCCATCATGTTCAATTCCTGGTGAATGATCCCGATCCCCATTTCCAGCGCGTACTTGGGGCTCCTGGAGTTGAACTGGTGGCCGAGATAGTGGATCTCTCCGGAGTCTTTCTGATCGATGCCTATGAGGATCTTCATGAGCGTCGACTTGCCGGCCCCGTTCTCCCCTACGAGCGCGTGGATCTCGGCCTCCTCGAGGTCGAAATCCACCTGCCTGAGGGCATGGACGCCGGTGAAGCGCTTGTCGATCCTCTTCATCGACAGGATTTGTCGGCCCACTGCCTACCTCCTCGCGCGGCCCGCGCCGCAGGATTCGCGCACGACGAGCTTCGCGGGCAGGATCTGATCGATCCCCGCGCCGGTCCGCTCGCCGGAGATCCTCGCTATGAGCGCATCGAATACCGACAGGCCGATCCTGTCGGTCGGCTGCCTGATGGCCGTGATCGGGCTGCGCATGAATCGGAAGCACTCCAGGTCGTCGAAGGAGAGGACGCCCATCCCGGCGGGCACCTCGATCCCGAGGTCCTCCAGCGCCTCCAGCGCCTCGAAGCAGATATTCGCGTTTCCGCACACGATACCCTCGAGGCCGGGGCTCGCCTTGATCCATCTCTTGATCCTGGCCTTCGAGTCCCTTCCCCGCGAATCGATCGTGAGCACCTTGCCGGAGCCTGTGCCGTAAAGCTCCTCGGCGGCCTTGGCGAAGCCGTCCGCGCGCTCGGACATGGTGGCAATGCTGCGCTCGTGCCCGACGAAACCGAGCTTACTGCGCCCCAGGGAGGCGAAATGCGCGACGGCCGCCGTCGCCCACTTCATGTTGTCGATGCCCACGAAGTCCAGATCGGCCCCGGCGCAACGCCTGTCGACGAGGACTATGGGCAGCCTCCAGCCTCGCGGCAGGCGCAGCGGAGCGTTGCAATCCACGGGGGCCAGCACGATGCCGTCGATCCCGCGCGCCGCGAGTATCTCGAGGTAGTTGGACTCCTTCTCGGAACTCTCCTCCGAGTCGCAGAGCACGACCATGTAGCCGCGCGCGTTCGCCGCGGATTCTATCGTCTTGGTCAATTCCGAGAAGAATTCTTCGCGTATGTCCGAGATGATGACCCCGATCGTCTTGGAGCCGGCGCCCCGCAGCCCGCGGGCCAGCATGTTGGGCCTGTAGTTCAGCTCTTCTATTATGGAGAGTATCCGGTCCTGCGTGGCGCTCTCGACGTGGCGAGTGTTGTTGAGAACGTGGGACACGGTCGAGATCGAAACTTTCGCGCGCTTCGCGACATCCTGGATGGTCGCCATCCTTTTGGCCGCCACTTCGTCTCCTAAAAGGCCTTATCGAAACGTTTGCGCAAACCTTTCGATGAAATTGTCGCCGAAGCCGATGAAATTGTCAAGAGCTGCCGAGCATCATTCGGACGGCAGGCTCGGTCAACTCCCGATAATACTCGTTCATCCGTTCCGCGGGGTAAGGAAGGTCGCCGTCGAGCCACCAGGTCAACAATCCCGTAAAGGAACTTACGAGGAATCGCTCGAAGACTTCGAGGGGGAGGGGGCGCTTCCCGCTCGGGATCATCTTTCGAAAGTGCTCGTTCAGGCAGAGGTCCAGGGCTTCCTCGATCCGATCCAAAACCTGTCTGCCGACCTGCTTTCCTAGCAGAGCCTTGAACGCCGGCCGCTGCTGCTCGGCATGCTTGAATATCGCCAGACTGAGATCCCAACTCGATTCCCCGGCCCCGGATCGCGCGCGAAATTCCTCGAGCAGGTCGCCGAGCCTCTCCGACCCGCTCAGGAGCAGATGTTCCTTATCCTGGAAATGGGAATAGAAGGTCGACCGGCCGACGTTGGCGCGGTCGATTATGTCCTGCACGGTGATGGTCTCGTAGCCCTTTTCGAGGATCAATTCGAGCAGGGAGCTCAACAATAGCTGGCGAGTACGCTGAATGCGCCGGTCGGGAAGAGCTTTCTCCTTCATATCGACTTCCTTTCTTGAACGAAAGCGCCTCTTTTATTCGCTACTGAACAATCCGCATTCCCCTGTTTGTTGACCCGGAAGGGAAGAGGAAGTACATAGATACCGAACACTTTGTTCATAATCTGGCAAAGCGTACAACAGGAACAGAAAAGCCGGCAAGGAGGAAACGAGCATGGCGACCAAGCTACCCGACCGCGAGGGCAATCTGATCGAATTGATAGGCGTGAGCAAGGCCTACGATCTTGCCGCGGGCAAGTTCATGGCGCTCAAGGGGATCGACATGACGATTCGCGCGGGCGAGTTCGTCTCGGTGGTCGGCAAGTCCGGCAGCGGCAAATCGACCTTGATCAACATGATCACCGGCATCGACGATCCGAGCTCGGGCGAAGTCTTCGTCGCCTCCACGCCCGTCCACGAATTGAACCAGGAGCAGCTGGCGATCTGGCGGGGGAAGAACGTGGGCATCGTCTTTCAGTTCTTTCAACTGCTTCCGACGCTGACCGTCGCCGAGAACGTCGTCCTGCCGATGGATTTCTGCAAGGTGCACCCGCCGCGCGAGCGGCTCAGGAGGGCGATCGCCCTCCTAGAGAAGGTGGGCATCGCCGAGCAGGCGGACAAGCTTCCTTCGGCCCTGTCCGGCGGAGAGCAGCAGAGGGCGGCGATCGCCAGGGCCATCGCCAACGATCCTCCCCTCGTCGTCGCCGACGAGCCGACGGGCAACCTCGATTCCCAAACTTCCGAGGCGGTGATGCGGCTCTTCGCGAAGCTCGCCGCGGAAGGCAAGACGGTGGTCATGGTGACGCACGAGCGCGACTTGGGCCGCTATTTTTCGCGCTCCATCCGATTGTCCGACGGCGTCATAGTGAAGGAAGCGGAGGGCGAGAATGCCTAGCCCGCGCTGGAAGAAACTGTGGCGCGATCTTCAGGCGGCCAGGGGACGTATGGCGATGATGGTGATCGCCATCGCGGTCAGCATCTTCGGAGTCGGTACGATCCTGAGCGCCTACACCATACTGACGCGCGAGATCGGACGGAACTATCTGGGCACTAATCCGGCCTCGGCCTTCATAGAGCTGGATCGGGCGGACGACTCGGTGGTGCGGGCCGTGAAGCGGCGAGCGGAGGTCCTGGACGCTGAAGCTACTTCCTGGGTCGTTGCGCGGGTCGCCATCAAGCCGAACGAATGGCGGCAGCTCCTCCTCTTCGTCGTTAAGGATTCCTCTACGATGCGCATCGATACCTTCCTGCCCGAGTCGGGCGCCTGGCCCCTGCCCGAGAACGGCATACTCCTGGAGCGCGAGGCCCTCAAGCTGATCGGCGCGAAGGTGGGGGATTCCCTCGACGTGCAGACTCCGAACGGTCGGCCGCGCGCGATCAGGATTTCGGGATCCGTCCACGATCCGGGTCTCGCGCCGGCGTGGCAGGAGGAGGAAGTGTACGGGTACGTCACGCCTTCGACCCTCGCCTGGCTCGGCGAGAGCGACACCCTCCATATCCTAAAGGTGATCGTGAAGGATCGCCCTCGCAGCATCGCCGCGATTGACGGCGTCGTCGGCAATCTCGCGGCCTGGCTCAAGGGAGAAGGCTACAAAGTGGGTGAGATTCGCGTTCCGCCTCCGGGCATGCACCCGCATCAGAGTCAGATGAACTCGATTCTGATATTGCTGTTGGTTTTCAGCGTGATGGCCCTGGTCTTGAGCGCCATCCTGACCGCGACGATGATCGGCGGCCTTTTGGCGCAGCAGATGAGGCAGATCGGAATCATGAAGGCGATCGGCGCGCGTTCCGGTCAGATCGCCGGAATGTACCTGCTCCTTATCCTAGCCTTGGGCTCCGTCGCCGTGGCCCTAGGCCTGCCTCTGGGCATCGCGGCGAGCCGCGCCCTGGCGGGCGCCGTGGCCCAGCTTCTCAACTTCACGATTTATAGCCGGGCCACGCCCGCTTGGGTCTACTTAGTGCTCGCGTTGATGGGAGTTCTCGTTCCCCTCCTCGTGTCCATGGGACCGATTCGGCGCACGACGCGCACGACGGTTCGGGTGATCCTCAACGACTATGGCACGAGCAAGGACAGCTTCGGCTCGGTCGGTCTGGGCGCTTGGCTCGGCCGAATACGCTTCATGGACAATACCCTGATCCTGGCGCTTCGGAACACCTTCCGGCGCCCAGGCCGCCTGGCGCTGACGCTCGGGCTCCTCGCCGCTGCGGGAGGCATGTTCATGACGGGCATCAACGTCAAGTCGGGCTGGGAGCGCTTTCTCGCGGACGGAGCGGCAAGTCGCCGCTACGATCTCGAGATTCAGCTGAACAAGCTGCAGCCGAAGGATGGAGTGTACTCCACGATCTCCGCCGTCCCCGGCGTCCGGCGGATCGAATCCTGGGACTTCATGCCCATCGCGGCCTATCGCCCGGACGGCCTCGACATCGTGAGGACCTATCCGGACGGAGGTCACGGCAGTTTCATGCTTCGTTCGGCTCCCCCGGAAAGCTCCATGCTGGACTCACCCATTTTGAGCGGCCGCTGGCTTCGATCCGCCGATGGGGATGGCATCGTGCTAAACCAATTAGCCGCCGTATTCTTCCCCAAGGTCAAGGTCGGCGATACCATCCGCCTGACGGCCAGCGGGCGTGCCGCGTCTTTCCGCGTAGTCGGGCTCGCCAGGCAGATCATGACTCCGGCGATGGCCTACGTCGCGCCGCAGGCCTTCGCCGACGCGCTGGGAATTTCCGCTCAGGATACCAATGCCCTGCGCATAGTCCTGGCGGATCATGATCCGGACTCGATCAACCGCCTTACCGGGGAAATCGGCCAAGCCCTGGGGGCGAAGGGCGTCAGCGTGAAGGTCTTCATCCCGAGGACCCTCCTGGAAGGAGCGAGCGACGCCCACGCGTACATCTTCATCTATTCGCTCGTCGTCATGGCGGCGCTGATGGCGGTAGTCGGCGCCCTGGGACTCATGTCCAGCATGGGAACGAGCGTGATAGAGCGAACCCGCGAATTCGGCGTCATGCGCGCCATCGGGGCAAAATCGCACGCGGTACTGCGCAACGTGATCAGCGAAGGCGTATTCATCGGCCTGATGAGCTGGTTCATCGCCGTGGCGCTTTCGCTTCCGCCCTCGCTCATCGTCGACAACCTGATCGGAGGCCTGTTCTCCCGAGTTCCGTTGACCTTGATCGTCTCGCCCGTGGGTCTGGTCGGCTGGCTCCTGGTCGTCGCGCTCGGCTCGATCGCGGCGAGCGCCTATCCCGCGTGGCAGGCGTCCAGCCTGACGGTTCGCGAAACGCTCAGCTACGTCTAAGCAAGGAGGTCTTTATATGGCTACGAATCAGAGAATGGCCCTGCGCCTCGCGGTACTCGCCCTCGTCGCCGCTTTGATCGTGATCGCGCTTCTCTTCGCGGGCAAGGGCTTCAACCTGATCGATTTCCTGAAAAAGCTTCACGGGGCTTCTTTATGATTCGTAAAGTCGCAGGGAGCGTCCTGCTCATCGTCGCGGCGGGGATAGCGCTGATGTTGCTGACTCGCGGCCGATTCGTCCTGCCTCATGTCCTGGGTCCGATCGCCTTGGCGATCGCAGGGGTCCTCCTCGTCGTCGTCCCGAAGAGGCGCATCGACGGCGAATAGGAGCGAGTGGATCCGCTACGGCGATCAGATGCGGGACGCGACGCGCCTCGGGCGCTCGGAGGCCATGAACCTCGCGGCGACCGTGCTCGCCCTATCGAACGCCCTCGGGATAGAGGGTATGATAGACGCGGAGGCTTCGCCGCCGCGCCCCTCGAGGAAGCCGGGGAGGCGAAAGCCCTGAGGAGGCACGGTGACCGGCAAGAATCGCGATCCATCCGATGCATCGCGGACCGAGACGACGGCCGCGCGTAACGACCGGGGAAAAATCCTCGGCTTCCTGCGCGAGCTCCGCGACAACAACAACCGCGAATGGTTCGAGGCTAACCGACCGCGATACGAGGAGGCGCGCGACGCCTTCCGGGATCTCGTCGGCGAGCTCATAGCCCGCTTCGACCGGGTGGACGACCTCGGAGGAGTCACGGTCAAGGAGTGCGTGTTCCGGATCAATCGGGACTTGCGCTTCTCGAACGACAAGACGCCGTACAAGACCGCCATGAGCGCGGCCCTCGGTCGCGGGGGCCGTAAATCCAGGAGTCGCAGCTACTACTTCCACATAGAGCCCGGCGACCGCTCGCTGCTGGCCGGCGGCCTCTACGAACCCTCCCCCGCCGAGCTAGGGAAGATGCGGCAGGCCCTGGCCGAAGACGCCGCGCCGTTCAGGAAGATCGTCCATTCGCCTGCGTTCGTCCGCAATTTCGGAGCCCTCGGCGGCGAGTCGCTCAAGACGGCGCCGCAGGGCTATCCGAAGGACCATCCGGACATCGAACTCCTGCGCATGAAGCAGTTCATGGCCATCGAGCCTCTCGGCGACGAGATGGTCGCGTCGGAGCGCCTGATCCCGCAGGCTTTGGCCGCCTTCGAGGCCATGAAGCCCTTCTTGGTCTACATAGAATCGGCGATCAGATAGGAATGCCTCCGGTCCCGAAGCGCGATATGATCGCAGATGCTGGTCGTCGTGCCGCGCAATCTCTGCCGCGTGTATTCGAGTATTAGCATGCGACATGAATCGAAGGTCTGGACCGGATCGTCGTAGGCATCGCACAAAGAGCCCAAGATGGCGTCGTCGATCGCGCACTCGATCCTCTCGCCATCGAGAAGGACCGAATACGCTACGCACAGGTTGTCCGGATCGTGTGTCCGCGTACCCGAGAAGACGAGCATCATCGTCCCTCCCTCCTTTTGTCATCTCCCGAGAGACCTTCCCCCGGGAATATGTTGGCTGCAGGTTTCACGCGGTTTTGCTAGTCGCCGGATAAATTTCGATGAATTCCCGCTCTACGCGGCGGGACTTCCCTGCGCGGTACGCGGCGCCGCCCCCGGGGGAGGCCGCGTCTCGCGGGACTCCCCCCTTAGCCCCTTCTCAGGGATAAAGCGACGGACCGCTTAGGCCGCCCGCAGCGCCTCGATCTCCCGGATCGAGAAGAGGCCGTCGGCCTCGATGATGACGACCATGCGGTCCTCGAAGCGGACGATGCCGCGGACGTAGCGCTCCCAAAGCGCGACCCCCTCGACGCGCGCGGCCTCGACGTCCCCGTCCTCGATCGTCACGACCTCGGAGACTTCGTCGACGAGCGCGCCTACCGTCAACGACCTCGCGTCCCCGGTCTCGACCATGAAGACGATGATGCTCGATCGGCTCCCGGCCCCGGACTCCGGCATGCCGAATTTCCTGCGCAGGTCGATGACGGGTATCACCCGTCCCCGAAGGTTCATGACCCCCTTCATGTACTCCACCGGGGTCGGAACCGTCGTGATCTCGTCATATTCCACGACAGTCTCCACGATCTTGACGTCGACGGCGTAGCCCACGCCGTTCAGGTGAAAAGTCAGGTATTGCATGACAGGCTCCACTCAGAAGGCTTCGAAATCGTCGTCCGAGCCGACGCCCGCGGGAACGATGGCCGTCCTCGCGGAGATCTTCTCGGGCTTGGCGATCGCCGCCGGCTTCGCGATGGTCGCGCCGCCGGAGCGGGGAGCCGCCGCGACCGGCGCGTGGGCGACTTTAACCACGTGGAGCTTGGTCGCCGCGGCCTGCTCGACGCCCTTCATCTTGAAGAAAGATATGGTCTCCGAAAGCTGCACCGACTGTCCCGAGAGCTCCTCCGCCATCGAGGCCAGCTCCTCGCTCGCCGCCGCGTTCTGCTGGATGACCGTATCCAGCTGCATCATGGCCTTCGCGATCTGCTCGGCGCCGGCGCTCTGCTCCCTGGACGACGCGGATATCTCCTGGACCAGCTCGGCCGTCTTCCTGATATCGGGAATGATCTTCTGGATCTTCTCGCCGGCGCTCGTCGCCGTCTCCACGGTCGTCTTCGAGAGCTGGGTGATCTCGCCGGCGGCGTTCTGGCTGTGCTCCGCGAGCTTCCGCACCTCGCTCGCCACCACCGCGAAGCCTTTGCCGGCCTCCCCGGCCCTGGCGGCCTCTATCGCCGCGTTGAGCGCGAGGAGATTGGTCTGGCGCGCGATTTCCTCGATGACCCCGATCTTGCCGGCGATCTCCTTCATGGCCGCAACGGACGCGACGACGATCCTGCCGCCGTCCTCTCCGTCCACCGCCGCCTTCTTGGCGATATTCTCGGTGGCCGTGGAGTTGTCCGTGTTCTGCTTGATCGTGGCGGTCATCTCCTCGACGGAGCTGGAGACTTCCTCGGCTCCCGCCGCCTGCTCCGCCGATCCCTGGCTCATCTGCTGCGCCGTGGTGCTGATCTGCTCGCTTCCCGACGCCACCTGCGCGGCCGCCGCCTGTACGCTGGTCACGATTTCGCGTAGCTTGCCCGTCATGTTGAGAATGGCCTTATAGATTCCCCTGGCCTCGTCCTTATCGCTGTCGTCGATGTCGAGGTCTCCTTCGGCGACGCGGTCCGCGATTCCGGCTATTTCGAGGAGCTTGCCGGTCATTTCCAAGATGGCTCTATAGATACCCGTGGCTTTGTCCTTGTCGCCGAGGTCGATATCGTAGTCCCCTTTGGCGACGCGATCGGCGATTCCGGCTATCTGCGCGGGTTCTCCGCCGACGTTCTTTTTGACGAAGGAAGAGAAATAGATGCCGATGAGGACGCCGAAGAGCATGGCGGCTCCGACTACAAGGGCCATCAATAGAACGCTCGACGCGTAGAGCCGCTTGTTTCCTTCCGCCTCATCCATCGCATTGTTCTTCTTTATGTCCTGGAGGTCGCTGATCGCGCCATCTACGGCGTTGACCTTGTCCCGCGCCTCTCCCATGGACAGATTCGCGGCCGCGGACAGCCTGTTCAGGCTTTCCTTGTCGGCGATCGCGAGGACTTGGGTCGTTATCGGCACCCATGCGGCATAGGCCGCCTTCACCTCCGCGTATTTCGCCTTGCCTTTGTCCGTGTAGAAGAGAGGCTCCCCCTGGTCCAGCATGGCCTTCGTTTCCGTCAAGGCATCCTGCCATTGCTTCTTGTATTTCGCTCGTTCGTCCATCGAGCTCGAGATGAGGTAATTCTTCTCGGCCCGCGCCGCGTAGACGACATCGGTACCGGCCTCCTCGACGTAGTAGAGCCCCATCAATTCCTTCTGGTACATCTCCTCCGAGTTCGCGTTGATCGAGCTCATGTTCCAGAGCCCGACGAGGCCGACGATGAGCGAAAAAAGCGCGACACTTACGAAACCGACGAGTAATTTGGCGCGTAGCGACATAGACCCTCCTTTGCACGAATGTAACTTTCCTGCCATGTTCCCGGCAGCCTTGACGACCGATCTCTTCCCCATATCGCAAATGCCTGGTCTATATTCCGATCGCCGCCTTGATGGATTCCATCAGGACGCGCACGCCGGAGGATTTATCGAGACAGCCATATCGAGTGAATCCCCTGGCCGCTTCGACATACTCCTCTTCCCGATGGGAAGTGACTAAGATTATGGGAACGAATCTCTTCTCGAGTATCCGATGCGCCGTTTCCATGCCGTCCATTCCTTTCCCGAGATCGATGTCCATGAGAATCAGGGAAATCCCCTCGACGTCGCCGAAGGTCGAAACGGCCTTCTCGCCGGAATAAGCGGTGATCGCCTCATAACCGAGATCCCGAACGGCCTGCGCGTACCCCATGGCGATAATGGCTTCGTCCTCTACCAGTAGAATCTTTTTCTTGGAAGACTCATGCATCTCCGGCCTCGTCATAATCAGCCATGATCAGCGACATAACTATCGTATGAAGGGAAAAGGGAGACTTCCTCGCGCGCGCTCTCCGGCGGCTTGAAGATGCCGGTCGCCATCGAGCGGTCTGATCGTCGCGCCTTTCGCTTATGTTCAGCCTAGAGCTTTACTTTGGCGATACAAGATATACTTTCGGCCAGTATCCCGGCACCGAAGGTCCATTGCCGCGTGTCGGCTAGCCGATCCTGAGGCGCTGCTCCGACAGCTTATGCACGAACTCGATGCGCGACGCGACGCCGAGCTTCTGGAATATGGCGGAGAGATGGTGCTTGACCGTGGACTCGACTATGCCTAGCTGAAAGGCGATATCCTTCGATGAATCTCCCCGGACGACGAGGCGGGAGATCTCGATCTGCCTCGGCGTGAATCCGAGATCCGAGATGCTGCGCACGCTGCCGGGCTTCGAATGCCGCTTGGCTACCTCGGCGAGCTCGTCCGCGAAGGCGCCGACTCGACCTATGACGCTCATCAGCTCGGCCTCGCAATCCTCTTCCAATGAGCGGTCGAAGAGCATGATTATAATAGTGTCTAAAGAACCGTCGGATTTGAATATGGGCAATCCGATACAGTCGCAGAGCAGGGACGGCAAAGCCTTACGGGGGATGAGAATGCGTTCCTGGAAGACCCCCGCCGTAGCGTAGGCTTTATCGGCCCGCGCCAGCAAGGCCTCCTTCTGCTTGCGTTCCGCGTCATTGGCGACGAAGTCGAGGAAGCCCCGGCCGATCATCTCCTCGCGAGGGTAGCCGAAGGCGGCCGAGGTTGCGCCATTGCAATCGCGCAACAATCGCGTAGGGCCGTCGACTATAAAAAGAGGATCCGGGAAGCTCGTGAGCATCCGCTCCGTGAGACCGTTCGATGCGTCCGCGAATCCGGGTCGATGGCCCTCGTCGTCCGATTTCCGGCCGACGAAAAGATGGCCTTGCGGCTTTTCGCCTTCGAGCCCGAGAGGGATGAGACTGAAGCGCAGGTAAATCCTCCCGTTCGTACGCGTAAGGAAGACCGCATCACCTCCTTGCCGCCCCGAAACGCCTCGGGCGATTCCCGAGACACGCCGCCTCTCGCCTGTTTCCAGGAGGCTGGACAGAGTCTTGGCCGCGAACTCGCCTGAGGAGTAGCCGAAGAGGGCCAATGCATAGCGATTGGCCCAGAGCGGCCGGAGATTTCGATCGAGGATGATGACGACTTCTTCGATACTATCCATCGATTCGCGAAAGAGGAGAGAATAGAAGGAGGTTGAAGGAAGCTGCGTTATTTGGCGGGCGAGGGTCTGCAATTTTTCACCCTTTCCTCGGCCAAAATCGTCTAACTTCATATGGTTGAGTATAATTGACCTGTAAATTTATTCCAAACTGGCCTGGAAGGAGACGAGGACGCGGGCCCGCTCCGATCGCGAGCGCCTGAGCCCGGATAAGGGCTGCGGTCCGGCGCCGGAATTACGAGACTTGTATTATTTCGGTTAAAGCTGCCGCCGCGGCCCGCCTTCCTCCGCTCAGGCCGTTGAAACCTGATCTAGGCTGTAATATACTGCGCGGGTATGCGGCTCAAGGATGCGGACGTCTTCGCGTTGATCGACAGGCTCGGCGTCCATTTCCGCGCGAACATCTCGAACCACTTCACGGAACGCATGCTCGCGTCCATTCCCCTCGACGCCGAAACGAGGAATCTCATAGTCGAGATCACGGAGAGGGGGGAGAGCTATCAAGGCCCCGGCTACCACCTGGACGACCTCTATCGACAGATAGTCGCCCTAGCGCGCTACGTCTACCAGATACGGCAGGACATACTGCCCCATATCCGGACCTTGTCGCCCACTCGAGCCGCGTGCATCGATCAGGCCGACAGGATACGGCGGGACATGGCCATCAGCAATTTCGGCCCGAACCTCAAGATACTCTCGGATACGCTCAGCGAGCTCTACGTAAAGGTAGTGGCGCTCGACAAGGAAGCATCGGGAGAGAGATCCCCCGCGTATTCGAAGCAGCCCGAGCTCCGCGAGATCGGACGCTACCTGGTCGGATGAGGAAGGCCAGACTGTCGCCGCCGGGGAATCTTTTCCCCGGCGGCCTTCCTCCGCCTTAAGCTAAATCACCAGAACTTCAAATATGCCTTGATCTGCACATCGAGCGAGTAGGCTTGGGTCGTGTTCGTACCGGCTAAAGGCTGGCCGTAGTCGAGGTCCAGCTCGAAGGGAACAACAGCCTTATAGAAGAAGAAGTCCACCGAGGGGTTGGCGCTGTAGAAGGCCGAGCTCGGGGAGGGACTCGCCACGGAGGGCGCGGGCGAGGCCTGACTCCAGGTCTGGGCTGGTGTCCCGTCGTAGCGGAAGGCACAGTTTATGGCTAGGTTGATCCCATTTGCGATGTCTACGTTGTAGTGGGGGTCGAGCTCGAACCGGAGCGTATAGCCGTAGTTGACCTGCGGATTAAAGCCTCCGAGACCACCATACCATGCATAACCCAAGTAGGAGGAATCCTTAAGACCGACCGTGCCGGGGTAGTCGATGAACTGGGTGTAGAGGTCGAGGAAGAAATTGCTGTTGACGACGTAGTCCAGCCACGCGCGGCCGCCGATTCCGAGAGTCTGGAGATCGGGATTTTCCACCGTATAGGCTGAATTGGATAGAGAATTTGCATATTGCGTCGCGAAATCAGCGCCGCCGAAGGGGATCTTGACTCCCGGCGCGACGGCGAAGCGGATGACGTTGCTTACCACAGGGGCCTTGGGCCCGACTATCTGCACCATGAGGCCGGCGAAGAGGGCCGAAAGTCCGTCTACATTCGCCTTGGGACCGGCGACCATGGGGAAATTCGAGTCGAAGGTTATACCGGGAGCCCATTGGAGGCCTGCCGTGATCCAGTCGTTGATCCCGTACTCGAGGGCGAATCCCATGTTGGGAACCGATATCGTGCCGTCGGGGGTAGTCGTGGTCGAATAGCCCGTATAGCTCCCGCTGTTATCGTAGCTTCCGGGGATCCATTCATAGGCCGGAATGAGTCTCAAGCGAAATACATCTGCCGGCAGCACGGATCCGTCGTCGGCTACTAGGGGCAAGGCTATGATGGCCACTAGCGCGAACACCAACGCGTACACGATTGTCTTTCGCATGATTCCTCCAGAGGTTGTATAGGGGATTGAAGAACATTATTCTTCCATAGCTTTGGATTTCTGACAATCAAATAATGATTTATCCGACGGCGATATCGCCGATCGGAAGCTGCGGATATACTCCACTACAGTGCAGTAGGCGGAGGAGAATGCGGGGAAACACGGGAATTTATTTTTTCGTTACTCGACGGGCGTGAGGAAAATCATGGCAGTATCAAGCAGATTCGGGACCCCGACAAATTCCTAGTGGGCATAGGGATTCAGTCGAGGCATTCAAGCCCTTCAATAAAAGCGCTATCTCGAATCCGGCATTGTAAATGCCGGAATTCCGAGAAAGCGATCACTGGGGGATCGTCAATTCGTCAGGGCCTTCAAACTGACGATCCGCTCCAGATCCCGTTCTGAAGCGACTTCTTCGTATATAGACAATCTCTTCATCAGTTCATTGGAGAGGATACGGCACATGGTATCTATGTATAGAGGCTTATAGAGTTTTTTGGCCTCCTGCCGTTTCCTGAAATCGCCGACGATATATGCGATCATCTTGATCCCCATACTCCGTTCTCCTGTCATCTCGCCTGGCACCTCACATGAAAAACAACTGAGCCCGGCATAGCGTAAAACCTTTTGCGGCGTTACGATTAGTCGATTTTTGTGTTTTGAAAGGCGAAGGCGCGAAGAGCGGTTCCGCTGTCGGGACCGGCTGTATTCCTTCTATATAATTACACGATAATTGCGCAGGGTCCCGACATCGAGGCATCGGCAAGCCGTCGCAACGCGTATCCGCGTCTGTTCAGGTCGATCAACCCCGACGTGCCGTCGGCTTAGAAGAATAACGCCAGCCCGGCGCACGCAAAATACTAATTTGACATATTTTATCATTTTTGACTAATTTGGAGTATTTCAGTATATTCTTATCAATTGTCCAAGGAGGAACTTATTGGACCACTATATCTATGACCATATAAAGCATTATGACAGGAAATGCCCCAAAATAATCGGTATCTCCGATGAGATGCTTGCGCGTCAAAGCAGGGATGATGTATTCGGGACTTGCCAAAGATGTGAAAATAGAAAAAATCTCGGAATACCGGCGACCAAACTTTACATGAGCGACGCTTCCAATGATTGAGGGCATTCCTATTCCCTCTCTTCGATATTCGATAAGAAGAAATTAATGCTGCGTGGCTATGTTTACAAAAACATCGCTCATCTTTTTAGGAACTGCAGGGTGATAAACGAGATAGACGACCTCGGGACGGAGCATGTCGCAAGCGGCATATGTCTCCAATGCAGGATAAGGAAGTCCAAAGAAGACGCGAAATTGAAAGCAGTCCCGCGATGAGCCGTGATTCGAATGCCTCTCGAAGACCTCTCCCG
>Ga0181529_10002082_pt1 | contig 24603 bp, 16 predicted proteins | sample PEATcosm2014_Bin_36_FD_119763 | JGI IMG/M metagenome (GOLD analysis project Ga0181529, IMG submission 119763) | Peatland microbial communities from MTU Mesocosm Facility, Houghton, MI, USA - PEATcosm2014_Bin10_30_metaG | ecosystem: Environmental > Terrestrial > Soil > Wetlands > Peat | place... | reverse complement strand
GCGCCATGCGATCCGATCCCGGTGAAAAAACGGTACAGCGCTTTTTTCGGAACCCAACTCGACGCGCTGCTCGAAGAGCTGCAGCCGGATACCCTCGTCCTCGCGGGGATCAATACGCCCGCCTGCATACGAACCACGGCAATCGATGCGTATCAACGCGACTGGCCGGTGGTTCTGGCGAGCGATTGCGTCGGTTCCTACGATGAAGAACATCACGCGATCACCATTCGTTATCTACGGCGTGAAATAGCCCGGGCGATGACGAATCGGGAAATCGATCTTGCACCGGCGGTCCGCGGCGCAAATGGCATGCAGTAATTCGTCCCCAGTCCCGCTTTGCGGCTCACACCGGTGCCGGGAGGGATTTGCCCGCAGTACACCAACGAGCTTGCGCCTCAGAAGCCGATGCCCAGGAGGACGTCGATCTGGTTGGGGTTCGATCGCAGGTCGAACTGGGAGCCTGTATCGCCGGCATCGGCGCGCCAGCGGGTGTAGCGGATCTCGGGCTTCAACCGTACGGGGCCGAGGCGTGCCTCGACGCCGGCGCCGAACGTTCCACCGAATGAGGATCGCGCATTCAGGTGTCCGTCGGGACTCAGAGGAGTGGGAGCGGCGGCCGGACAGAGCGAACTGTACGCGGCGGTAAAAGGAACGCATTGACCCGTGGTGGTTTCCCCGCTCACGGCACGAAAGGAGACGCCGGCCGAAAGGCGGGGCGCCAGGTGCAGGACGCGTCTCGGACGATACACTCCCAGCAGCGGAAACTCCCAGGAGTTGGCGGTAGTCCAGGTGTGCTCGTAGACCACGGGGATCGCCGGATTGGTGCTGGTGAGATCGTATCCCAGGCGTTTGTAGAGGACGTCGGCCTCCGCGCCAAAGCCGTGGGGCAGGCGCAATATCAGTCCGGCGCCGGCGGTGTAGCGGCGGGAGGCGGAAGTCCCGGCGTGCAAGCCGGTGGCCAGGAATTGGTACGAGCCGGTCTGAAAAGTATCGGCGATAGGAATACCGATCTTGGCGCTGAATTCGATTGCCGGCTGGCAGAAAGCCGGCGATACGAAGACCAGAACCGCCGCGGCGATGCGTACGTCCATAGTGTCTCCCTACTGCAAAGACCGGCCACGGCGCATTTTGCACTACAGGCAGGCTTTGGCGGCGGGATATCTTCCCGGAGTTAGATTTGCTACCCTAACAAGCATGTTGCGGCTCAACTTCCGCGTCATTGTTGTCTTGTTTCTTTTAGGTCTTCTTATCCCCTTGGCGGCAATCGAGGCCGATCGGGACTTCTCGGGCAAATGGATTCTGGATGTGCGCGGCAGCAATTCGCGCGCGTTGCCATTTGCGCCGGACGCCACATTTACAATCACGCAGCAGGATATCGCCATACGCTGTACGGCGCCGGGCGAAAACGGGTCCACGGTGCAATGGACGTTTCTGCTGGACGGCACGGAGACGCGGTCGCGCATCGCCGGGGATTCCTGGAGCAGCAAAGTGAAGTGGGAAGGCGACGCGCTGCTTACCAATACAATTGTCAGCGGGGTCCACGAATACACCATCATGGACCACTGGAAGTTGTCGCGCGACCACTCGAAGCTCATTATTTCGCGGGAGATCGTGCAGCGCAGCGGGGTGAGCGAGGGCGAACTGATCTATACCCACGACGGGCGGATCGCGCCGCCGGCGGTGGAAACGGCGCCGGCGGTTTCGCGGCAGGCCGTGGACACCAACCCGCCCGACCCGTCGTTGGTTCCCGCGCCCATTCAACGGCGGCCGGAACCGGCGCCCGCGAAGGACTTCCTGGTGCCGGCGGGATCGCGCGTGGCGCTGGTGCTGAAGAACAACCTGGACACGAAACATGCGCACGAGGGCGATCACGTGTACCTGGAGGTGTCGGTGCCGGTGTATGCCAACCAGCGGCAGGTGATTCCGCGCGGCAGCTTCGTCAACGGCGTCATCACGGTGAGCAAGGCGGCGAAGGGCGCGACGGGGAAAGGCCAAATGTTTATCCGCTTTGAAACTTTGACGCTGCCGAACGGGGTGACGCGCGACTTCCGGTCGCGGGTGGGCTCGGCGGATTCGGGCCATGGCACGGTGGACCCGAAGGAAGGTACCGTCACGGGGGAACGGGACAGCAGCGGCGATGCGCGGTCGGTGGCGATCGGCGCGGGGACGGGCGCGACGGTGGGGGCGATTGCGGGCTCGGCGGCGGGGCATCCGCTGGGAGGCGTCGGCATTGGAGCGGGGATCGGGGCGGCGGCCGGGTTGGCGACGGTGCTGCACGATAAGAAGGCCGATGTGACGCTGCCGCGAGGGACCATGATCGAGATGGTACTGGATCGGGATTTGACGTTCAGTCCGGAGGATCTGCGGCAGTAGGGTTGGCGCCGATCGGCAACTCACCTCTCGGCCGGGCCGCTCCCTGCAGTCGCGGTTCCGGGGCGCGCGGCGCGGCTCGGAGCCAGTCCTATAAGACGTCGGCGAAGCCGCGCTTCATGTACCGGAAGAATAGGCCGCCCAGCACGAAGACGGTGACGGCCGAAGCGGCCAGAATGGCCAGGTCGACCGGATTGGGCCAGCGGGCTTCGAGGAGCGCGGAGCGGTAGACGCGAACGGCGTAGTTCATGGGATTGGCCAGGACGATGGGCCGGACGCGGCGGGGGACGCGCTCGTCGGTCATCATGATGGGGGTCATCCAGAACCAGAAGGTCAGGACGACGGTGAGGAACTGGGCGGTGTCGCGGAGGAAGACCTGGAGACTGGCCATGACCCATCCCAGGCCGACGGAGAAGAGTCCGACGAGGAACATAAAGAGCGGCAGGAGCAGTAGAAACGCACTGAACTTATGCAGCCAGATCGCAGCGGCGGCGATCATCAGGACGAGAGCCAGGAGATGGCTGACCAAGGTGGAGAGGAAGACCGAGACGGGAACAATTTCGGAAGGGAAGACGGACTTGGTGATGAGATTGGCGTGGTCGAGGAGGCTGGCGGCGGAGCGCTGCACGGTGTCGCTGAAGAGCAGCCAGGGAAGCATTCCGGAGAAGATGAACAGAGGGTAGTTGGTGACACCTTTGGGAAGTTCCACTTTGAAGCAGTACTGAAAAATGTAGACCCAACTCAGCAGAAGCACCAGCGGGTGAATGAGGCCCCAAATCCAACCGATAGCGGAGCCGATAAAACGTTGTTGGAAGTCGCGGCGGACCAGTTGGAAGAGCAGACTGCGCCGCTCCACCAGGTTGCGAACGAACAGAATTCCGGGGACTCTCCTGGGCACGGTATAACGGTATAATACTAATTTTTTCAATCACTTGCAAACAAAAGTTAGGGCTTGACAAGAGTATGGCGGTCCTGTTACAGTTTTCTCTTCGATCAGCCGATCTGTACTGTATGACCCTAACCGGATTCCGGGAGGCGGAAGTTCGTCCCCGAATCTCAAGGATCCGGCCTGGAGATACTGATGAAGCAGGAATACTTCGTTGTAGTGGTAGCCCATTCCCTGCGCGGTCGCCTGCGGCGTATTCATATCCCCCATCAAGCGGTGTACACCATTCTGGCGTTAGCACTTGTAGGTTGTTTTTCGGCATTCGGTTTTGTGGCCAGTTACGCCCGCATGGCTTGGAAGGTGGGCAGATACAACTCGCTCAGCTCGGATTTTGAAGGTCTCCGCTCGCGTTACCAGAATTTGCAGAAAGTGGTCAACCTCAAGAATGACCAGCTCGCCAGCCTGGAATTGAACGCCAAGGAAGTGGCGATGGCGTACGGAATTAAGCAGAAACTGGAAGGCCCGTCGGATCTGTCGGCGGAGGGCAAGCTGGTGCCGACGTTCGCGGAAAGCCTGGAGGACTATAACTACCTCCGCGCGGCGAACCTGGTGGCCATGCAGAGCCGGCGGTCGCGCGGGTTCCAGCCGATTGCCACGCCGAATCTGTGGCCGGTGGAAGGGAATGTGACCGGGGCTTACGGCAACCGCATCGACCCGCTATCGGGTGAAGGCGGCGAGTTCCATTCGGGCATCGACATTTCGGCGCCGATCGGGACCACGGTACGGGCCACGGCGGATGGAATTGTCACCTTCGCGTCAGTGGAAGGCGGCTATGGCCGCTTGATCCGCATCGATCACGGCGGCGGCATTTCGACGTACTACGGGCACCTTTCGAAGTTCTTCGTGTTTGCCGGGCAGGAAGTGCATCGGGGCGAGAAGATTGGGGCGGTAGGAGCGACCGGCCGCGTGACGGCTCCGCATCTGCATTATGAAGTGCGGAACAACAACACGCCGATGAATCCCTACCATTATTTGGTGAATGCCTCGGTCTATCACGAGGCGTCGCACAAAGACTTTCCGTTCTGAGATACGAGCTGCTGGCGCCCCGCGAATCCTGTGCGCTGGGCCGCAAGGGCGGGCTAACAACCCGCCGCAGACTGACAGTCTGCTCCACATAACACCAACATTCTCTCTCACTTTGACTGCTACTCTTGGCGCAGGGCTTTCAGGGGATCGATGCGGCTGGCGCGGCGAGCGGGGACGAAGGCCGCGACGAGAGCGGCCATGAGCAGCACGGCGATGGTGAAGGCGAAGGTCGATGGCGTGGCGGGCTGCATACCCTCCACAAGACGTTCCAGGATGCGGGCGGCGGCGAGTGCGGCGGCGGCGCCAGCTGCGGCCCCGAACACGATCATTCCCAGGCTCTGACGCAACACCATCCATAAGACCGCTCCGGAACTGGCGCCCAAAGCCATGCGGACGCCGATTTCGGGTACGCGCTGGCTGGTCAGATAGGCCAGGACGCCGTAGATCCCGACGCAGGCCAGCACCAGGGCCAGAGCGGCGAAAACTCCGAACAGCGACAACAGAAACCGCTGCCGGGCCAGGGAAGCGGCGGCGAGCTGATCCATGCTGTGAATCTCGTACAGCACCTGATCGTTGGCGTCGCCGTGTACGGCGCGCTGCAGCGGGGCAACCACGGTCAACGGGTGGATATTTGTGCGCACGGCAATGGACATCAACTCGCTCCACCGGCGCATGAGCGGGTCCACAACCTGGGCGATGGGGTAGTAGAACTGAGCGCGCACCTTGGCCTGGTCGTCGCCGGCAAGACCCCAATAGCGCACGTGGGCGACCACACCGACAATGCGAACGGGCTCGGGACTTCTGGTGTCGACGGAAAAGGGGCTGGACGAGGCGGCGATCCACAGGCGCTTGCCGACGCAATCGGCGCCGCCGCAGGCGCGCGCGGCCAGCACATCGTCAATGACGACGACAGGTTCGCTGCCCAGGCGGTCGTGAGCGTCGAAGAAGCGGCCGTGCAGCAGGCGGATGCCCATCACCTTGAGATAGTCGGGCGAGACGCTGCTGGCGAGGGCGTGCGGCTGGCGATCGTCGGGAGGCAGATCGGGGGACGTCCCATAGCCAATGGGGTTGTTGCCTTCGCGCATGGGGACAGTGTCGACGGTGGCGATGGATTCGACGCCGGGCACGCGCCGGGCGGCGTCTAGGACTTCCTGCCAGGCGACGCGGATCTTGGCGGGGCTGGCGAGGGTCGCGGGCGAGAGCGCCATGCGGGCGGTCAGCACGTTGTGAATGTTCAGGCCAGGGTCGAGCGCGGAGAGGCGCAGCATAGTTCGTCCCAGCATGCCGGCGGCGACCAGCAGCACGACGGAGAGAGCGATCTCGGCGACCACAAACGAGCTGTGCAGCCGGCGCGAACTGCCCACCAGGCTGCGGCCGCCGGCGCGCAGCGCCTGCTCCACGTGGCGCGCGGGGGCGCGCAGGGCGGGAGCGAGACCGAAGAGCAGTCCGCTGCCGAGAGACGCGCCGAAGGCAAACAGGAGGACCCGCGCGTCGAGCGAAACTTCCTCGGCGCGGGGCAGACTGCCGGGCCATAACGCAACGAACTGGCGGAGTCCAGCGGCGGCCAGCAGGATGCCCAGCAGACCACCAGACACGGCCAGCACGGCGGCTTCGGTGAGGCATTGGCGGGCCAGGCGTCCGCGGCCGGCGCCCAGGGCGACGCGCATGGCGAGTTCGCGGTCGCGCGAGGCGGCGCGGGCGAGCAGCAGGCTGGCCACATTGACGCAGGCGATGAGCAGCACCAGGCTGACGGCGCCGAGCAGCAGCCACAGCGTGGCGCGGACATCGCCCACGTCGGGACCGAGCGGTTCGGCGATAAAGCCGCGGCCCCGGTTAGAGTCGGGATATTGCGCTGCCAGACGGCGGGCGACGACATCGAGATCGGCTTGAGCGGCGAGCGGGGTGACGCCGGGGCGCAGGCGCGCAAACACCTGAATGGCGGGATGGCGGTCGCGCCGCTGCAGGGAGGGCGAGGGATTTTGGCCCAGCGGGATGAAGAGATCGACTTCGTCGCCATTCAGCCGGAAACCGGGCGGGGCGATGCCGGCGACGGTGTACGGCTTGCCCTCGAAGACCACGGATGTGCCGAGTACGGCGGGGTTGGCGCCGAAGTGGTGCTGCCAGAAATGGTAGCCCAGGACCATGACAGGCGGGGCGGAAGGCTGGTCGTCGGCGGGCGTGAAGAAGCGGCCGCTCGCGGGTGCGACGCCGAGCACCGAAAACAGGTTGGGCGACGTCTCGACGCCGGTCGAGTACTCGGCCTGGCCGGGCTGGCTGACGGTCGCGAGGTCCCAGCGCCAGGCGGCCATGGAGAGAGCCTGCACGTCGCGCCGGCAGTCGAGATAGTTGGGGTAAGCGAAGGCCCACCGGTCGCCCCACAGGAAACTGACGGTACCGCGGGTCTGTTCCTGCACCTGCAGGAGGCGGTCGGCCTGCGGGTAGGGGAGCGGGCGCAGCAGCACGCCGTTGATCACCGTGAACATAACAGTGGTGGCGCCGATACCGAGGGCCAGGGTGACCAGGGCGACGGTGGTGAAGCCGGGGCGCTGGCGGAGCGTGCGGAGCGCGTAGCGGACATCCTGCCAGAGATCCTCCAGCCAGCGGGTACCGCGGGCGTCGCGGCAAGCTTCCTGGACTTGCGCGGCGCCGCCGAGGGCGATCCGGGCGAGGCGGCGGGCTTCTTCGGCGGAATGGCCGCGGGCCATGAGGTCGGCGGCATGGTGGTTGAGGTGGAAGCGCAGCTCGCGATCGAGCTGGTCGTCGAGTTGCGAGGAACGCAGGCGGCGCCACCAGCTCATTCGGCGCCTCCCGTGGAGAGATTGAGGATGAGGCCGACGGCTTCCGTGAGGCGCTGCCAACTGGCGGCTTCGGATTCGAGCTGGGCGCGGCCTTTGCGGGTGAGGCGGTAGAACTTGGCCTCGCGGCCGGTCTCGGTGGCCTTCCAATCCGCCGCCAGGAGGCCGCGGTATTCCAGGCGGTGCAGCGCCGGGTAGAGGGAACCTTGCGGGACCTGAACCACGTCGCGCGACACCTGTTGCAGGCGTTGGGCGATGGCGTATCCATGGACAGGACCGAGGGCGACCACTTTGAGGATCAGAAGATCCAGGGTGCCCTGCGGGAGATCGGACTTGGGCGGCATCGTATACCTCGGTCTTCTACATGTTTAGCACAGGATGTGTAGAAGTGCAAGGTATCCACCGCCGCGGGGCGGGCGCCTCCGATGCCACCCGCCCGGCTTGCCAGGACCAGACATGCCTGCGTCCGCCGTACCGGTCCGGGTCGTGATAAGAGTGTACGGCGGGTTGCGGACAAAGAGAAGTAAATACCAGCTATTAGCATGCTAAACTACCGTTAATTGAAGAATTTGCAGGTTGTCCGCGGCGGGCAGCCTGGGGCCCGGCGGCGTCTGCGGCCGAGGTATTGCGCCGTGTTGAAGAAAGCAACATCCGCTTCCCGGGCCGAACCGGACGCAGCCAGCGTCCGCCAGAGCTTGCAGCGCGTCCTGGCTTCCCCTGGGTTTGCCGCGTCGCCGCGACTGGCGGCCTTCCTTCGTTTTGTGATCGAGGAGACCATTGAAGGGCGCGGCGAGCAACTCAAAGAGACCACCGTAGCGATGCAGGTATTCGGACGCGCGGCGGATTTCGACGCCCGCTTCGATTCCATCGTGCGCGCACAGGCCACTCAGTTACGCCACCGGTTGCGCGATTATTACGCCAATGGCGCCGGGGAAGAGGTGGTCATCGAGATCCCCAGGGGAACCTATGTCCCGGTGTTTCGGCGGCGGGATGCGGTCGCCGAGGCTGCCGGCGGTGCGGCGGTCCCGGCAGTCGCGGACGCGCGCCATCGCTCCTGGTGGTTGCCGGCTCTCGGCGCCGGGCTGCTGCTGGCCGGTGTGGGGGCGTGGTGGCTGATTCCGGCATGGCTGCACACCGCGCCGTCGATTGCCGTGCTGCCGTTCACCAACCTGGACGGCGTACCGGAGAACGCGCACATCGGAGACGGCTTCGTGGAAGATCTCACGACCGATCTGGCCGAGGTGCCGGGATTGCGGGTGGTGGCGCGCACGTCGGCCTTCGAGTTTCGGGGCAGGAATGAAGACGCGCGCAAGATCGGCAAGCAACTGAACGTGGCGTCGGTGTTGGAGGGCAGCGTGCGCACGGACAACGGCCGGGTTCATGTGACCGCGCAGTTGATTGACGGGCGAACCGGATACCACGTGTGGTCGAGCAGCTATGAGCGGGAGATGGCGGGACTGCGCGACGTGGCGGCCGACATCCGGCGGGCGGTGAGCCGGGCGCTGGGCGTGGAGCAGGCCGCGGCATCGGCCAGCCGGAGGGCGATGCACACGCCGCCGCCGGAGGCGCTCGACGAATATTGGCGCGGCCGCTACGTCAAGTCCGACTGGCAGCGGTTCGACGAAAGCGTGCCGCACTTCGAACAGGCGCTACGGCTCGATCCGCAGTTTGCCGAGGCCTGGGCGGCGCTGGCGGCGGTGCATGCCAATATGTCCTTCCAGGAGATGGGCTCGGTGGACGAGGAAGCATCCAAGGCCAAGGCCGCGGCGCGGCGCGCGCTCGAACTGGATCCCATGAACGCCGAAGCGCATGCGGCGCTGGGGACCCTGGCGTATGCCTACGATTACGACTTCGCCGCCAGCGAGAGTTCGTTCCGGCGCGCTCTGGATCTGAATCCGAACAGCCCCGGCGTGCGGCGGACGTTCGCGCTGGCGCTCACCTCGCAGGGCCGCTTCGAGGAAGCCTTCGCGCAGCTCAAGCAGGCGCAGCAGACCGATCCGCTCTCCGTCCTGACCAGCAACAATCGGGGAGCCACGCTCTTCTGCGCGCACCGCTACGAGGAAGCGATGCGCGAGGCGCGCCGCCATCTGCAGATGGATCCGAACTACTTCCCGGCTTATTTTTTGCTGGGCATTTGCCAGGCGGAAACCGGAAAGCTTCCGGAAGCCATCGCGACGCTGCAAACAGTTCTGGAGCATGGCCGCGCGGTGGAGGTGCTGGGCCGGCTGGGCAACGCGCAGGCCCGCGCCGGACGGACGGCCGATGCGCTGGCGACGCTGGCCGAGCTGCGGCAGATTCAGGCGAGCCGCGGGATTGCCGCGGTGGCGCTGGCGCGCACGTTCATCGGACTCGGCGAGAAGGCGCAGGCGATTGAATGGCTGCGTCAGGCCGCGGAGACGCACGTGCCGGACGCCGCGTTTATGGCGGTCGACCCGGCCTTCGACTCGCTGCGCGGAGATCCGGACTTTCGGGCGCTGTGTGCGAAGCGCGGGCTGCCGTCGGTGAGGTGAGGGGGTGCTTCCACTGTGCGGGGCAGGCAATTTTACCGGCAGCCGCCTTTTCTGAAACAGGGAGGCCGGCAGCGCCTGGAACCGCGAGCGCAAGCGAGCGGCCCGAGTGGCAGATGATTTGTCCAGGGTGCGCATATCGGGGTCTTGGGGAACGCTCGCTCGGGCCGCTCACATCACGCTCGCGGTTCCAGGAAATCGCCGACAAGCGGTTCCCGGAGAAGCCGCTTCTTTGCGGTCCCATTGCATCGCCCGTGTCGGCTGACAGCCGGCGGCAGCCAGGATTGGCTGCCCCACAGAGCATCGTCAGGCGGACTTGCGCGCGCGTCAAGAAGCCGAGTGCCCCTCGGCCGCAGGTTACCAACCTGTTGAGGATGAGCGCGCCGCGTTCACCGAAAGGGATGAAAACGGGGGGACTTGACAGCCTCGCTATCGTGGAAATGAAGTGCCCTGTAGGGCAGCCGCTTCTCTCCAGAAACTGCTCGTAAGTTGCTGATTCCAGGTTGGACCTCGCCGCCTTATGTGGGGCGGACATCAGTCTGCGGCGGCTTGTCAACCCGCCTGCCGACCATTCGCACGCTGCCGACACAGGCCGGTTGACAACGTTAACAACGGCCCCGCTGAAAGGCGGCTGCAGGCAGGATTGCCTGCCTCACAAAGCAGCGGGGCGTGCGAGGTCGGAAGGCAGGGCAGAAGAGTGCTTTCGAGGGTGCCCCACAAGGCGCCGGCGTCAGTGAGCAGCAGGTGCGCCTGCGGCTTTGGACTTGACGGCGGCCCACTTGGCCATCAGCGTGGCGTAGGCGGCGGACTGCTCGGCGCAGGCCCGCAATTGCGCGGCGGTGGGCGGCATCTCGGATGCCTGCATGGCCTGTGCGGCGGCCACCATTTGAGCGCCGATGTCGGAAAGGTTGGGCGGAGCGGGTGGGGCGGGCGCCTCGTTCCCGGCAGCAGCGGCTCCGCGGCCACCACCTCCGCCGCGACCGCCTCGGCCGCCACGACCGCCCTGCGCGCCACCGCCGGCGCCGGCAACGGCTGCTGGCGGGGCGACCTCCTCGATTTGCTTGAGCAGCGCGTCGTTGGCCGGCGATTGCGGACGGGCCTTCACTCTATCCACCAGATCGCGAGCCTCTTTGTACGCGGCTGCGGCGTTGCGGGCGCCGTCTTCCATTTGCGCGGTGAGGGTGAAGATCTGCTGCACGTCGGGAGTGATCTTGACCCGGGGATCCATCTTGATGGTGATGGGCTGCGTCTGGCTCACGCCGTCGACGGTCAGACGGACAGTGTAAGTTCCGGGAGCGGCCCACGGCGACGCGACGCCGGGATAGGTACGATGCGGTACGGCTGCGCTACCGCCGCCACCACCGCGTCCACCACCGCCGCCGCCGGGCAGCGGATCGTAGTGCATGTCCCAACTGAAGCGATGCATGCCGGCGGCCGATTTCAAGCCTTGCGGCGGGGCCGGCCAATACAGCGGCAGACTGCAATCGGGGGCGTTGGGAGTCTGCTGGCAGATCTTGTTGTAGGCTACCGGATCGTTGAAGGGATCGGGACTGCGGACCGGATCCTTGCTGGAGTAGCTGCGAATCACTTTGCCGGCGGTGTTGAGGATTTCCAGCTTCACGTCAGCGGCCGCGGCGGGCAGGTAGTAATCGATCAGGGCGCCGGGTGGCGGATTCTCGCCGGCGGGCCATTCGGGCGGCCAGGGAGTGGGATCGTTGGTGCCGAAACGAATGCGAATCGCGGGGCCGGGTTTGAAGAGAAACGCCTTGGTTGCGGCGGCGGCTTCCGCGGCCTGGCGCAAGGGCGCGACGTCGTCGAGAATCCAGAAGCCGCGGCCGTGCGTCCCGGCCACCAGGTCGGAACAGATGCAGGAGGGATCATCCTTGATGGCGATGTCGCGGACGGAAATGGCGGGCATGTTGAGGCGGAGCGAGTGCCAGTTGTCGCCATCGTCGAAGGAGACCCAGACTTGGGTCTCGGTGGAGGCGTAGAGGAGGCCTTTCTTCCGCGGATCCTCGCGGATAGAATTGGCCACGGCGCCGCCCGAGATACCGTTGTCAATTTCGGTCCAGGTCTTGCCGCCATCGTGGGTGCGCCAGAAATGCGGATTCATATCGTCGAGGCGCAGCGTATTGGCGGCGGCGTAGGCGGTCTTGGCGTCGAAATGGCCGGCATCCATATTGAAGATGCGCGTCCAGGCCTTGATCGCGGGCGGCGTAACGTTAGTCCATTTGGCGCCACCGTCGGTGGTGAGCTGAATGAGGCCGTCGCCAGTGCCCGCCCAGAGGATGTTGACGTCGAGCGGCGAGGGCGCGAGCGCGGTGACCGTGCCGCGAGGTTGCGGCGTTTCGGTGGATCCGTACTTGCCGGCATTGGCGGGGACGTCCCAGGTCTGGCGGGTGAGATCGCCGCTGATGGGGGTCCAGCTATGACCGCCGTTGACGGTCTTCCAGACTCCCGCGGTGGCGTAGAACAGCACGTTAGGATCTTTGGGCGACCAGATGAGCGGCTGCGTGCGGACGGTGCGCGCGGGCGGTTCAGTGGTGGGCGCGGGAGCGGCTGCGCCGCCGCGTCCTCCACGTCCTCCGCCGCCGGGCGCGACGTTCATCTTCTGGGCGGTGACGCGATTGTAGAGAGTCACTTTGCCGCCATAGACCAGGTCGGGATTCTTGGGGTCGGGAGCGGCCATACCGTATTCCTCGATGCCCACGGGATGCCAGTCGTGGAAGGTGATTTCGCCGTCCATGCCGCGGCTGTCGACGCAGGCCGATCCGGAGTCCTGCTGGCCGCCGCAGAGGCGGTAGGGGAAGGCGTTGTCGGCGGTGACGTGATACATGGCGGCGGTGGGTTGGGTGTACCAGTTGCTCCAGGATTCGCCGCGATTGGCGGAGACCAGGCCGCCCTGGTCGGCGACCAGGAGAATAATTTTAGGATCGTTGGGATTGATCCAGCTCTTCTGATAGTCGTCGCCGCCGGGAGAGCCGCGCACGGCCGACCAGGTGACGCCGCCATCTTCGGTGCGCCAGAACACCGTGGAGCAGCTATAGACCACCTTTTCGTTGCTGGGGTCGACGGTGATAGTGGGCAGGTCGCCGCCGCCGATGCGGACCAGCGGCCGCGGATCGGGCGTGCGGCTCTGCGAGGCGGGCGAGCGCGGATCGTTGATGGCCAGGGACCAATTCTCACCGGAGTCGGTGGATTTGTAAAGGGCCAGGCTGCCGCCGCCACCGCGTCCTCCACGTCCTCCGCCGCGCCCTCCGGCCGGCGCCGCGCCCGCGGGGGCCGGTGTCGGGGCGCCCGCCACGGTGGCGTAAATCACCTTGGAATTACTGGGAGCGATGGCCAGATTGGCTTGGATCATGGCCGGCAGGCCGACGGTCAACTGTCTCCAGTTGTTGCCGCCGTCGGTGGATTTGAAGATGCCGCCATCGGAACCGCCGAAAGCGCCGTTCTCGTAGAATCCCTGCTGCTGCTGCCACAGCGCGGCGTAGACGATGGTGGGATTGGAGGGATCGATGCGCACGTCGTTGGCGCTGACGTATTCGTCTTTAAACAGCACGCGGTCGAAATGCGCGCCGCCATCGGTGGATCGGAACACGCCGCGCTCGGCATTGGGACCGTAGGGATGGCCGAGGGCCGCGACGAAGAGACGGTTGGGATTTTTAGGATCGACATCGATGTTGGCGATCATCTGCGAATCGCGGAGGCCGAGGTGGGTCCAGGTCTTGCCGGCGTCGGTGGATTTGTACATGCCATCGCCAGTGGCCAGGTCGGGGCGGATGATGGCGGCGCCGGTGCCCACGTAAATGATGTTGGGATCGGTGGGGGCTACGGCAATCGCGCCAATGGAGCCGGTGGATTCGTTATCGAAGATGGGGGTCCAGGTAGAGCCGTAATCGGTGGAGCGCCAGACGCCGCCGTTGTCGAATCCGATGTAGGCTACGTTGGGCTGGCTGGGTGAGCCGGCGACGGCGCGGGCGCGTCCGGCGCGAGTGGGTCCGATGGACCGCCAGTGCATTTCGGAATAGAGCTTGGGGTCGGGGGATTGGGCGGGCGCGAGCGCGGCCAGTCCCAATCCAAAGAGCATCAAACGGCGAATCCATCGAGACACGGGGCAATCCTCCTGAACCTCACGAGTGTATCCGATTTCCGGGGGAGCAGGGGTGGGAGAGTGCGGGGGGTGGGCAAACGGCTGGCGCCTCGGCGAATCCAAGGATTCAAGGGTACGGCGTTTGCATCGGTGGCGTTACGCGCCGGCGGGGACGGGTGTGCGGCTGGACGCGGGTGCGCTGGATAGCGGCTGCTCCTGGAGCTTAAGCAGGAGCCACGCCATGTTGCGGCCCAGTACCTTCATGGTGCGGATGCCTTCCTCGTCCTTTTCCACTTCGCCGATGTCGCGGCCGATGGCGATGTTCCAGTAGCAGGAGCCGGGGACGATCATTTCGGTAATGAGGAAGAAGTGGTTGAGGGTGTCGAAGGCGTGGATGGCTCCGCCGCGGCGAACGGCCACCACCGCGGCACCCACTTTGCGGCGGAGCATGCTGCCGTTGGCGCCGGAGACCATGCAGGCGCGGTCGATAAGGGCCTTGATTTCCGGGGAGACATCGGCCACGTAGGTGGGCGAACCGAGTAGGATGCCGTCGGCCGCTTCCATCTTGGCGATGCAGGCGTTGCCGAAATCGTCCTCTTGGGTACAGCGGTGGTTCTTGCGGACAGAGCACTGGCGGCATGCCCGGCAACCGTGAAGGGTGACGCCGGAGAGTTCCACCAGTTCGGTTTCGATGCCCTCGGTTCGCAACTCGCCGAGGACGTGGTTGAGCAGGATGGCAGTATTTCCGCCGCGGCGGGCGCTGCCGTTGAATGCGACGACTTTCATAAATAAGACCTGTAACTCTCTATTGTCGCGCATGGCGGGGCGGGGCGCTCAGATCGGGCAGGATTGGCTGCGGCCGCAGCTAAAAGTCGTATCGAGGCGCCTGGAACCGCGACCCGCAGGGAGCGGCCCGAGCGATCGATGAGCCAACTCCTGCTTCTCGATCGTTCCGACGGACGAGACTGCAACTTTTCGTCGAGCCGCTCCCTGCGGTCGCGATTCCAAAGCGGCGCCATCCGCGCGAATCTTCGCAAGTAGGACGATCTGGGCCAACTGTGATATATAGAATCGTCGCGGGCTCTATCAGCGAGTCTTGCGAAGGATCCAGGTGGTCATCGATCGCTGATCCTGCACCACGGTGGTCTTGAGCGGATCGAGGAGACCGGCGCCCAGGTCTTCGGTGAGCTGCATCAGAAGAGCTTCGTCCACCAGGTAGCGATCGGACCCGTCGGGCAGGCGGAAGCGGCGTCCGGCGATGCGCGCCACGCGATCTTCCAAGCCGATGGAGGATGCCAGGCGGCAGAAAAACAGGCCGCCGGGCTGGAGAACGCGCCAGGTGCCGCGCAGCATGGCGAGGAATTGATCGTCGTCGCGCGCAAAATGCAGCACGGCGCTGCTGAGCACGACATCGGCGCAGGCATCGGGAAACGACATCCGCTCCACGGATTCGCGGCGGAAGTTGGCGGCGGGCAGCGCGGGGGCGAGCGACCGGGCGAGCCGGCGGGTGGCGTCCACGGCCTGCGCATCGGCGTCGGCGGCGAAGACTTCGTAGCCGCTCCGCAGGAAATACACCAGGTTGCGGCCGAAGCCGCAGCCGGCATCGAGGATGCGCGCCCCAGGCGGAACGCGGCCGCGGAGGAGCTGGTCGAAAAGATAGATATCGATCTGGCCGAACTGCTGTTGAAGGTCGGGCATAGTCATTGGAGATTGCGGATATCGTCCAGGGACCACGGAGGAACGCCGCCGGGCCGCGACGCCACCACGGCTCCCAGGCGGTTGGCGAAATCCCCGGCAATCGCGGCGGGCCATTGCTGCGACAGGCCGTGCAGGAATGCGGCGGCGAAGGCATCGCCCGAGCCGACTGTATCGGCGACGGTGACGGTGTAGCCGGGAGGTTCGGCGTAGTCGGCGCCGATGCGGAGGGCGCAGCCGCGGGGTCCACGGGTCACGGCGACGGCCTGCCAGGCGAAGCGGCGCGACCAGAAATCGGTGAATTCGCGGAGTGAGGCGTGGCGGCGGCCGAACATGGCGTCGATGGCGGCGGCTTCGTCATCGTTCAGTTTCACGACGTGGGCGGCGGCCATCAATGACGATACCAGTTCCCGGGTGTAGGATTCGCGGCGCAGGTTGACGTCGTAGAACCGTTTGGCGGCGGGCAGCGCGGCGGCGAGTTTGGCGGTTTCGGCGCGCGCAACGGAATCGGTCTGATGCAGGGTACCGAAATACAGCCAGGCGGGCTCGATAGCCGCCAGGCGCTCCAGATCGGACGGGCTGAGTCGCAGGGCATCGTAGGCCGCGGGACGATGAATGGTGAAATCGGGCTGGCCGGCGGGATCGAGGCGGACCGAGACGGAGCCGGTAGGAACGCCGGGGACGATGCGGATGTAGGCGGGGTTCACTCCGAGCGCGGCGGCGCAAGCCATGGCGCGGCGGCCGCGGTCATCGTCGCCGACGGCGCTCACGAAAGTCACGTCGTGGCCCAGGCGTGCGGCGTGGACGGAGAAATTGAAAGGCGCGCCGCCAAGTGTCTCGGAATCGGGGAAGACATCCCAGAGAAATTCGCCGATGCTGACCACGGTGGCGGGGCGCGTCATGCCGATGGCTATTCTGACATAACGGCGGGGGCCGTGTCGCGGCATCCTGGGGCGGAGAAATTCGGGCGGAAGAATTCCGGCGTCGGGGGGCGAAAGTGATTTGAGGGCAAGCGGGGCCGCTGCACGGGGCGAAAAACCGGGACAGACCGCTCTGTCCACGGCGGCGCAAAGAACGCGCCTTGGGACAGAGAAGTCTGTCCCGGTTTTTCGCAGGCTTACCTGGGGATTTCGACCACTTGATGCAGCGCGGCCATTTTGCCGGTGGCTTCCTGCACCACCACGCGCACGCGATACGGTCCTGGCGGCGCTCCCAGCGTCAGCGTGGCGTTGACGCCGCTGGCAGTCAGGCGGGCCAGAGTCTCCTTCTTCAGGGCGAACTCCATGACGCCTTCCTTGGCGGCGACCAGGCGGCCACTGGAATCCATCAGCCCGCCGATGAAGGCCAGCTTCTGCGTCTGGCGTCCGTCGCGCTCGGCGAACTGCAGTGAGGCGATGTCGACGTGGATCAGGAGAGAGAGCGACGGCGCTCCCAGGTCCGTTTTGCCGAGGCGGCCGGCGAGGGTGACGGGGATCTCGGCGAGGGCGTCGGACGCCAGCGCTTCGGTATCCAGCTTACGCGGCTCGGCGGGCGTATCGGCTGGCGCCTTGGCGGGCGCAAAGTACCCCGGCCGGGTCTGGATGTACTGGCCGGTCTTGGCCGTCAGCCGCACCTGCAGCTTGCGATACGCGCCGCCGAGGACCTGCTCGTCGGGCCGGAACGCCAGCAGATAGGTGGTCTCGGGAACGGCGCCGAGTTCGGAAAATCCGCCCGCCAGATCGTTGCTGTTGTGGAAGAATAGGCCGCCGGTGGCGGCGGCGAACTCGGCCATGGCGGCGTTCAGCGCATCGACGCGGGTGCCGACGGTGGCGGCTTCGAACAGGAAGGCCGACAGCGGGAAGCCTTTCACGGTCTGCGCGTCCTCACCGAACGGGCGCACCGGCGGCTCGGCCCACAGGCCCTTGGCGTCGAGGCCGTTGATCACGATGCCGGCGCGGATGGCGCGCTCGATGGCGGCATCGCGCTCGGCCTCCAGGGTTCCCGAGAGAAAGCCGGTGGACGCCATCAGCAGCACGCGCGTCCCGGGCGCGCGGGCCAGCCGTTCCAGGGCATGTTCCAAGGCGTCGAGCGAGGTGAGGGAGCTGACGCGCGCCTGCTCCCAGGTTTGTTCCGCCTGACCTAACACTACTGCCGTGGTGGGGTCGCTGCGCACCAGCCGGGGGCCTTTCGGAACCACGCCTCCGGTTGGCTGCGTGCCCAGTGAGGAATCGGCGTCCTTGCAGGCGTGCGCTTCGTCGAGGGCGGCCTGGAACGCGGAATAGTCCAGATTGTTGGCGATCAGGTAGGCCTGATAGGGCGGGATGCGCGGGCAGAGCGCCATTCCGTTCTCGGAAATCCGGGTGTGCGAATGCAGCTTTTCGATGGCGTCGGAGATCTGGGCTGTGTCCGCCGTGAAATCGAGCGTGAGGCCCTGGGAGGCGGCGTATACGGCGGCGCGCGCACCGGTTCCGAGACCGGACTCGAGGAAGCGCCGGGCGGCGAGCTGCGTGCGCTGCAATTCGCCCGCGGTGCCGTGCAGATCGTCGAAAAAGAGCAGGATGGATCGCGGCGGGGCCACTGGGCGCGGCGCGGGCGGCACGACGGCCGGCGTCACCGCGGGCGCGGAAGCGGGCGCGAGGGATGAAGCGGGCTCGCGGGTTTCGACGGAGAAGGCGGCGATGGGGCGCGGCTTGCCTTCGTCGAGGATCCCGAAATCGGCCCGCCGCAGACCGCCGACGGCCCGGCCGCGCGCATCGCGAACCACGACTTCCAGTTGCACGAGCTGGGTTTGGGCGGTGAGGCGAAGCTGCGGCGGAGTGTAGGCGTGGGCGCTGACGCGAACCTCGTCCACCACGATTTGCCCCTGCTGCGCCGCGGTGAGGAACGCGCAGACAGCGACGCACCCCAGCTTCTTCATGGGGTCGAGTATAACGGATTTGGGTTGACCGGCGAAAGCAAGGGGGGGCCGCCGCACGGGGCGAAAGACAGGCACAGACCGCTCTGTCCACGGCGGCGCAAGAGGCAGCGCCTTGGGACAGAGGAGTCTGTCCCGGTTTTTCGCAGGCTTACCTGGGGATTTCGACCACTTGATTCAGCGCGGCCATTTTACCGGTGGCTTCCTGAACTACCACGCGCACGCGATATGGGCCGGGAGGCGCGCCCAGCGTCAGCGTGGCGTTGACGCCGCTGGCCGACAGCCAGAGCAGCGTTCCCTCCTTCAAGGTGAGATCCATGGCGCCTTCTTTGGCGGCGACCAGATTGCCGCGCGCGTCCATCAGCGCGCCGATGAAGGCCAGTTTCTGGACCTGCCGGCCGTCGCGCTCGGCGAATTGCAATTTGTCGATGTCCACATGGATCACCAACGACAGGTACGGATCGCCCTTTGCGGTTTTGCCCAGGCGGCCGGCGAGCTGCACCGGGAACTCCGTCACCACATCGGAAGCCAGCGCTTCGGAATCGAACTTTTGCCGCGAGGCGGTGGCTTCGGCGGACAGTTTCGCGGGCGCAAAGTAGCCGGGACGCGTCTGCACGTAATCGGAGCTCCTGGCGGTCAGCCGCAGCTTGAGCTTGTGATATTGGCCGGCGGTGTCGTCCTCGTCGGGACGAAAAGCCAGCAGGTAGGTGGTTTCGGGAACGGAGGCGAGCTGGGCGAAGCCGCCCGGCAGATCGTTGCTGTTGCGAAAGAACAGGCCGCCGGTGGCGGCGGCAAATTCGGCCATGACGGAATTCAGCGCCTCGATGCGTGAGCCGGTCGAGGAAGCCTCGAACATGAATACGGGCGCCGGCAGCGCGCCGGTTTGCGGAAGTCCTTCGTCGAACGGACGCACCGGAGGCTCCGCCCACAGACCTTTGGCGTCGAGCGCATTGATGACGATACGGGCGCGGACGGCGCGGTCGATGGCAGCGGCCAGCTCGGCGTCCATCATGCCGGAGAGAAAGCCGCTGGAAGCCATGAGCAGGACGCGCGTCCCCGGCGCCGTTTCCAGGCGCGCCATGGCTTCCGTAATGGCATCGAAGGATGCGAGCGAGATCTCGCTCACCTGCTGCCAGGTGGTTTCGGCCTGCGCCCTGACGGCGGCGAAGATCGGATCGACCGTCGAAATGCGCTGATTGGTGCCGGGGAGCAGAATGGTGGGACCCGGCAAAGTGGTCGGCGCGGGATTCTTACTGGTGGTGGACTGAGGCGTAGTGGCGAAGCTGCCGCCGCATGCCTGCGCTTCCAGGACGGCCGCACCCAGCGCGGCATTGTCCACGCTGTTGGCGATCAGAAAGGCCTGATACGGCGAGATGCGCGGGCAGGGCATCAAGCCGCTCTCGGGAATGCGCGTGTGCGAATGGAGCTTGTCGATGGCGGCGGTGAGCGCGTCCGCGTCCGCGGTGAAGTCCTGCGTCAGGCCCTCGGAAGCCGAATAGACGGCGGCGCGCGTGCCGCGTCCCAGACCATCGCGGACGAAGCGGCGGGCGGCGAGTTGGGTACGCTGCAGCTCTCCCGTTGTGCCATGCAGGTCGTCGAAGAACAGCAGGATGGATCGCGGAGGGACGACCGAGAGCGGCGCCAGCGGCTGGGCTGCCGAGGATGGCGCGGCGGAAGGCGCGGCGGCGGACGGCGGAGCGGACACACCCACTTCGGAGAAGGCCAAGATGGGGTGCGGCTTGCCGCCATCGAGAAGCTCGAAATCGGCCTGTTTCATACCGCTCACGGCCTGGCCGCGTGCGTCGCGCACCACCACTTCCAGTTGCACCAGCTGCACCTGCGCGCTCAGGCGACCCTGCGGAGGCGAATAACTGTGCGCGCTGACGTGGATCTCATCGGCCTGCTGCGCAGCGGCGAGGAACACCCACGCTACCAGGCATCCCAGGAGTTTCATGGGATACAGTATACACGCGCAGCCGGCGGTCTTACGAAATGATTCCCTTGCGAACGGCGTAGAGGATCAGCTCGGCGACGCTCTTCAGGTTGAGTTTCTGCAGGATATTGGCGCGGTGCGTTTCCACGGTGTAGACGCTGAGCTTGAGCAGGTTGGCCACGTCCTTACTGGACTTGCCCTCGGCCACCAGTTGCAGAATTTCGCGCTCGCGCGGGGTGAGCAGCTCGTAGGAATCCTCGCCGCCGGTGCGCTCCAGCTTGCGGATGTAGTCGTCGAGCAGCAGTTTGGCCACGGCGGGGCTGAAAAACGACTTGCCATTGGCGGCGGCGCGGATTGCCAGGGCGAGGTCGGCTTCGGCGGAATCCTTCAGCAGATAGGCGCGCGCGCCGGCTTTGAGAGCGCGCAGCACGTAGCCTTCGTCGGAATGCATGCTGAGCATGACCACCTGGGTGGCGGGCAGGCTGTCGTGAATCTGGCGGCAGGCTTCGATGCCGTTCAGTTCGGGCATGCCGATATCCATGACGGCGATATCGGGCTTCAGCTCGCGCGCCATTTCGACGGCCTGGCGTCCATTCTGGGCTTCCCCAACCACCAGGAAATCGCTTTCCTTTTCGACCACCAGGCGGAGACCGGCGCGGATGAGGGTATGGTCGTCGGCCAGTAGCACGCGAAGTCTTCTCATGCCCGCTCCAGCGGCAGCTCGGCGCGGACGCAGGCGCCGTGGCCGGGGTGGGAGTCGATCGTCAGCTTTCCGCCCAGGCGGCGGACGCGCTCCTCCATGCCCAGAATGCCCAGGCCGCGGGTGTGCTGGGGATCGAAACCGCGGCCGTCGTCGCGCACTTCCACCACGATGCGGGGGCCGTCGCCGGTGACTACCACGGAGGCATTGCGCGCGCCGGAATGGCGGGCGGCGTTGGTGAGCGCCTCCTGCACCAGGCGGTAGATGGCGACATTGACCTCGTCGGGCAGATTCTCGGGAACGCCTTTGGCGCGCACGTCGACTTCCGTGCTGCTAGTGCGGGAGGTTTCGCGCCCCTGCCATTCCAGGGCGGCCATGAGGCCGAGATCGTCGAGCATGGAGGGACGCAGCAGCAAGGCCAGATCGCGGACGCTGCGGACGCTGCGCTCGGTCACGGATTTCATCCGGTCCACCTGTTCGCGCAGCTCGGGCGGCGCGGAAGCGAGCGATGCCGACAAGCGTCCGAAATCGACCAGCAGCGCGCCCAGCGTCTGGCCGACTTCGTCGTGCAGTTCGCGCGAGATGGTGCGGCGCTCGGATTCCTGCGCGTCCACCAGGCTGGCGGACAGGCGTTCCAGTTCGCCGCGGCCGCGCTGCAATTCCCGGTAGCGGCTCTGCGTTTGCCGCTCCAGTTTGAGGATGTAAATCATGCTGGCCAGCACCAGCATCAATCCGCAGCCGAGGGCCAGCACCAGGGAGCGGGTGAGCGCGGACTGGACGCTCGAGAACTGCGCCAGCAGGGTCTGGTCGGCGGCTTGCAACTCGCGGTCGTTCGCACTGCGCAGGCGATCGGACCAATCGAGGATGGAAATCTGAATGGGCTCGATGTCGCGATGAATGGTTTCGACGGCGCGCAGGCGGCGCTGTTCATTGGACCAGGAGAACATCTGCTCGAACATGGTCTTCTGGTTGGCGAAGAGGCTTTCGATGGCGCGCACGGCGGCCAGATCGTCGGCGTCGCCGGCGGGGAAATCGCGGAGGACCGCGGTGATTTCGGTATGCAGGCGATCCATCTGGTCGCGATCGGGCCCCGAAGGCTCGGGCGAGGCGAGGAAGCGTTCGGCGGTCTGGTTGTAGGTTTCGATGGAGAGGCACAATCCGGAGACGGCCTGGGTGCGCTGCACGAACTGGCGGCGGGCCAGCAGTTCGTCCGCGTGCAGATGGTTCAGATCGGCGAGGGCGGTGTAACCGGCGGCCAACATGAGGATGACGAGGCCGGCGAAGGCGCATCCGAGGACCCAGCGCCGGGTTCCGGGCACCTCGCGATCAGCGGGTGGGGGCGAAGAAGACATGCGAAAGCTCGTCTACCTTTATTATGGGCCATCCATAACCGCCTGCTGATGCGCGCGCGGTTCAGCGATTGATGAAGCCCATCAGGCGCGGGTTGTAGCGCGGGCCGGCCACAACTTCGGGGGCCAGCGCGGCGTCCAGGTGGGCCATCTCGCCGGGGCTGAGCGACAGGGACGCGGCCCCGACATTTTCCTCCAGATAGACGCGGCGCTTGGTTCCGGGGATGGGCGCGATGCCGTCGCCTTTGTGCAGCAGCCAGGCGAGGGCTACCTGCGCGGGAGTAGCCTGTTTCCGTGCGGCCACGTCGCGGAGCACGGAGGCGGCCGCGACGTTGCGATCGAAGTTGTCGCCCTGAAAACGGGGATCGCTGAAGCGCCAGTCGGTGGGCGGATACTCTTCGGCGCGGCGGGTTTGGCCGGTCAGAAAGCCGCGGCCCAGCGGGCAGTAGGGCACCAGTCCAATGCCGAGTTCGCGCAGCAGGGGAAGGATGACCGGCTCCAGATTGCGCTCCCACAGGGAGTATTCGCTTTGCAGCGCGGAAATGGGGTGGATGGCGTGGGCGCGGCGGATGGCGTCGACGCCGGCTTCGGAGAGTCCCAGGTAGCGCACCTTGCCTTCGCGCACCAGGTCGGCCATGGCGCCCACGGTATCTTCGATGGGGACGTCGGGATCGACGCGGTGCTGATAGAAGATGTCGATGCGATCGGTCGAGAGGCGGCGGAGCGAGGCTTCGGCGACGGCTTTGACGTGCTGGGGGCGGCTGTCGAGGCCGACGGATTTGCCGTCCTCGAAACGCCAGCCGAATTTGGTGGCGAGCACGATCTGGTCGCGGTGATGCTTGAGAGCGCGGCCGAGGAGTTCCTCGTTGCGGAACGGTCCATAGGCTTCGGCGGTGTCGAAGAGAGTGACGCCGAGTTCGAGCGCGCGGTGGAGGGTGGCGATGGATTCGGCATCGTCGGGCACACCGTAGGACTGGGTCATGCCGAGACATCCCAGTCCGAGCGCGGAGACTTCGAGTCCCTGGGTGCCGAGGCGGCGTTTGGTGAGCATCGGTGACCATTTTAAAGGAAAGACAGGGTTGGCCACCGATGCGCAACCGATTGGTGTTCAGACCGCAAAGCCGAACCAAGGACAGCGTCGAACTATTCCTTCCCTTGAAACTCCGGCAAGTTGGACAGAAGGTCCACAAAGACGCGACGGAACTGTTCGAAGAGGTGTTCGAATTGGCCGATTTCATCGTCGGAAGAGATCGCGACTTCGGTTTCGTAATCGCCGCCGACGAGCCGGGTCGCGACGCCGATAATGTGGTCCAGACGCCGGAAGATGAGCCGGCTAAGCAGCATCACCATGAGAAACGCGCCGATCGCCATGCCAACCACGCTCAAAACCACCAGCAGGGTCTGCGTGTTCCGCATCATCTTATAAACCGTTGAAATATCCCGTACCACGAACATCGCCCCAACGGTGTTATGCGCAGCGTCGCGGATCGGAAAGATGCCACGTACCATGACAGAGCTTTCACTTTTGTAGCGCTCCAACACCTGGCCGGCGGGCGGAACCGCCTTTAGTTCCTCCTGGAAGCGAATGATGTCGTCGTTAGCCGTGGTCTTGTCGGCGATCACGAAACTGGCATTGTCGTCCCAGTTGTCGCGGCGCTTCCACATGGCGCTCGAATCGGCCCAGAATCGGCGATCCAGGAAGCTCTTGCTCAGCAGCAGCCCGTAGTCGCCTCCGGTCTGGCTTTTCATGGCGCGGACGAACTGTCCAATCTCTTCGCCAAATTCCAGGTAGCCGATGAGGGCGCCCTTAGCGTCGTAATACGGCCGTATGATTCTCACGGCGAAACCGGCTTTACCTAGCTCATTGCCAATCACCGCGGCATGAGTGCGCACCACTTCTTTATCCATGAAGCGGCCTAACTGATCGCCAAACTTAGCCGGGTTGTGCAGGCGCAGGAACACGGACATCTGCGGTTCGGGTGTGTGGAACATCCAGTTCGTAATGCCCTCGGCCTTCAACTGCGCGTACAGGGGAGCGGTGACCGCAAGCAGGCGGTTGCGATCCTTGGCCGCGAAGGCATCGCGGACCTGGGGGTTGGCCATCAACGCATCGCCGACCGCGGCCATCTTACTGGTTTCCCGGGTTTCCAGAATCTGAAACAGGTTCTGTGCGCCGCTCACCGCCTCCAGGGCCAGTGCGTGGGCGTTCTGTGCAAAGCCGTATTGCAGCAGAACCAAAATGCCGCCCGCGCCCAACAGGATACCGGCGGCAAAGAGCGCCAGGACTTTGGTTCGAATC
>Ga0181529_10002081_pt1 | contig 24612 bp, 16 predicted proteins | sample PEATcosm2014_Bin_36_FD_119763 | JGI IMG/M metagenome (GOLD analysis project Ga0181529, IMG submission 119763) | Peatland microbial communities from MTU Mesocosm Facility, Houghton, MI, USA - PEATcosm2014_Bin10_30_metaG | ecosystem: Environmental > Terrestrial > Soil > Wetlands > Peat | place... | reverse complement strand
TGTCTTTCGCCCCTGCCGGGGCTCGCTGGCTCGCTCCACTCCTTTAACGGATCGGGCGTACGTGGCACGCTCGGAAACTCGCCGTTTTCCGGGGAACCAGCGATGCCACAACTTTCATGTCCCTCACTCGCGTCCCGTTGTCGCCGGGCGGCGGGATGCCGCATACTGTTATTGTCGGTCGCGCCATGGCGAATCCATCCATTTCCCCCGACATCGAAATCGTGGAGCAGCGCCGCCTGGTTCCGCTCTATCGCGTCGTGCTGCTCGACGACAACGACCACACCTACGATTACGTGATCGAGATGTTGCAGAAGATTTTCATCTTCAGCCTGGAACAGGCCTACCATCACGCCGAGGAAGTGGACCGGACGGGCCGCACGGCGCTGATTGTCTGCGAATTGCCGGAGGCCGAATTTGCGCGCGATCAGATCCAATCGTACGGGCGGGATGTGCGGCTGCCTCGCTCGCAGGGCTCGATGGGAGCGGTGGTCGAGCCGGCGGCGTGAGCCGAGCGAAGTGGGACGGACGATCTTTTTTTGTCGTCTGTCAATTGCCGTGTTTGCGCAACGGCGAGGGGAAAAGCGCGACAGACCACGAAAGGCGATGGTCTGTCCCACCTGTGCCCGCGCGCCGCACCGGCTCCTATTTCCTCGAGTCGCCGAACGTGATGGTGGATTCGCCGGCGTACTTGTGATAATTGCGGAAATCGATGCTGTTGCGCTGGCACGAATCGCTGCCGCGCTGGCACATCAGCGTTTCGGAGTGGACCGGCAATAGGTACTTTCTGGCATCTCCCATTTGCACATACTCGTAGTCGGTGGCGGATTCCACGTGGCCGGCGGGAAAGGTCGAGGGAAGGTCGACCGCCTGTTCCTCAATGCGGAGCACGCGCGCGGTCTGCGGGTCGATCCACACCGCTCCTTTATATGCCGGCAGGTAGCTCTGCGACGACACGGTGATCTTCCAATGCGAATGCGGGTGGTCCACGGCGTAATCGTAGACCCGCGCGTTGATGCCGGCGATGCGCTCGGTCCGGCGGAAGCGGAATAGAGCGTCGGTGCCAGGCGAGAACAAGTCGATCAACAGGGTGCCGAACTCGCCGGTGGACCACGCGCCGTCCGTTTCCGCAAAACCTTGGCGCGGCTTGCCATTCACCTTGATGTCGCGGTAGTCCTCTTTGCCATTTTCGTAGACCACGGCTGCCGAGACCAGGTCGATGGGCTGCCAGTCGGCCGGCCGGGTTTCGCTGGCGTAGCGGGCGATCTGCTCCTGGCACACGTAATTGGGCAAACCCTCGGTGAAGTCGAATGCCGCGCCGGCGGCCTTGCGGACCAAATCGTCGCCTGGCTGCGGCCGCGACTCCGGAACGGGTACCTCATCGGCGTCCCGGTAAACCGTGGGAGGAGGCGTCACGGCGGCTTCGGTTGTCCCGGCCTGCGGCGCTGGAGCCGGCGGCGCGGCGGCGGCACTTCCGGTTTGCGCGGCCGGTTCGGCGGGCGGCTCGGCCGCATGTTCGCGCGCCTCGTCGACCGGCTTGCCGCGGTGCAAAACGGGCGGGCCGGGATCCTCGGCATCGGGCTTGGGCGGCGGCGTCACGTGGGTGACCGGCGCAACCTGTGCCGCGTTGGCCGCGCCCGCATCCTTCGAATTGTCCTTCCAGGTGTCGACCGCGCCACCCTCTTGATCCTTCGCGGACGTGGTTTGGGCGCCGGCGGCTTTCTCCCAATAAACATTGACGGCGATCAGGAAGCCCTTCTCATCCTCGGGGCCCTCCACCGACAACTGGTCTCCGGGGGCGAACTTCGGGTTCTTGATCTCTTCCCCGTTCTTGAAGAACTTAGTCTTGTCATTGCGCTTGAAGTCCACCTGCCGGTCGTCGTCGAGCGCAATGGTAATCGTCTTTCCGTCCATCTGCTGCAGCTTGCCGCGGAAGTTGGGCATGGGCTGGCCCTTGGAAGACGTATTGGGATTCGATTTGCCGCGGCCGATCGGAATGCCGGGGCCGTTGCCAGGGTAACCTCCGGGCGGGTAACCATTACCCGGGTAACCGCCGCCAGGGTAGCCTCCGGGCGGATAAACTTGCGCGCTCGCGGCGCCGGCCGCGAGCAGCCAGATGGCGAAGCAGCCGGCAATGCGCGAAACGGCGCTGCCGGCGGAAGACACACCTCGGGCAGGCTCGAACTGTTCCATCACCTCATTATGATGCGGCGCAGGCGGCGCGGGTTACGCAGGGCGGCCACCGTGCGAAAATGCCGATGGGAGTTACAAACTGGAGACGCCCTCGACTAAAGTGAAGTTGAGAGATGCTGTGAACCCACGCCGGTTACTGGTCTTCGACACCGACCCCGCTCTCCATGAGCTGCTCGCGGCCGTACTCAGGCGCGAAGGACGGTCCATTCAGGACGCTTACGACCGGCACGAAGCGCTGGAGGCGCTGCGCGGTTCCGACTGCGACCTGGTGGTGGCCGGGCAGGGCCGAAACGGCGACGAAGGGCTGAAGCTGTTGCGCCAGGTGCGCGCGCTCCGCCCGGAGGCGAAGGTGATCCTGGCCGGCGGGCGCGACCCAGTGAGGGCGCTGGCGGCCATACGCGGACGGGCGTACGCCTATTTTCACAAACCGGTTTCGGCGGGACCGCTGGCCGACATGGTGCAACTGGCGCTCGACGCCACGGCCTGGCGCGACGACATCCGGGTGGCTTCGGCTCGTCCGGAGTGGATCACGCTGGAGGTGCGCTGCAAGCTGGAAGCGGCCGAGCGCGCCACGCAGTTCGTCCGCGAAATGCTAGCGGACCTGGAACCGCAGAAGGCCGAGGACGTTGCCATCGCGTTTCGCGAGCTGCTCATCAACGGCATCGAGCACGGAGGCAACTCCGACGCGCACAGGCGGGTGCGGGCTTCGCTGCTGCGCACTTCGCGCGCGGTAATCGCGCACGTCGCCGATCCCGGCAAAGGCTTCTCGATCGAGGCGCTGCCGCACGCGGCAATCTCGAACCCCGACGACTCGCCCATCCGGCACCTCGAGTATCGCGAAGAGCATGGCAAGCGCGCCGGCGGCTTCGGCATCCTGATGGCCCGCAGCCTGGTCGACGAGTTGGTCTACAACGAACGCGGAAACGCCGTGCTGGCGGTGAAATACCTGAAGTAGGCGCAGATCGTCTGCGCGGATCTTCCGGCCAGGCGTGCTTGGGATAGCGGCGCGCAGCCGGACCACAGGTCCAGCAACGCGCCGATCGGCAGCCGCAAGCTCTCCACAGTGGCACGATGCGGCATCGCCGGGGCACAATGTAGACAGTGAATACCGATCGGTTTCTCATTATCGGCGGCGGCATCGTGGGGCTGGCCACCGCGTATCGTCTGGGGGAACGGTTTCCCGGAGCGTCCATCACGGTGCTCGAAAAGGAAGACCAAGTGGGACGGCACCAGACCGGCCACAACAGCGGTGTGCTGCATTGCGGGCTGTATTACAAGCCCGGCTCGGTGAAGGCGCGACTGGCGGTCACGGGCATCCGGCAAATGGTGGAGTTCTGCCGTGAGAACGGTGTGGCGCACGAAATCTGCGGCAAGCTGGTAGTGGCAGCGGATGAAAGTGAAGTGCCGCGGCTGCGCGACCTGGAACAGCGCGGCGCGGCCAACGGTTTGGAAGGGCTGCGCTGGCTGGAGCGGGACGCCATGCGCGAGATCGAGCCGCACGTTGGCGGCGTGGCCGCACTGCGCGTGCCGCAAGAGGGAATAGTGGATTACCCGGCGGTGTGCGTGGCGATGGTCCAGCGACTCGAGGCACGCGGCGTGCGCGTCGCCGTAGGTGCACGCGTGCTGCGGCTGCGGCGCGGTGCCGGCGAATGGATCGCCGAAACTCCCGCCGGCGAATTCACGGCCAGCTTCCTCATCAATTGTGCCGGCTTGCACTCGGACCGCGTCGCCCAACTGGCCGGCGAGCGGCGCACCGTGCGCATCCTTCCCTTCCGCGGCGAGTATTACAAGATCCGTACGGAACGGCAGCACCTGGTACGCAATCTGATCTACCCGGTGCCCGATCCGGCTTTCCCGTTTCTCGGCGTCCATTTCACGCGCCTGATTCACGGCGGCGTCGAAGCCGGCCCGAACGCCGTGCTGGCCATGGCGCGCGAAGGCTACCGCAAGACGGACTTCCGGCCCGCCGATCTGTTCGATGCCCTGAGCTATCGCGGCTTCTGGCGTTTTCTGAGGCGCTACCCTTCGATGGCGTGGTACGAGCTGCGCCGCTCCTTCAGCCGCGAGCTGTTCTGCCAGGCGTTGCAGCGCCTGGTTCCCGAGATTCAACCTGGCGATCTCGCCACCGGCGGTTCCGGTGTGCGCGCCCAAGCCATCACGCCGGAAGGCGAGTTAGTGCAAGACTTCCAGTTGATCGCGCGCCCGGATGCGTTGCATGTGCTGAACGCTCCCAGCCCCGCAGCCACCGCATCGCTCGCCATCGGCGCGGAGATCGCGGCAACCGTGGCTACCGCGCTGTGAAGTGAGGCACGTCCCCGGCCTGCCAACGCCCGCGCGCGGGCGCGGCTTTCCCCGGCCTTTGAGCGCCGTTGACGAAGCTTCGCCCGCTGATGCCCCAGACCTTGCTAGACTAACGGGCGTAGCGGCGGGATGGCGTAATTGGCAGCCGCACCGGACTTAAAATCCGGTAGTCCGCAAGGACTGTGTGGGTTCGACCCCCACTCCCGCCACCACTCGATGCCTGCAATCGGCGGATCAGCAGAAGCTACGCTTCAGCCATTCGCCCAGCACAGCGTGGCGCAGTCATTGTATGTGCAGGCCGACCACGTTCGATGCCACGCCGTCCGCTATCAGGTACAACCGCACATCGCCCGCGCCGGCGAGACTGGCCGGAATCGAAATGTTCACCTGATCCAGCCCGACAAACGACGGCGCCGGCCCTGCGTAGAGAACCGGGACGCTTTCTCCACCGACGAAGCACTGGACCGATGCGGCGCCGCGGATTCCCGTCCCATAGAGCTCGATGTACAGCGTGTCTCCGGTCCCGCCCAGGTTGAGTGGCTCCGGTAGGCAGCTTCTGGCCGCGGGCGGGCTGCACGTAAAGAACGTTTGATTCTGGACCTGATTGGACGCGGTGAGCAGTAAAGCGTCGGCTGCCGCCACGCCTGCGCCATCCATGTTCATGCTGTATAACCCCGGAGCGGAGGACGCGATGGTCACGGAACCGGTGAGCGTAGCGGTCGTGCCGGCCAGCACCGTGATCGTGGCCGGACCCGCCGCCAGGCCGGAGGGAACCAGAATGTTCGCCTGTCCGGGAGAGACGGCGAAGAGTGGCGCAAGCTGAGTGTGGCCGGCACTATCCGCGATCTGAACCGAAACCCCAGCGAGAGTCGTGGGAAGCGGCGGCGACGCAGTAGCCGTCTGCGAAGCCATCCCCGGCCCGAACAGCGTCACGATTTCTTGTGGCGCAACCGGACCCGGCGCGTAGCTGGCGCTGTTGACCGCCGTCGCAACCGTGGGCGAATTCAAATCCACACGCATCACGCTGTAAGCGGGCACGGTGACCGGATTGGCCGAGGTCGAGGACTGCACCGGCACGGTGGTCTGGTTCGACGCCGTGTTCTGTTCGGTCGGGTCGGAACCGGCGATGAATTGGACCGGCAGCGTTCCCGAAACCGGCGTTCCATTCACGCGAATGGTCACCGTTTGCGCGGTGGCTCCTTTGTTGGTGATCGCCACGCTCCGCTGGCCGGTCGCACTGGTATATGCCTGTGCGTAAAGCGCCGGGATCTGGCCCAGACCCGTAGCGGGAACGGTGGCGCCGCCGGTCAACGTGGTCGAATCCACCTGCATCGCATTTCGCAAGAAACCGTTCAGCACCGCCAGGCCGAGCGGCTGGGCAGTCAGGTAGTAGCCGAAGTTCAGCGAGAGCGTGTCGATGGTGGTGCCCGCGTTATAAGCGTTCTGCACATCGGTGTAATGCGTCGTTGTGGCGTAGACACCGCGCGAGCCCGTGAGCGCGTGCATTCCTACGTACAACATGGAGGGCACGGCGGACATTCGCATGACATACTCGGCCGCGTAAATGGCGCCATAGAGCGTGCCATCGGTCAACGAACTGCCCGAGCCCAGTCCATCGTTGGAAGGAAGGAACTCCGAGATCAGGAATTTCGTTCCCGGCGGATTCAACGGTGCGAGATAGCCGGTCACATAGGCCGATGACTTTGACGCGAGCACGGCGTTCTCGTCCGCCATCCACTGACTAAATGCGCCGGTGCTTTGCGGAGGATAGTGATGGTAAGTCACCGCGTCCCAGTATGGGTCCGGGTAACTCAGAATCGATTGGTTCCACGCGGGATTAGAAGCGGTGTCTCCGGCATCCATGAAGAAGATAGCGACCGCGGCGGTGGGATCGGCGGCCTTGATGGCATCGCGGAATGGCTTTACCGCCGCGACATACTCGGCGCCCGACGAGAAGAACCCCTGGTACAAATAGGGCTCGTTAGCCAACTCCCAAACCGCGACGGGAATATGATTGGCCCTGGCGAACGCAGCCATCGCGCCGGCCGATTCGGGCGTATCCGTGTAAGCGTTGACGCAGACGATCAGTTTGGCGCCCAGAAAGTCGGCGCGGTTCGCGCCATCGACAAACGAGCCGCCGCCCTTCCCATCGACCCACGGGACTGCTTCGGTGAGCAGCGTGGCGATATTGGTGCCCTGAAACTGCGCCGCCCATGCGGGAACCATCATGCCGGTCTGCCAGTCGAACGCGTCGCTGAAGCTGCCGCTGGGATAGCGAACCCAGCCGGGCGAAAGCTGCGCCGCCACGTCGTTCAGCCGGTAATCGAAGAACTCGGCCGGAAATACCACCTCGTCGTTGAAGCCGCTGAAATTGGCGTTCAGCGGCGTGGATTGAGTGGCATCGATATCGATGGTGGCGGAGACCTGCGCGAATGCGCTCAAACTGGCTGCGGCGATTGCAAGCGGGAGCCAGACGGAAAGCATCTTCATGGCTGCGTAAGCCTCTGTGTCCGCTGTGGACGTCTATTAGTGAAACCCTTCGTCTTGGGCGAAGTTGCGAAGCCGCATTGCCCTCATCAAGCTTCGGGACGATCTCTCCATGCTGTCCTGATGGGAGCACGGCGCCCGGCCGCGCGCAACCGGTGTTCGCGCGGCCCCGGGAGACGGCGCGCGGTTACATCTTCGGATCAAGCGGCAGTTTCTCGAACGGAATCGGGTCCTGAGTTTTCATCTCTTCGATCCACTGCAAGACCTTGTCGCTGGGGCTGAAGAGCTTGACGATCGGCAAGGTAACGTCCACCATCTCGACGGCCGGACTCGTGAACGGCAGTTCCCATTTCGAAACGATGAGTGCAACGCCCGCCTGCGCGGCGATGGCCGGGAGCCTGTCTGCGACTTTCGCGAGGATGCCGGAAACAGGACCGGTCGAGAACACTTGTTGGTGCAGTCGGACCTGCGACCACTGGCCTTCTGCATCCAGTTCCTTAGCGCGGCCTTCGTTGTTGGCGGCTTTGGCCGAATCGTAATCGGCGCGCATGCCCTGGGTGATCCGGCGGAACTCGTCCGAGTTTCCATAGGCGAGCGCAACGGCCCGCGAATCGAAGACGCCGATGCGCAGTGGCTTCGCGTCTTGAGCGGCGGCCGGCGGCGCGGCCCCGAAAGCGGCGGCCGCGAGCATCGCGGTCATCGCGAGTTTGTTCATCGTAATACCTCCTGAATTTGAATGGCTTGGCGGCAGGTCGGACATGACGGCCTCGCTGCGGCCGTTCTTCCTGGTGCACGCCGTGAGCCATTCGGCTGAGAGGCTTCATCCCTCGCTTTACCAAGGGACTTCGGAAATACGCCGAGCGGCGCGCCCGCGCTTGCCATACATTGAATGAACACTGCTAATACATTGGATGTACGATCCACGATGTCCACTCTACCTCTTCGCATCCTACAGCTTCCCTTTTGGCGTGACATCCCCGGCATACCTCGGGTCGAAAATGCGCGCGTCCTCGGCAAGGGCATGATAGCGTGCGGTGCTGGGGGAATTGGCGAAGCAATCGGTGAGATCCGCGGCGGCGGCATCGTACAAGTTGAGCGGCGGAAGCTGCAACAAGCGGAAGACGGTCTTCAGCAAGCCCGGAAAGCTGACGTTGCGATGCGAGACGTAGCCGGGCTTCGCCCACGGGCCGGCGCACAGCAAAACCGTGCGGTGCGCGTCCACGTGGTCCACGCCGCCGTGTGTATCGGCCTCGGTGACGAAGATCGCCATGTCGCGCCACCACGGCGTGCCCGACAAATACTCGACGATGCGGCCGAGCGCATAATCGTTATCGGCCACGTGCGATTCCGGGTACGGGTATCCTTTCGATGGATGCGCATCCGCCAGGTAGTCGCCGGGCAAGTGGATGTACAACAGTGACGGCAATTCCGCGCCGGTCTTCCCGTAGCGCGTTTCAATCTCTTCGATGAAACGCGATGCGCGTTGCTGATCGGAAACAGCGAGATTGAAGCCCGGATATTGGCGCGCGGTGTTGCGGAAAAGCGCTTCTGGCATTGGCATGTTCGTCAACAGACGCACGCCGGTCGGCCCCAGGCCGGCGCCTTCGCGTGCGCCGGCCAGTTCGAACCCTTCACCGAAGTTGAGGAACGAAACGCCATGGGCCGCCAGGTGATCCCACAGCGTGCCAGCTTCGCCAACATCTTCGGGCTCGACCGAAGCCGCCATGCCGGCGAAGCCGAGCCGCCCCGGAGCGGAACTCAGCCGGAAGCTCTTTCGATCGCCATAGGCCGCTGCGGCCGAACTCGCCAACCACGGATTTGGATAATCGCCTGCCAGCCAGTGGTGCCCCTCCACGCTGGCCTCGCCATCGGCATAAAAGTTGTCGCTCGATGCCCAGCGGCTCGCCATGGCGTGATGGTTGGGCGTGATGTTCACGTCCTTGATGCTCAGCCGCTGGTGCTGGCCGTCGGCGAAACCGTGTGCGCCCAGCCGCGCCAGCGGCGGCGCGCCCATTACGTGCCCATTGCGTGCGGCCGTTATGTCGCCCAGCACTTCGTCGTAGCTCAGGCTCTCCTTCACGATCAGCACGACGTGCCGGATGGGCGGCAGCGCGGACGCGGCTTGGGCGTGCTGCCGGAAGCCATTCATCTCCATCACCGCGTCAGTATAGGCTGGGAGTTGGTCGCGCTTGGGCAGTGGGAATACGGAAATCGTGCCCTGGTACAACCAACTGGGCAGTAGGCCGCCGGCCACGGCTCCCGGCGCGTTCGGCCCCACGCCGTGACCGCGCGCATTGGTGACGAAGACGGTATCGCCCTCGAGCGCCACCCGTGTGGGAAACCAGGCCGCGGGCAGATGGCCGATGACGCGCCGCTGGCTAACATCGATGACGCCCACCGCATTGATGCCGGCTTCGGCTATCAGCAGCCAGCCGGACGCTTCGTGATAGGCCAGGCCGATTGGGATTACGCCGCGCAGCCCTTCGAGGCCGGGGATGCGGATGGGGATCTCCGCTTCGATGCGGTTGGTGGCGGGGTCGAGGATGCTGACGGAATCGTCATTCGCATTGGCGACGAACACGCGGCCGGCGGCGGCGAGGATGCCCGCCGGACCGCTGCCGCCGCGCACCACGCCGCCGAAATCGAGACCAGTGTGAACGAACGCCTCCACCTTCATCGCGGCGGGATTGGTCACATCCACCACGGCCACCGAATCGGCCTCACGCACGTTGGGGTCGCCCAAGCCCTGCACGCGAATGCCGCCAAGTTCGACGCCGTGCACAGCTTCGGCGCTGGGGAAGCCGAATGCGGGAAACGGGAGGCCGGCATCGGGCGCCCCGTCCAGCGCGTGGTATTCGAACATGCCACAGTTCGTGACGTAGAGCCTGCGCCCATCCGGCGCTAGCGCCAGGAAGAACGGTAGGCGCCCCACGCGCACCGAACCGACAACCTGGTGCGACCGCAGGTCGATGGCGGCGACGCGGAAGTTCGCCTGATCGGCGACGTAGAGGATTCCGCGCGCCGCATCGAGTGCCAGATCGCCTATGAAGCTGTCCGCGAAGCCGCCCTGGTTGAGATTGAATATCCGCTGCCGCTGGTCGAAGGAGTCGAACAGATCCACGCGGCCGCTCTCGCCCTCCGCCAGGTAAAAGCCGCGGCCGCCGGCCAGCGCGACGCCCAGGGAGACGCTGTGCCAGCCGGCCGGGGCCGATTGCTCGAAAGCTTCCAGCGACCCTGCCGCGACCTGCCGAACTTGCCAGCGGGCTTCGCGCGATGCGCGTTCGAGCACGCTGAAGGAGTAACGGAACGGGCCGCCATTGGCAGTGACCACGGTTCGGCCCGAACTGCTGACGGCGATGCCGAAGGCGCCCGGCCCGGTTGCGTACTCTTCGCCCAGCGGCGCAATGACTCTTCCGCCGGGCAGGATCGACGGCCCGCTGCGGCGCAAAGCGGGACGCTCGCCGGCGGGTGCCGTATAGGATTGCGCCGGGATCGCGGCCGCGAAGACCGTTAGCGCCATCGTCAGACGGCGGGTTCCGCACACCCCTCCATCATATAGCCGCGTAACTGGGGCAAATCGGCGATTGCAGGTCTTGCCTATCGCCGGCTCAGCTCTTCGAGCAGCGTGGAAATGCGTGGGCGGTCCGGGACGCGGCGGCCGAAGCGGAGGGCATTGTAGGCGACCGTAAACTCGGCAACCGTAGCGGCGAGCGCGCCCGGCGGAATCGAGGCGGCGAACTCGTCCGGAGTGAACCAAGCCGGCTTCCGGTAGCCGCGGCGCTCCATGATAGCCAGCATGCGCTCGTAGAGCAGAGTCGCATCGCGAGTGGTGGCGGGCCTGCGGCGGGCGCGCCGGACGCGCAGGCGAAGGCGAAGGGCGCGGATCGCACGCGGGCCGAACATTCGCAGACCAACGGCGAACAGAACCGCTGCGGCAAGCCATGGACCGAAGCGGCGCAACCAACCGGCGGCGCGTCGCTCCCACGTATTACCGGTGTCCCAGAGGGAATCGAACCAGCGGATGCCGGCCAGGCGCGCGGCTTCGTCAAACCGGTCGGCTAGGGCGCCTTGGCGGCTGGGATCGAAGTTGACCACCCAGCGGCTCCAGAAGGTGCGGGCGGTGTCGAGATACAGCGCGAAGCCGGCGAGCGAGGGTGAGGCGGCGCGGTGAGGATCCGGTGGGGTTGGGTCGAACGTGGTCCAGCCGGAGCCGGGCAGCCAGGCCTCCACCCACGCGTGAGCGTCGGAGGCCTGCATCAGCCACTGGTCGGTGAGTGGGTTGTAGATGCCGCTCTCGAAACCAGTGGCCAGCCGCGCCGGAACGCCGAGGGTACGCAGCATGACGGTCATCGCCGAGGCGAAATACTCGCAGTGGCCGCGGCGGCGGACGAAGAGGAAATTGGCGAGCGGGTCGGCGGTCCGCGCCGGGGGCAGCTCGAGCGTGTAGCCGTAGCCGGTGCGGAGCCGGGCTTCGATGGCGCGGGCGCGGGCGAGATCGCCGGTTGCGGAGTTCGTCCAGAGGCGCGCCAGCTCCCGAATGCGTGGGTCCAGCGAAGTGGGCAACTGGAGGTCGCGGGCGGCATCGTCTGGCGCGATCGGCGGCGCGGGATAAACCGGGCGCGATTGTTCCGGGTGTTCTTCCAGGCGGCTATATGCCGAGTAGCGGAGGAGCCCCGGTGGACGGCGCGCCAGGCGGGGCAGGCCATTTGATCCGCGCAGAACGGCGAGACCGTGAAGATCCAGGCTTTCCGGCACGCCGGCGAAGAACAGCGCGGTGGAATCGGCGGGTTCCAGCTCCACATCATAGGAAATATGTGCACCGGGCTGGCGCTCGTCCGAGGGAACCAGGGCGAAATGGCCGGCGGCGGCCCCGGCCAATGGCAGCGCCGGTTCGGGATTGGTCCACTGCTTGCCATCGAAAGTTGCCAGCAGGCTCCCGCGCCATTTCAGACCAGCCACTGGCCGCGGGCTGAAAATCGTGATGTGCATGACGGGCCGTGAACTGGTTTTCAACTCGCCGATTTCGCGCAGCGTGATGCGGGCGGAGAATCCCTCCAGACCGGGGCGGTGGGAAGCCTGCCATTGCCGGGCGGCATCGGCGGTGCGCGGCAGCACGAAAAACAGGCCGCCCGCCAGAAAGAGAATGCAGGCCGCGGCCGAACCGGCGAGCAACGCCAGGCGAGGCGCCAGATGACGTGCGGGCGCCCGGGCAGCGTCGCCTTCGAGCGAGCGGAGGATCTCATCAGCGGCGAAAGCGGCCACCGCGCAGGGTACGAAGCACGCCAGCGCCAGGAAGAATCCGGGACCCGTGGAATCGAGCGCCTCCGCCAGCAGCGCGGCGAAGCAGAGCAGGGCTACCTGAAGATCGTCGCGGCCGGCCTTCTCAACTAGCAGTTTGGCGGCGGCCAGGAAATACAGCAGCGGGATGGCCGCCCACACGAAGCCGTGCAGTCCCTTCCCGGCTTCGATAAGAGAATAACTGCACCAGACGAGCGCGATCGCGCCGACCGCAGCCGGCGGCGGGTTTCGCCGGGCTCCGGCGAGCCGCGCCGCGCTCCACACAAGGGCCACGGCGGTGAGCGCCAGCGTGGGCGCGTCCCACCACCCGCAAACCGCCGCCGAAACCGCGCCGCCCGCGACTAGGGCGAGCCACGCAATGAGCAGAAAGCGTTCCATGCTGGCCGCCGCCGTCGCGCCGGAACGTTTCATGTGGGTATTCTACCGCGCGACAGGACGCTGTTCGGGGAAATGCACGGGAGGTTTACTACTCGACGGTTAACGCGTACTCGCGAATCAACTCACCGGAGGCTGTGTAGATGCGCACGAAGTAGCCGCCCGAGGGCAGCGGCTTCATCAGCGCCGGCGCACCAATGGGGAACTTTGCGACGCGGCTCCCCGAGGCATCTACCACTTCGCCGGCGAAGGGCTGCCCATCGCTTAACCCGGTCAGATCGAGTTTGAGCAGCAGGGGCCGGCCGGCAGGCGCCGGCCCCTGTACGGCTCCGCGCACAGAAGTCAACTCGACGGCGAAAGGCAGCGGCGCATGCACACTCGAATGACGGCCGAACCACACTGCGGCGCAAACCACCAGCACCGCCGCGATCAAGATGGGAGCCAGCCGGCCTGGCCACGACTCTCTCCATTGGCGAATGGGAACGATCGCGGGTGTGGGCTTTTCCACCTGCTCCGCGGACGATTGGCGGCTGGCCTCTCGCATGGTGGCGACGTAGTTCTCGGTTTCCGTCAAACGGTCGCGACAGACTTCACACAAGAATAAATGCTCTTCAAGGTGGGCACACCGGACTTCGGTGAGGCCGCCCAGGCAATACAGCTCCAGTTCCTCCGACTGCACATGGCCGGCTATTGACGGCATAGCTCTAGTCTCCTCACGGTGATAGTGTAGATCCGATAGTACAATTCTCTGATAATCGACAAGAAAGTTATTACCCCCAAGAAACGGCGCTACCGGAACCTGGCCGCAAAACCCACCCGCCGGGAAAGGCGCGCCTTGCCCAATTCGCCAAAACGGGCTTTGGCGCGCGACTTGATGAGGCGAAACTGGGTTTCCGTGAGCTCCATCTCACGGCAGATCTGTTCGGCGGGTTGCTCGTTGAGATAGAAGCGAATCAGCACCTCGCGGTCGCGCTTGGCGATACTGTTCAGGATGCGCAGGGCTACCGCGACGTTCTCTCCCTGAATGGCCAGCCGCTCCGGATCGGGTGAATGATCGCGCAGCACGATGCCGTCCTCCAGCGAGGTCTGCCGGCGGCGTGCATTTACATTGGCGTCTATGCGGGCCGCCACTTGGCGGCGCACCACGGTGCGCACGTAGCCCATCAGACGTTCGGGCTCGCGGAGCTCTCCGCTCTGAATGGACTGCGTAATGGTCAGGAAGACGTCATGAACCCTATCGTCAAGATCCTGCGGGCCCAATTGCCGGCAGAGATAGAAGCGGATGCCTTTGGAGAACAGGCCATACAGCTCTACCAGCGCCGACTGATCGCCGGCGCGGATACGTTCCACCAGGGGCGACCAGGCGGGCTGCGAGATGTCCTGCGCCGCAGTCGTTTCCGGAGAGTCGCTCAAGGACTGAACATTCATAGTCAAGGCCGTAGCTTCACTCATTTCCCACCATAAGATATGCTCCCCAGTAGCGCGGACGACCCCGCCAACCGCCGGAGCGAATCATTTCCCGCTGGGCTGAAGCCAGCGCCAGCGCCGGGTCGGGCGTTGGCTGTAGTCGCAATTCTCGATACAAAGCGGCGAACAGAGCGCCGTTCTCGTCGGGCGTGTCCCAACGGCTAACTGCCACGCTGTGGGAGCCGGCGGTCAGCCAGGCGCGGGTGAGGCCGAGCAGGCCGGCCCCGGCAATGCGCGCCCTGCATCGGAGTGGCAGCCGCTGAGGACAACCAGTTCCGCCCGGGTCTTCCAATGGGCAATCTCCACGGGTGTCAACAACTCGATCTCGCCCTGGCCGTTTAGGCTCAGCGCAATCAACCCGTAAGCGGCTCCGCCGGCGCGATCCCTCTGTGGCTCCGAAGATTCCAGAAAGTGGGTTGCGAAGTGGATGATTTCGGGATCGCGGCCGAACGCGGCGGCAAGTTCCGGGCGCGCCGCGCGAGCGCCCTCAAGCAGAGTAAAAGGTCCGCCCCAGGCGCACGCGCAGGAAGCTAGCTCGCTCGCGCTGGCCGGTAGTCTTGGAAGAGACAACGTGGCTGGCCCGGCGGCGGAGACCGCGCTTGGCTGCAGCCACCCAGCCAGACGGAAACGCCAGCCGCCGCGCGTGGGCAAGCGCGAATCGGCGGCATTGTAAATCGGATCCCCGATACCCAGGAATTGGCCGCTCGAGGACGCGCCGCCGCGCCGTGCCATGGCGTCAACCCAATATCCGGCGCCGGGCGTGATCTGGACCACGTGGCACTCGGTTGCGTAGACGGCATGACCGGCAACCCGTTCCCGCAGTGCGGCGAACGGAACGTTGAACAGGCCCTGGTCGAGCGAGAGTATCCATCGCACTTTGCGGAGAAAACGCGGGGCCACGCCGCCGAGCAGTCCGGCATAAAGTTCCGCGAGGCCGCGATCCGCATCCGGCTTGTCCTGGCGAATGGACTCCAGGGCGGCGGCGGTCTTCCGCTGCAACTGGTCCTGCGGAGGCAGCCGGTAAAGGACAAGGCCGGCTCTGTCTACCGCCCATAACCAGGAGGCGGTCTCACCCAGGCGGAAACTGAACAACACCGCATCGGCAGGCAGCGTGGCGGAAACGCGGGCCAGCAGGTCTTCGGGTGCGGGTTCGGGCAGCGCCGCAGTGGAAGCCTCGATGCGCGCCAGGTCGGCGCGGCAGTCTTCGACCCGCTCGCGGCGCTGGGCGTCCGGGGATTGAATTGCTGCGGCTTCGGCGTGGCGCAACCGCTCGACGGCTTCCCAATAAGAGGGGGGCAAATCGCCGGGAGTCCCTCCGCCGGCGACCAGAGCGCGCAGGCTGGCGGCGCGGTTTTCTTCCGCGGCCTGAAAGGTCCTGGCCGTCAGGCGAGGATCGCGCGTCCGCTCATACAAGCGATTGCCCACGTCGATGAACGCCGCGTAGACCTCATCCAGCTTACTCTCCGCGCCGATGCGGGCCGCTTCGGCGCCGGGCGCCGACACGCGAAAGGCTCGGGCCATGCGAAGCGCGTGGCCGAGATCGTCCAGCGCCTCTGGCATCCGTCCTCGCGCCTCGTGGACCAAGCCGCGCGCGTAATAAATCTTCCAGATCGGCATAATGGCGGCGGGCAAGGACGCCAGTTCGACTGCGCGATCGAGCAGCGCCGATGCCGATACCAGATCCCCCTGCGCCAGCCGCAGCCGCCCCAGGGCGAAATAGGAGCTGTCCATCGGAAAGTGACGGAGTTTGCGAACCCGGTAGGCCTCGAGCAGCGCCGGTTCAGCGGACTCATAGTCCCGATGGAGGAAATACGCCTCGCCCAGGCTATTGCAGCCGGTGGCGTACAGTTTCCAATTGCCGGCATCCGCGGCGGCTTCGATTCCCTCCCGGAACGAAGCCACGGCTTCCGGCATCTGGCCGCGCTGCGCGCGCAAGCCACCCAGTTGAATTAGCATCTCGGCAAGATGCAAATGCCGGTAGTCGCCGGAAAGTCCCTGAATGGCTGTATCCAGCCATCGGATACCGGCGTCGAGGTCGCCCATTTGGTTATACAACGAGGCGATGTTGGCGTCCGTCACAGCCAGGTTGTTGGAATCCGCCAACGGCTCCTGGATGCGTCGAGCGCGCAGAAACGACACAAGGGCTGGCTGGTACTGATGAAGCGCGAAACGGCAGGCGCCGGCGTTGCTGCTGGCACGGGCGGCGATGCTGTAGTCGTGGGCAGACTGGGCGGCGAGCGAAAGCCGGTCGAAGGCTTCGGCCGCTCTTAGATATTGGGCCTGCGCGAACAGTGCATCGCCCTTGCTCAGCTCCGCCGCAAATGGCGATGAAGCCCGGCTACCCGTTGCTTGAGAGGCACGCGCCCAACCGAAGAATCGGGGGACGTACACTGTCGCGGGCCAAGCGAGCAGCACCAACAGGCCGCACACCCAAACCCTGGCCTTTCTCAAGAAAGAACTGCTCCCATCGTAAAAAATGGCTCCAGTCCAATAAGGTGGTACTGACCCTGGAAAAATCTTTGGGAATATCCCGTTTGGAAATATTCCCAAAGAATTAGTATCCAGTTTATTCTCGAGGCAAGCTCCCCCACAAATGCGGGTTTCTTTGAAGTAAATCGCGTTTGTGGTCAACGCCGAAAAGCGGCTACTGAAGCAGAGCCGCCAGAATGCCCACGACCGCTGTGATAATGATAATTGGTTCACCCATCGTGTTCGTCCTGCTTTCTCCCAGTAGGTGCGGGAGCCTTCAGCCTGCCGGCCCAGGTAACGGAAAGACTTGTCTCCAGTCCGATAAGGCGATACTCACCCTGGAATAATCTTCGGGAACATTCCAGTCTAGAACATTCCCGAAGATTAGTATCCAGTTTTTTTGAATCGGTCCCCCATGAAATGGGGGGTTTCTTTGACGTAAATCGCGTTTGTGGTCAACGCCGAAAAGCGGCTACTTAAGCAGAGCCGCTAGAACACCCACGACCGCCGTGATAATGATAATCGGATCGCTCATCAGGTTGTCGAGAAAGGCCGGACCTGTTGGAGCGGCCTTCCGACTCAAGGCTATTCCCGTGCGGTCCGGCGGCATAATCGTTCTTGTTCCCACATAATTGAAACAAAAGGGATGTTTTATTTTGTCCCTGATGTGATTGATGACCCATGCACTGCGGGTTGGCCATCCCGGTTGGCCGCCGTTAAGCGGGGACGTATCCGCCCAGGGAACCGAAACCCGGACCGGCGCTCGATCTCAATTACCCATTTTCAGCAACCCTCATCGCTGCTGTTACGATAGGAGGCGATGAATCCCCAACAGCCTACTGCCAGCCCCAAGTTGCCGATTCCCGGCGTCAAGAACCTGATCGCCGTTGGATCCGGCAAGGGAGGAGTCGGCAAAACCACGGTAGCGGTGAACCTGGCCGTGGCGCTCGCCCAGCTCGGCTACAAGACCGGCCTGATGGATGCCGACGTCTACGGCCCCAATGTGCCGTTGATGATGGGCATCAATCAGACGCCAATGGGGAACGCGGACCGCATCCAGCCGCTCGATCAATACGGCGTCAAGCTGATGTCGATGGGCTTCCTCGCCCCGGGCGACAAACCGCTGGTGTGGCGCGGGCCGATGCTGCATTCGGTGATCCAGCAGTTTCTGCGCGGCGTCGATTGGGGCGATCTGGATTACCTGGTGATCGATCTGCCTCCGGGCACCGGCGACGTGCAGCTTTCGTTGATTCAGACCGCGCCGATCACTGGCGCCATCGTGGTCACCACGCCCTCGGACGTGTCGCTCGAGGATGCGCGCAAAGCTATATTCATGTTTCACCAGGTGAAAGTGCCGATCATCGGCATGGTCGAGAACATGAGCTACCTTATGTGCCCGCACTGTCAGCAGCGGATCGATGTTTTCAGCCACGGCGGCGGCCGGCGCACGGCGGAGCAGATGCAGGTGCATTTTCTCGCCGAACTGCCGCTGGACCCGCGAGTGCGCATTGGCGGCGACAGCGGAAAGCCCGTGGCGCTAGAGGCGGGCGAGCAGGAACCGTTCCTCGCATTGGCGCGCAACACGGTAGCGCGCATCGAGGAAGTGGCAAGCGAGACCAGGCCTGAGATCGAAATCGGCGAATAGGTGGGGCATCCTTTAGGTTGCCCGTGTTGGTATTGCGTTCATAGTATCGGAGGCGGGAAAGGAGCAGCAACCTCATGATCAGCAGGAACGATCCAATTATCATTATCATTTCGGTTGTCAGTGCTCTGGCGGCTGTGCTGCATTAGCCTTTGCGGCTTCCCCCCATGGGTCAAGAGGGGGATTCTTCTCTGTTCCCTGCGAAGAATCGAGGAACAATCTGTTTTTCTGTCGCGTACGCGTTACTTAAGGCAGCGCTGTGCGAACAGCGCCGGCAGTGGATTACGTTAACAGAGTAGATCGGAGGCTCAAATCGGAATGCCAACTCAAGCCAAGCTGGCCGCACCGCGGGTGGCCGCGGCTCTTTTGCTGGTGCTGCTAGCCGTGCTGGCGGGAAGCGCGGCATTTCGCGAATCGGTGGCGATCGACGAATTGGCCCACATCGGAGCCGGAGTCAGCTATTGGCAGAAGCTCGATCTCCGCTTCAACCCCGAGCATCCGCCGCTGGTGAAGCTGCTGGCGGCCGCGCCGTTGGTGGCGCGCGGGGTGCACGCCGACTACCGCGGCCACATCTGGACCTGGAGCGGACAACGATTCTTCAACCCCATGCTGGCCGAATGGCCGTTCGGCGCCGCGGTCGTCACCCAATGGAACGACCGCGACACCACCTTGCGCTGGGCCCGCCTGCCCATGTTGCTAATCCTGCTGGCCACCGGCCTGTCGATTTACCTCTATGGCGAACGCCTCGCCGGCGGTTGGGGCGGCGCTTTCGCGCTGTGCTGGTTCGCCACCATGCCGGCGTTTCTCACCTTTGGTCCGCTGGTGCTTACCGATACGGCAGTGGCGCTGTTCTCGCTGGCCGCACTGTGGAGCTTCGCCACTATGTGGCGCGACCAATCGCCGCACGCCACCCGCCGCTTCGCGCTCGCCCTCACGCTGGCACTGCTTTCGAAGTTTTCCGCCGGATTATTGCTCTTCGTCTTCGTGGCGTATCCATTTCTATTACGCTGGCTGCCGATTGCCGGCCAGCCTACCGGCGCCGAGTTTCGCGCCTGGTGGCGCCGCGGCTGGCGCCAGACCGGCAAAGGCGTGCTGATGGCGGCGCTACTGATCTACGCCGCGGAGTTCGCGCTCTCGTGGAACCAACCCACCGACCTGCTGAAACGGATCGGCGGCGGATGGGCCGCGCTGGCGCTGCGCCGGCTCCTGCTGCCGGTGGTGAATTACCTGGGCGGCGTGGTCATGTTTGCGTTTGGATCCGTGCGCCCGACATATCTCCTCGGCCACGCATATCCGCACGGCGTCTGGTTCTTCTTCCCCGTGATGATGCTGTTCAAATCTACCCTGGCTTTCTTGGCCGCGCTGGCGCTCAGCGTGACCGTGGCGCTAGTGGCTCGCTTCGGCCGCACGCGCATCACCGCTGTGCGCTCCGGCATGGAGTTCCACTGGCGCGCGCTGTGGCTGGCGATGGCGATCATCACCTTTGTCTGCTTGATCAGCCCGATGACCATCTCCATCCGCCACTTCACGGTTCCGCTGGCGCTGCTTTCGCTGCTGCTGGCACCGGTACCCCGGCTGCTGGAGAACCTGCGGAACGCCGGCCGCCGCTGGGCGCGACCCGCCGTCTGGATTGCGGCCACCCTGGCCGTTATATCGGTGGTTACCGTAGTTCGCGCCTGGCCCTACTACATGCCCTTCGTTAATTCGTTCGCCTCCGGCCGCCCCGCCTACGAACTGGTGAGCGACTCCAACCTGGATTGGGATTTGGAGCTGCCCGAGGTGGAACGCTTCGTCCAGGCGCACGATCTGGACCATGTGCTGGTCGATTCGTACAACGCCGGAGATCCGTCCGTCTATGTGCCGCAGGGCAATTTGTGGAGCTGCCAGGCTGCCACATCCGCCGATGCTGGGCGCTGGGCGTTCGTTTCCGCCAACATGTTCGCCGATGGCGAAAACTGCGCGTGGCTGTTGCCGGTTCCGCACCAGTCTCTGGCCGGCGGCAGCATGTATGCGTTCCACCTCCCCGCCGCGATTCCCGCGCCGGGATCGCCCGGCGGCCCGCCGCTGCCCGCCAACTTCCGGTATATGGGCGGCATGCCGTTCGACTGGCGGAGTATTTTGTATCGGTCGATTCGCGACCCCCGTCAATTGCAGCCCGTCATGGACGGCATAATAAAGATGTTCACTGACATGCAGGCGAAGCAGAAGAAAAAGTAGTGCCATCGAGTGCGGTCCCGGGTAGTGGGTCGGCTCGGGCGAGCGCGATCACTGCCCGTGCTCGTAGATCTCGCCACGAGGTCCATTCTCCGCAACGATATTCCGGTAAAGCCAGATCAAGAAGATCGGAAGGCAGTGAAGTCGAATTCGGCGCGGACTATTGATTGATTTTGTTCAGCCTGCAACAGGTGTGGAATCGGTCTTCGAGACCGCCCGATTCAACCGCTCTCGCACCCCACCGTATCTTCATTCTACCTGGTTTCCCAATCACTTGCGGGAAGTGTCACCAACCGGCTTTCTGCTTCAAAACCGGCAGTGTCACCATTTTGGCACCATTCCTCGCAATCAACCCAACCGCCCGCCTTTTTGCTTCGCAGTTCGTGTGGGCATAGCGCATCGTCACAGACACCGACGAATGGCCAAGCAACTCCTTCACCGTCACCAGGTCAGCACCATTTCTGGTCAGCCGCGAGGCAAAGGTGTGCCGGAAGGTATGCCACGTCACGTCCTTGAGACCAGCCTTGCGGCAGGCCTTCTTCAGGCCGAGCCAAAGGTCTTTCCATTGTCCGCCCGTCTCGGGGTTGTAGAAAACGTATTCACATTTGCGTAAGCCACACCAACCGTTCATGACGGCAACAGCCTCGTCATTCAGCGGAACTTCCAGCATGCGCCGGTTCTTCCGCACCAACATCTTGATAACGGCGTGCTCCAGATCCACCTCCTCCCATCTCAGGTTCAGAATTTCACCGAGCCGGAGCCCGGTATTGATCGCGAACGTCACCATGTCTTGCAGATACGGAGAACAGCACTGCAGAAGCTGCTCCTCCTCCGCTTCAGAGAGCGAGCGGACTTGCAGATTGTCCTCTTCCAGGAACTTTACCCCTCTGACGGGATTCCTGCCGCAGAATAACTGCCAAACCTCGGCCATGTTGAACAGATGCTTCAGCAACGCCACTTCTCGATTAACCGTCGCCGGACTGACCGATTGCTTCAGCCGATCCAGCTTGTATCGCTCGATCTGCAATGCGCCGATGTCGCCAAGCTGCGCCGCGCCCATGGCCGTGTTCAGGTGCGTCATGATTTGTTCGTCCCTGAGCCACGAACGCTTGTTGGCCCTCGCATAGTCCAAGTACTGCTGACCGAATTGCGCGAGCGTAATCTTAGCCGATTGGGCATATTCACCCCGCTCGACCTCGGATAGACGCAACGCACAAAACTTCTCCGCCTTTCTGCGATCTGAGGTGCCGGTGCTTTCCTGCACCCGCTTTCCCCGAACGTAAAACGTCAAATACCAGACTCGGCCTCGCTGGTAAAGTTTCATCAGATGATCCTTCTACCGCTTGCCGATACGCCGATTATAGGGCATTGACGGAGCGTTTCCAAAACTTCCTGGTAGTCGAAGCGCACACAACGTCCAGCCTTAACGAACGGAATACGGCGGAGGTATACCCAGTTGTAGAGCGTGCCTTTGGCAATGCTGAGCCGACGCGAAAGTTCATTGATGTCGATCAGTGTAATAGGCATAGCCGGTTGCGGCGACCCATCCGCACCTGAAAGCCGTGGAAGAAAAGCGGCGGTGTTTATCGACGTGGGGTGCTTCATAGCTTCACCGCTAGAGGCCTTGTGAGCCGTAAGGGCCGTGCGCATGCGGTGAACGCCCCGGGGTGCGGCAACCGGAATCGGAGCACCGCGGGCTGGTCCAATAGTCGGTCGGCGAGCATACGATTAGCGTAGGTTACTGGCGCAGCTGATTGGAGGATCCTCCAGCTCAGTGATGGATTGCAGCTAACGAGCATTGCTGCCCGCTGCCGCGCGACCTCGAAAATGTGCGAACAGTCGATCAGTCCGATTTCGTCCGGCCGCGTTGGGCCGGGATTGACGAGACTAAGCCATTTCCGGCACCTTCCTTCCTTCGCAGAACCGCGTGAACCGATGATTGGCTTCCAATCCATAGCGCGCCTCTCAGTCGATCAGATTCTTGTTGATCGAATACGGGTCGTACTCGAAGGTCGTCAGTTTCTTTTTCGCCCGCTGCTCCCGCAGGTTGCGAAAAGGATCGTGCACGGGCGCCGCTGGCGGACCGGGCTCACCGTTAGCGACAGCCGGCGGCGGTTGCGTGGAGATTACCGTCGGTCGCTGTCGGCGGCGCCGAATCCTGCATATGTAGACGCGGAATTGCGCGTATGACATCTCCAGTCCGTCAAGGCGCGCAGCCTCCCAGACCTCCTTGAGCTTCATTCCTGCGGCCAAGCCGGCCTCGATTTCGGCCCAGGCCCAAATCACTTGCCCGATCTTGGTGGCAGGCTGGGTCGAGGGGAGGGAATGCAGGTGAATCATGTCCGATCTTGATTTCCTGCCGCGCGGCTGTGGAGCAGTGCCTATCGACATTACCTGAAATTGCCCCCTCACTTATATAGGTAATGGCGAGGGCTGGCCGGGACATAAATTTGCATTTGGCCGCAAAGTGCATTTTCTTTCGAGGTGCAACCGTCTGCAAACAGTTTGTGAACGGTCTGCAACTCCATTCGCTTGGCGCGAGGGCGTGCAACAGTTTGTGAACGAAGTGCAACAAATTGTGATAGTGACGACCACCGAAGACGGCTCCAAGGCAACCAAAAACCCGGTAGTGGAACATAAAGGAAGTGTCGAACGGCCGGGTGTTTTCTTGATTGCAAGCGGAATGCGATCAGTGGATTTCGCCGTGGGACAAAATCGGTTGCGTGTTCGACGATTGTTCGACGCTCAGAATTTAGTGAGAAATCATCCCAATTCCCGACCCTCCGCGAAGATTTCTTGTCCCGGAGTGCCTCTCCCATTGCCTTACTAATTGAGGGGGCAATTCATGCGGCAACGCGCGGGCGCGGCCCGAAGCGCCAGAATCGGGGTCCGGCTCAGCAGCGAAGAGCAATATCAAGTCGACGCGGCGGCGAAGACGAGGGGCTACGCAAATCCCAGTGCGTTCATCCGGGCGGCGATCCGAAACGAGTTGAAGGGACGAACGGAGTTGACCGGCACCGAGGACCGGATTGCAGGAGGCTTCAATGGTGTCTCGCGGGACATTTTCCGCGTGGAACGCGGACAGCACGCGCTCTTCGCCCTGGTGGATGCCTTTGCTAAAGTAGTGCTGACCTGTGTGGCGGAACCGGCGCCCGATGCGAGGCCACAGGCCACCGCCCGCGCCAGAGAGCGATACGACCGGCTCATGAAGGCTGCCGGGCAGGCGATGTCAGGCGATGCGCGCACCGCCATGGAGGATCTGGTAAGCCATGGCACGAACTGACGGGGAGAGGAAAACCCGGCTCTGGCCGCCAAAGCCTCGCGCTCCGCGCAACGAGCGAGCGGCATGGTCGAGCGGCTTCAAGCTTCTCATGCACTACGCCCGCATGAGTCGGAGGACCGGCAACCGCACCACAAGCGGGAAAGGGAAAGGCACTTGCCCGTACCATCAGCGCTGCGCCGTCCGAGTGACCTATCTGAACAACAAGACGCGAGGGCAGTGGCAGGCGCATGGGCGCTACCTGGCGCGCGAAAGCGCCACCTTCGAAAACGACGCGAAGGCCGTGGGTTTCAATCGAGAGAACGACGGAATCGATATTGCCCGGCAACTCGAAGGTTGGCAGGGCACGGGGGACGAGCGGTTGTTTAAACTGATCGTCTCGCCGGAATTCGGTGATCGGGTAGAGCTCTCTCGCCTGACGCGCGGTCTGATCGAACAGATGGAGGAGGATCTGGGAACGGATCTGGAATGGGTTGCGGTGGAGCACCACAACACGGAGCACCCGCATGTTCACGTCGTGGTCCGCGGCGTCAGGAGTGATGGTCAGTCACTGCGTCTGAGCCGGGACTATGTCCAGCAAGGGATACGGAGCATCGCCCAGGACTTATGCACCCGCCAACTCGGATACAGGACACAGCGCGACGCGGCGGAGGCGGAACGGCGTGAAATCACCGAAGAGCGGCTTACGTCACTGGACCGTAGGCTGCTGAGAGACGCGCAGGAAATCAGCTCGGACCTTGGGCCGTCATACTTCGCCGTCACGCGGAACCCGATTCAGGCTGGTTCGAGCGAAACGGTGCGCCTTCGAATGAACCACGAGGTGGCGCGCCTCGCCGTGCTTTGCCGCATGGGTTTGGCGGAATCCATGGGACCCAACAGATGGCGCGTG
>Ga0181529_10002078_pt1 | contig 24639 bp, 20 predicted proteins | sample PEATcosm2014_Bin_36_FD_119763 | JGI IMG/M metagenome (GOLD analysis project Ga0181529, IMG submission 119763) | Peatland microbial communities from MTU Mesocosm Facility, Houghton, MI, USA - PEATcosm2014_Bin10_30_metaG | ecosystem: Environmental > Terrestrial > Soil > Wetlands > Peat | place... | reverse complement strand
CTTCTTTCGGCTTTGCCTCGCGGTTACACCTTGCGGTTCGGCTACGGTTGCCGTCATCGGCCCCGGTTGGCTCCTTTCATCCAACTAGATTCTGCCCATGCTGGGCACACCCTGCGGCCGATTTCAATCGGCCCTGGCCGGCATTCATACGCTGGTCTACCGCCCCCATGCCCCGTCCTCGCCCAACCCCAAATTGGCTTTGTTCCGTCACACGCTATACTGCGGAAAGCCCCATGAAACTCCCAGCCTGCCTTCTCTTCGCCGCCGCAGCCCCATGGCTTGTTGCGCAACCCGCCGGAATCCCGGCGCTTACCGCCCGCCAGGTGCCCTCGCTCACTGCCTTCTACCAGGAACTCCACGCCCATCCCGAGCTCTCCCGCCAGGAAGAGTGGACTTCCGCCCGCCTGGCCGGCGAACTCCGCAAAGCCGGCTTCACCGTCACCGAACATATCGGAAAGTACGCCGACGGACGCCCCGGCTACGGCATCGTCGCCCTCTTAAAGAACGGCCCCGGACCCACCGTCCTCGTCCGCACCGAGCTCGACGCGCTCCCTATCGAGGAGAAGACCGGACTGCCCTTCGCCAGTCTCGTCCGCACCCGCAACGCGGCGAATCAGGAGGTCGGCGTGATGCACGCTTGCGGCCACGATCTCCACATGTCGTCGTTTCTTGGGACGGCGCGCGTTCTGGCGCAGACCGCCGACCGCTGGAGCGGCACTCTCATGATGGTCGGACAGCCCGCCGAAGAGACCGTCGAAGGCGCCCGCGCCATGCTCGCCGATGGCCTCTACACGCGCTTCCCCAAGCCCGATTTTGTCATCGCCCTTCATGACGAGCCCACCGTCGAAGCCGGCAAAGTAGCTCTCCGCCCCGGCCCCATTTACGCCAGCGCCACCACTCTCGATGTCACCATTCGCGGCGTCGGCGGTCACGGCGCCCACCCGGAAGGCACCAAGGACCCGGTGGTCATGGCGGCCGAATACGTCATGGCTCTGCAGACTATCGTCAGCCGGCAGAATCCGCCGCTCCAGCCGGCCGTCGTCACCGTCGGCTCCGTCCACGGCGGATCGAAGAACAACATCATCCCCGATGAAGTCGTGCTGCAGCTCACCGTGCGCGCCTTCAATGAGGATGTCCGCGACAAGATGCTCGCTTCCATCGAGCGCATGGCGCGCGGCATCGCTCTGGTGGGCGGCGTCCCCGACGACCGTGCGCCCATCGTCAAGGTCTATCCCGACGAATCCGTCCCGGCGACTTACAACGATCCGGACCTGGCCGCCCGCCTCAAGCGCGTCTTCGCCGCCGCCCTGGGCGCCGCCAACGTGATCGACGACGACCCCATCATGGTCAGCGAAGACTTCGGCCTGTTCAGCCTCGATGGCCACCGGATCCCGTCCCTGCAATTCCAGTTGGGTGCGGCATTCCCGGAGAAGCTTCAGGAGTCCCAGCGCACGGGAAAGCCCCTGCCCACGCTCCACTCCAGCCTCTTCTATCCGCAGTTCGAGCCCGCGCTGCGCACGGGCATAGTGGCCACATCTTCGGCGGTGCTCGACTTATTGAAGAAGTAACGCCCGGCTGACTTAGTGCCCGTCGGGAAACAATCGGCTCATTCACCAGCTACCGCTCCCTGAGATGCCGTGAAATTATTGGCGCGCCGACGTGGCGGCGCGCACGAGTGCGCACGCCACGTACTACCGTCTCAATCTTGTGCGGGGGGTTCTTTCACGGCTTCTAATCGTCACGGCTCCGAAGCGCAACCGAGCCGCGACTGTCAGGGAGCGGCTGGCGCGGCTATTTCGGAACGGTCCCTTAGTGCGCTGCCGCGGCGCTCTCGGTTTCCGCGATGTCCGGCGCCTGCGCGCCTTCCGGAATGGGCGCCAGCATGTCTTCTTTCCGCTTAATTAGCGTGGACGTGTTGTAACTCGCCACTTCGAAACCATGGCCGTGAGTGATGGCGTCGGTGGGGCAGGCTTCCACGCAATAGCCGCAGAAGATACAGCGGTTGTAATCGATGTTATAGACTTTGGCGTAGCGCTCGCCGCCCGAGATGCGCACCTTATCGGTGTTCTCCGCCGCTTCGATGTAAATGCAGTTGGAGGGGCACGCGGCCGCGCACAGGAAGCACGCCACGCACTTCTCCATCCCGTTCGAATCCCGCTGCAGCACGTGGACTCCGCGGAAGCGCTCCTCGAACTTGGGCGGTTCGTCGGGGTAGTTGTCCGTCACCGTGGGAGACATCATCTCTTTGAAGGTGACTCCCATTCCCTTGGCGATCGCCGCCGCCGTACCCAGAATGTCGATCTTGTTGGCCATTGGAGTTGCTTCCATTCTACCGTGGCCCCTACATCTCTTTCAGCAGTTGCTGCGCCGCCACCAGCAGCGGGTCCCATACCGGCGAAAATGGCGGCGAATAGGCCAGGTCCAATTGTTCGAATTCGTCCACTCGCAAGCGGCTGCCGACGGCCGTCGCAATCACGTTGATCCGCCCCGCCGTACCCTCTTCGCCGATCACCGAGCCGCCGATCAGTCTCCGCGAATTGCGGTCGGCCACCAGTTCCACCGTGGTCTTTGCGCCCGGAAAGTACCGCGGATGCGTATGGGCTTCAATGCGCGCGGCCACCGGCGAAAAGCCTTCGGCGCGCGCCTCCGCCACCGGGAATCCGGTGGTCGCGAACCCCGTTCCGAAAATCGCCACGATCGACGTCCCCACGATGCCCGGGAACCGTTCCCGTCCACCGGCGGCGTTGGCGCCCGCCACGCGGCCGCACTTATTGGCCGTCGTACCGAGCGGAATGTAAGTGGGCCGGCCGGTTACTAAGTGGGTGGTTTCCGCGCAGTCGCCCGCCGCGAAGACGCCGCGCAGATTGGTCTCCATACGCTCGTCGGTGCGGATGGCGCCGCTGCGGCCCGTCTCGATTCCCGCCTCCGCGGCCAGTTCCACGTTGGGACGAAACCCCGCCGCCACCACCACCATGTCGCAGCTCACGTCGTCCACGCGGTCGGCTTCGATCGCCTTTGCCTCCGCCCCGCAGCGCACCTCCACGCCGTGCATCTCCAGTTGCTTGCGCACGGCCGCGGTGAAGAGGGCGTCGTCGCGCAGCAGAAGATGCTGGGAGCGTTCCAGCAGGGTCACGCCCACGCCATTGCGGCGCAGCGCATCGGCGATTTCCACTCCGATGTAGCCGCCCCCGATCACCACCGCGCGCTTGGGCTGCCGCTCGCGCAGAAACGCGCGCATCCGTTCGCCATCGTCCAGGGTGTGCAGCGTGAAAACGTGCGGCTGAGCGGCGCCCTGGATTCCCGACGTATCGCAGCGCGCACCCGTCGCAATCACCAGCCGGTCGTAGGCCACCCGCGCGCCCGATTCCAGCTTCACTTCGCGCCGCGGGTGCGAGATCGCCACCACCCGCGCGCCGGTACGCACATCGATCTTGCGCTCCTTACGAAAATATTCGGGCGTATAGACCGTGAGTTGGCTTGCCTGGCGCACGCGCCCTTCCACGAAATACGGAAGCCCGCACGCCCCGTAGGAGATCGCCGGACCCTTTTCCAGGACGACGATTTCCAGGCGCGGATCGATCCGCCGCGCGCGTGCGGCCGCGCTCAACCCCGCGGCGACACCCCCGATGACCACTAGTGCCATCGGCCGCTATTCCTCGTTCTTCATTTCCTGCACAAAGCTTAGGATATCGAACGTCTTGATCTTGCGGTCGGGGTAGAAGCTGTTGATGGCGTCCTGCTCGTCGCTGAAGATCTCGAAAACCGTGGCCAGCTTGGTCATGATCAGCAGTTCGATGGTGCGCCGGCTGAGATTCACCAGTTTCACGTTGCCCTGGTTCTTGCGCAAGCTTGTCGCGACCATTACCAGCGCGCCCAAACCGGTGCTGTCGATGTAGTCCACGCCTTTCAGGTTGAGCACCAGGTTGCGCGTGCCCGCGGCACCGAGCGCCGCCACGCGTTCGCGCAGGGCGCCGGCCTCGGGACCCACCGTGATTCGTCCTTTCAGGTCCAGAATGACGATGCCTTCGTGTTCCCGCTGTTGGACGTCCAGAGCCATGGGTTTGGCCGTTAGACCGGTACCTTCATGCCGAAATTATGCCACAGCGCGTACTCACACCGCCACCGCAATCGGTACACTAGTCCAGGAGGTGGTGCGCCAAGTGCCCTCGCGATTCGGTTGGGAGAGAGTCTCGGCCACGCTGTGGACCTGCGATGCCGGCTATATCGAAAAGAAAGATAAGAACAGCCTGTGGACTGCCAATGTCTACCGCAATGTGCGCACCGGCCAAAGCTGGACCGAGAGCAAGACGGGATTCGACACCGCGTCGGCCGCCACCGCCTGGGTCGAGAATCACGCGGAGCCTTAGTGGCGCACGCACTCATGCGTGCCGCATCCCGACTCATCGGGATGCCCGGCGCACAGGCCGACCGCCCCGCGCTACTGCGATTCCCCGTTCCAGACATGCCTGGCATCGGGATAGAATGCCACGCCGCCCCGCTCCGTGGCGAGCAGCCAGCCGCCGGGCACTTTGGCCCGCGACAGCCCTTCGACGCTTGAGGACAACGCCTCGAATTGCAGTTTGGCCGGTTCCGCTTCGGGCTCCGGAATCGCCGCCGCGGGCTCCGGCGCGGGGGCTGTGGCGGCGGGCTTTTCCACCTTCGCAAAGGGCGCTGCCGCCGATTGAAAGATATCGCGCGGGCAGCCGTACGGTTCGGTGAGGTAGTTGAACGTCACCGTGTCGCGGTCCTGGCGGACGTTTTCGAGAATCGCGCCGTAGGGGATCGTGACTTCCGGTTCCGGAAGCGGCGTCATCGTCCGCTGGTGGAGCTTTCTGGCAGAGATCGACTTGTTCAGAGTTTGTTTGGGCAACTGGAGGTCTCCGAAGCTCTTATATACACGGTTGAGATCGCAATAGCAACCGGGTCCAATGCCGGGTTCAAAGCCGCGCCGTCATCCCGCAGCCTCACCCCGCAAATACGATGGCGACCGGGCTGGCGTTGTGAATGGGCTGGCCGGCGGGCGTGAGCTTTCCAGTGGCGGCGTCCACGCGGAATGGGACAATGTCGTCGGACTGCTCGTTGGCCACGTACAGGAAACGGTGGGCTGGATCGAACGCGATGAAGCGCGGCGTCCGGCCCTGGCTGGCCACCCACTCGACCGGGGTCAACAGGCCCGTGGCGGGATCGGCCGAGAAGACCGCCACGCTATCGTGGCCGCGGTTGGAACAGTAGACGAAACGGCCGTCGGGCGAGACTACGATCTCGGCGCTGGTATTCTCGCCGGTATAGTCCGCGGGCAGCGCCGGCAGGATCTGCGCGGGCCGCAGATGGCCGCGTTCCGCCTCCCAATAATAAGTCACCACGGTGCTGCCGATTTCGTTGAGCACCCACAGCACCGGCAGCGTGGGGTGGAACGCCGCGTGGCGCGGACCGGAGCCCGAACGCGCCACCGCGGAACCCTGTGCGGTGGGAGTCAGTTTGCCGGTGGCCGCGTCGAAGACGAAAACGAAGATGCGGTCCAACCCCTTGTCCATCGCCACCAGGAAGCGGCCGGCAGGGTCGAAAACCACATCGTGCGGATGGGAAGCGGCCTGCTCCACGCGGTGCGGTCCGGGCTGGCCCTGCAGCGCCACCACCTGTGTAGCGTCGGCCAGCGATCCGTCCGCGTGCAGCGGCAAAACCGAGACGCTTCCGGTCCCGTAATTGGCCACCGCCAGGAAGCGGCCCGCCGGGTGGATGGCCAGGTGCACACCGTTTCGGCCGCCGGTTTCGCCGCGATTCAGAACCCCGAGTTGCCCGGTCTGGCGGTCCACCGAGAATGCCGTGACGTACGTTTCATCGCCGTGGACGGAGTACAGACAGCGCTGGTCGCCGCGCATCGCCAATAGGGACGGGTTGACCAGGTTGCCGACGTGCTGAACGTGGGTCCACTGCGCCGTGGCGTCGTCCACGCGGTAGACGTTGATGCCATCGCCGCGGGCGTAGCGTTGCGCCGTGGTGAAGGAGCCGACATAGGCGAACACCGGCGCCTTCGGCTGCGCGGCCGCGGGGCGGACCAACTGCGCGGCGAGAAGGGCGCCGCCGCCTTGCAGCAGGTCGCGGCGGGTAGGCGTGCTCGAGATCTTTCGGGGCATGGGTTAAGGTTCCTTGGGGGCTTCAACCGGCGGCGCCGGCCACCTGGCGAACGCTCAGGTTCGGCCACGTGGTACCGCGAAGCACCAGTTCCGCGGGCAGCACCACCTCGGGCAACGCCACGCGCGGCAGCGACGCTTTTTCGATGGCCATGCGGGCCAACTCGCGGCCGATCTCGAGGAACGGCACGTGAACCGTGGTCAGCGGAGGCAGCGACATGCGGGCGTCGGGGATGTCGTCGAACCCCAGTAGCGAGATGTCCTCGGGCACACGCAGTCCGCGGCGGCGCAACTGTTCCCATGCGCCCAGCGCGATATGATCGGAGCCGGCGAAGATGGCGGTGACCGGCAACCCACGCTCCAGAACCGCTTCGGCCGAGGAATATCCGTTCTGAAAATTGTCCGGCGAGAGGCTCACGGTCTGCGCCAATGGTTCCAGTCCGGCCTCCACCATCGCTTCTGCGTAAGCGCCGTAACGCCGCTCGAACCACGGCTGTGCGACGTCGCCGATAAAGTAGATGCGCCGGTGGCCCAGGCGGACCAGATAGCGGGTGGCGTCGCGCGCGCCCGAGATTTCGCTGGAGCGCGCCTGGTCGAACCCCGGATGCGGCGCCGTGCCCACCAGGTTGGTGCCGAAGAAAACGTAGGGGATCCCGGCGCGCTCGGTGGCCTCGATCAGGTTCGGGTAATTGGTCCCCGCCAGAATCAGGCAGTCGGCGATTCCGTGTTCCCGCAAAAGCGCAGGAAGTTTGAAGTCCACAATGGCGGTGTCGGCCGCATAATCGAACCGCTTGAATACCAGGAAGTAGCCGTGCTCTTCGCAATACTGTTCCGCGCCCAGCAGAAGGCGGGCATGCATGGGGTGCAGGAAGTCGCGGTTACTGAGGATGAAAGTGATGATAGGGCAAGTCTCGCGCGATGCTTTGCGGGCATTGGCAGCGCGCACGTAGTGCAACGATCGAGCCGCTTCGGTAACTCTGAGACGGAGTTGCGGATCGACGCCTCGCCGATTGTTCAAAGCGCGGGATGCGGTGCCGAGAGAGACACCCGCCAGGGCCGCCACATCGACGATAGTAGCCCGGCCTTCCAGCTTTCGACGCCTCACGCCAGAGATAGTATCACAGATCCCGCTCGCCGCTTCTTCATTGCAGTTTGTGGAGCGCTAAAGTACCGGCCGGCACGGGACGTTCGTATGTCGGTTTTATTGACCTTCAATATGTCAGGCTGCTACATTCAGGTGTTGTGAAACTGGAGATCTAACCCATGAGCAATTCTGAACCCCATACGTTAATTGAGAAACTGTTTTCGCTGGCGGGAAAAACCGCGGTGGTTGTCGGCGGGGGAGGAGTGCTCGCCGGCGAGATGGCCATGGGATTTGCGGGGGCGGGCGCCAACGTCGTCATCGCCGATCTGAATGAAGAGAGCGCGAAGCGGCAGGCTCAGGCAATCAAGGACTTGGGATGCAAGAGTCTGGCGTGCAAGGCCGATGTCACCTCCAAAGCGGACATCCAGCGCACCCTCGAAGCCACGCTCGCCACTTTCGGCGGCGTCGATATTCTTCTGAACGCCGCGGGCATTAATTCGGGCACACCGTTTTTCGATATCGAGGAAGCCGAATGGGATCGCATCCTCAATGTCGATCTGCGCAGCGTCTTTCTAGCTTGCCAGGTGTTCGGCAAGGCCATGGTCGATGCCGGTAAGGGCGGTTCCATCATCAATATCTCGTCGGCTTCGTCCGATCCGCCGCTGTCCAAGGTATTCACCTACTCGGTGGCGAAGGGCGGCGTCAATCAGATCACCAAATTTCTGGCGCGGGAATTCGCTCCCAATCGGGTGCGTGTGAATGCCATTCAGCCCGGTTTCTTCCCGGCCGAGCAGAACCGCAAACTCCTCACCGAAGAGCGCGTGGCTTCCATCATGAACCACACGCCGATGCGCCGTTACGGTGCGGCTTCGGAGTTGGTCGGTGCAGCCGTGTATCTGGCTTCCGACGGCGCCTCCTCGTTTGTCACCGGCAGCATCGTGCGCGTGGACGGCGGATTCGGCGCGATGACGATCTAGGTGTGGGACGGTGCGCTGTGGCGTGGCGCACCGTTCCGCGGGAAGCCGGGCAGGCGCTTCTCTTCCGACTCTAACCGCCGATACCACCGTTCTGGCGCACGCCCAGGTAGGGCCACGTTGTGCCGCGAAGCACCAGTTCCGCGGGCAGCACAACCTCAGGTAACGCCACGCGCGGCAGCGACGCTTTTTCGATAGCCATGCGGGCTAACTCGCTCCCAATTTCCAGAAACGGCACGTGGACCGTGGTCAGCGGAGGCAGCGTCATGCAGGCGTCGGGAATGTCGTCGAACCCCAGCAGCGAGATGTCCTCGGGCACGCGCAGACCGCGGCGGCGCAACTGCTCCCATGCGCCCAGTGCGATATGATCCGAGCCGGCGAAGATAGCGGTGACTGGCACTCCCCGTTCCAGAACCGCTTCGACGGACGAGAATCCGTTGTGAAAGTTATCGGGCGAGAGGCTCACGGTCTGCGCCAACGGTTCCAGTCCGGCTTCCGCCATCGCTTCGGCGTAAGCGCCGTAACGCCGCTCGAACCACGGCTGCGCGACGTCGCCGATAAAACAGATGCGCTGGTGGCCCAGGCGGACCAGATAGCGAGTGGCGTCGCGCGCCCCCGAGATCTCGCTGGAGCGCGCCTGGTCGAACCCCGGATGCGGCGCCGTGCCGACGAGGTTGGTACCGAAAAAGACGTAGGGGATTCCGGCACGCTCGGTGGCCTCGATCAGGTTCGGGTAATTGGTCCCCGCCAGAATCAGGCAGTCGGCGATTCCGTGCTCCCGCAAGAGCGCGGGAAGTTTGAAGTCCGCAATGGCGGTATCGGCCGCATAGTCGAACCGTTTGAATACCAGGAAGTATCCGCGCTTCTCGCAGTATTGTTCCGCGCCCAGGAGGAGCCGGGCATGCATGGGGTGCAGGAAGTCGCGGTTACTGAGGATGAAAGTAATGATAGGGCAGGTCTCTCGCGACGCCTTACGGGCATTGGCCGCGCGCACGTAATGCAGCGATCGGGCCGCTTCGGTGACCTTGAGACGGAGTTGCGGATCGACGCCTCGCCGGTTGTTCAAAGCGCGGGATGCGGTACCGAGAGAGACACCAGCCAGGGCCGCCACGTCAACAATAGTGGCCCGGTTCTCCAGCTTGCGACGCCTCACGCCAGAGATAGTACCACAGATCCAGGTAGCGACTGCTTGATCGCAATCCGTCGATCAGGGAGGATCGGCTCTGAGCGGGATGCCGATTCCGATGCAGCAGCCCAGGCGAGCTTCTGGGGCACTACACCGGGTGCTTTTCGGAGGTAGCCTCCTTCTCCGACTGCGGGTGGGATTGCGGTACGGGACCACGGCCAAACTCTTCGACGGCGCGGCCCAATTGGAACAAGGCTGGGTCCAGAGTGGGTTCGGTACTTTCCCGTTTCTTGCCCCCCTCGACGTTAATTGCCTTATTTTCAATGAAACCCTTGTCCCGGCGCGGGGCGGGGTCGGGACGGTGCAGGATGTATTCCAGCACGGCGATGGAAGCCAGCAAGATTAACAATGTCACGGCGGACGCTCTGTATAGGTATCGGCGCGAATTCGGGGAACTTTAGCGAGGTGGCGGGGTTTAATCCAAGCGTACGGAAATCGTTGTGGTACCGGGTTTTGCACGGAGATGAAGCGGATAGAGTTATGATACTTACATGCCTGGGCAGATCGGCGTAAAGATCCGCACCTTGCCGGACGGTGAGTTTCGGCACGCATCCGAAGTCGGCTGGACAGGGCGGCTTCTGGAGCTTGATCTATTGGGTGAGAGCTTCCCGCTGGGCACTGTGTTGGAGATCGAAAACGGAGGGATGGTATACCTGGGCCAGTTGCAACAACAGACCGGGTCGAGGGCCGTGGTTGCCGTTGAGCATGCGGTGAACCGCGACGCGTTGAAGCCGATCCAGGACATATGGGGCCGACCGTGACGGACCTGACCTCAGATGTTCTGTGGATGACGGGCAAGGCCTTCGTGATCGCCGTCATTCTAACGCCGATCATCCGCGACATTTCCCGTTCATTCAATCTGGTAGACCGTCCCGGGAAGCGAAAAGTACACGTATATCCTCTTCCGCGGGTAGGCGGGATCGCCATCGCGATTGCGTATTGCGTCTCGCTAATCTCGTTTTCGGGATCGGCCAGCTCGGCGGCGGGAGCGATTCCGGCGTGGCGAGTGCTTCCCGGAGCGGCGATCGTCTTCTTGACCGGTCTGCTGGACGATGTCTTTTCCATAAAGCCGGTGGTGAAAGTACTGGGCCTGTTCGCGGCCGCATGTACGGCCTATTTCTGCGGCATCCGGATGGGCGGCCTGGCGCACCAACCGCTGGGCGTGGGGCTGGAATTTCCGCTGACGATTTTGTGGCTGCTGGCGACTAGCAACGCATTGAACCTGATCGACGGACTGGACGGCTTGTGCGCGGGAATGGGACTGATGTCCACCCTGGCGCTATTCGCCGCGGCGATGCTGCACGGCAACTCCCCACTGGCGTACGCCACGCTGCCCCTGGCCGGCGCGCTGTTGGGTTTCCTGTGCTACAACATCAGCCCGGCGACGGTGTTCCTGGGCGACTCGGGCGCACTGTTGATCGGCTTCCTGCTGGGCTGCTACGGCATGATCTGGACGCAAAAGTCGTCCACCCTGCTGAGCATGATGGTGCCCCTGCTGGCCCTCTCGATTCCGCTGCTGGATGTTTCGCTTTCCGTGCTGCGGCGTTTTCTGCGGCGGCAACCCATTTTTGGGGCCGACCGCGGCCATATCCATCATCGCCTGCTCGACCGTGGGCTTTCCGCCCGGCAGGCCGTCTGGGTTCTCCTCTTATTCGCGGCACTGGCGGCCGCTATGGCGCTGCTGGCAAGTTCCTTCGTGGGCGCCCCGTATCTGGGTTTCATCATCGCGGCATTCTGTGGCGTGGCGCTCATTGGCATCCGCCAACTGCGCTATTCGGAATTCGACATTGCCGGCCGGTTGCTGTTCGGCGGCGAGTTTCATAAGACGGTCAACGTCAGACTGAAGGTCGAATCGGTAGCCGAAGCGTTGGAGCGGGCTTCCACACAGGAAGAATGGTGGGCCGCCCTGATTCAGGGCACCGCTTCACTGGATCTGGCAGTGGTTCGATGGACGGGTCCGCACGGTATGCGGGAAACCCGGAAGCCCGGGGCCGAACCCGGCTGGTCGTTCAGCCTTCCGCTTTCGGAGAGCGATACCGTCGAATTGGAAGGGAACTCCACTTCGTCCGCCGGGTCGTTCGACCTGATCGGACTCGGAGAAGCGGTGCAGCGGACGTTCGGCGCCAAGGTTGCGAGTTGGCGGCCGATGGCGGCCGAGAAGGCCTCGCCCGTCCTGCCATGAGTGCCGGCCCCCCGAGTTCTTCGCGCTGGTTTGGAATCCTCGATCTGCTGGCCTGTTTCGCCAGTTTCGCGGCAGTCCTGTGGCTGTATGGACAACTGGTGGACTGGAACTACGTCTTCGGCGGGGGTGAGAGACCGCTTCGCGATCTGGTGGTCTCGGCATTCGTCGCGTGGATTGCCATCATGTTTCCGGGCGGCGGCTGGCAGGGCGGAATACGCAATTGGTTCGACTTGTCCTTCTGCGCCGTGGGATTCAATCTGGTAGTTCAGTACGGCTTGAATTACCTGGCGCTCGATGCGCCCGCGCCATGGCCGGTAGCGGTCGCCGGAAGCCTGGGGAGCGTAGCGCTGGTCGGTGGATTTCGGAAGTGCTTCGGCGCGCTAAGAGGCGACGCCTCGTCGATTCTCCTGGTGGGTTGCGACGGGGTGGCACAGGCTCTGGCCGTTCCGCTCCGAACCCGTATTTTGGGAGTCTTGGCCAGCGACCCCAGCCGTGTTCCCGCGGGGTTGCCCGCGCTGGGCGATTTGAGCCGGTTCGATGAAGTGGTGGCGGCCACCCACCCGGGTTGCGTGGTCTTCACCGAACCGGGTTGGGCGTCGTCGATCTCGCCGCGCCGCCTGCTGGATTTGGACCATTCCGGCGTGGTGGTCGAAGATGGAACCTCCGTGTTCGAGGACGTGCTCCAACGGGTTTACTGGCAGCGCTTGCGGCCCGTGGATCTGCTGCTGGCCTCTCCGGTGACGGGCAATCGCGCGGTGAAGACGTTGCAGGCGATTTACACCAACCTGGCCGCACTGGCGCTGCTGCTGGCGGCGGTCCCGTTGCTGGGGGCGCTGGCGATTCTGGCGGCGATCGCCAACCGCGGTCCCGCGATCGAAAGCGTGTTGTGTTCGGGACTGCAAAGAATTCCCTTTCATATATTGCGCTTTCGGACGCGGCGGGCCAACGGTTCGGTATCGTGGATGGGACGGTTGCTGACCCGCCTCCACCTGGTGAATCTTCCCCAACTGGTCAACGTGGTGCGCGGGGAAATGGGATTGTTCGGCCCCGCTCCCGTGCGTAAGGAATTTGCGGACAGGCTGTGCGAGCTTCTTCCGGCATATCCCCACCGGTTCGCAATTAAGCCCGGCATTCTGGGATGGTCGCAAGCCAACCTGCGGAATTCGCAATTGCCGGACGACGGGTTGAGCCTGGGCTTCGACTTGTACTACGCCAAGCAACAGAGCCCCTCCTTCGACATCCATATTCTCCTTCGCACCCTGTTCGGCGCGCCGAAAGCGGCCCGCGGCGCGGTGGAAACGAACCGCGGCGCGTCGAATCGGGCGGGTAGGCCAACGGGCGGCAGCTAATGACGGCCGCCATATTGCTTGCGCTGGGCACGGCCGTGGCGCTCTACATCATGGTGGGCTATCCGCTGGTGCTGGCCTGGTTTCCCGGACGCCCGGCACGGGCGGTGGCGAAGAATCCCGAGTATCGCGCTACGGTTTCGATTCTGCTCGCGGTTCGCAACGGCGAGGCGTTTGTGCGCCGCAAGTTGGAATGTCTGCTGGCGCTCCGGTACCCGCGCGAGCTGGTGCAGATTCTGGTGGTGTCGGACGGGTCCACGGATGGCACCGATGAGATCGTGGAATCGTTTGCGGACCGGGGGATATGCCTGCTGAAAGTTCCGAGCGGCGGCAAAGCGGCGGCGTTGAACGCGGCGCTGGAGCGGGCCACCGGAGAGATCCTGTTTTTCACCGACGTGCGCCAATTGCTGGAGCCCGATTCGCTGGCTCACCTGGTGGCCAATTTCGCGGACCCGTCGGTGGGCGCGGCGACCGGAGAACTGCGCATCCTCGATCCGGATCGAGCGGGCGAGCAGGCCGATATGGAGTTGTACTGGCGGTACGAACTATGGGCCCGCCAGCGGCATTCGCGGATCGATTCGATCTTTAGCGTGACGGGGTGTATTTATGCGTTGCGCCGCAGTCTGGCGGAGCCGCTGCGGCCGGACACTCTGACCGACGATGCGTGGTTTTCGCTGCAGGCGTTTTTCCGCGGATATCGGGTGGTGTTCGATCCGGACGCAGTGGCCACGGATTATCCGACAGCCTACGGCGGCGAGTTCCGGCGCAAACTGCGAACACTGGCGGGCTTGTGGCAATTGCACCTGCGGGAACCGCGGCTATTTGCGCGCGTCAACCGGATGCGCTTCCATTTCCTGTCGTACAAGTTCGCGCGTCTGGTGCTTCCCTGGGCGGTTTTACTGATCTGGGGAGCGACTATGGCTCTGCCCCGGTCCGGCTTTCGGAACTTTCTCCTGGTGGACGAAGCGGCCTTGGTTGTCCTGGCTTTGGTAGACGGCGTGGTGCCGAAGGGTTTTCCGTTGAAGCGGATTTCGTCTCCGGCGAGGACTTTTCTTACGATGAATTCAGCGGCTCTACTGGCCGTAGGGTTCTCATTGGCGGCACCCCGGACCGTGTGGAAGCCCACCGAGGTGCGGGTCCGCCGGTAGCTCCACGGGAAACCGGCTGCGCGTCATTCGGTTCGCACGGGTTATTTCGGGACGGGCCCTTGGCGCCTTACTGCACCCAGATTTGAATGGTGGGAGCGGGGACTCCGGCCATGGTAATTGCGATTGGGAACTGCGCGGCCGACGAGCCGTTGCCGACATTGGGGACCGCCACGTTGACCTGGTATAGGCCGGCGATGGAATCGGGAACGAATCCGGCATAGGAGACGACGGCCGATTGAGCGCCGATGGTGACCAAGGGAAGGGGGTTGCCCGTCGCGCCGAAGCAAGGCGGGTTGACATTCGTCGAGAGCAGGACGGATCGAACGATCGCACCGTCAATGCTGGTCCACGCAGTACCGGGCGCCGCGTATCCCGTCGGTGGCGTGTACCCGCCACCGGCCACGCTGGTATTGACCGTACCCATATACCCGGTGGGCGCGGCCGAGGCACTGCCCGCGGCGCCGAGAGGTGCGAGACAAGTAGTTGGCGGGTTACTCGACGCTTGCGGCGAATTGATTTCGGCGCTACCGGGAACTCCCAAACCTGTCATGTAGATTGAAACCGTGCTGGTGCCGCCGGTCGCCGGCGTGGATTGGGTATTCAAGATATAGGTGGAGGCGTCCAGAATGGCGCCCTCGCCGGTGGCGTCGAGGGTGAAGGCGCCGGGATCGACCGCCGCCACATTGAGAATGTAAGCGGTGGAGCTATTGGCGGTCGCGGGATTGGTGGCGGAAGTATCGAAAGCGACCACCACTTTGACGGTGGACGTTCCCAGTTGGGCGGCAATTCCCGCCGGAACCACGGCGTTGATCTGGGTATTGTTGGCAAACAGCAGATAGCCCGGAACGTTGGCCCAGGCTGCGCCCACATTGGCGATTTTGCTGAACATCACGGTAAGCTTGTGCGTGTTGCTGTCGGGACTCAGGAAGCTGGGGTAGCGGAAGTTCGAGTCCAGCGTCGCGACTATGGGATTGGCGCACCCGGTGATGGCTGCCGGACAGAAATTCGATCCGAAGACGCTAATCACGTCGTAGGGTGCGACGGTGGGATTGGAGCCGGCAATCGGCGCCACCAGGGTGGACGCGCTGGTAATGCTGGTGACGATGGGAGCGTTGGTGATGGCCAGGTTCTTGGTGGATTGCGGAGTATTTGTCGCTCCGTTGGCCAAGCCGATGGTCAGCGTACCGGCCGTTTTGAATGGCGCGCCGGTGGCGTCGTAAGGAATCGCTACCGTGAGATTCTGGGTGTTCAAAACATGCACGGTGCAGGCGGAACAGATGGAGACACTGGTTGAGGAACCGGTGAAGATCCTGGTTGTCTGCAGGGAGTTCTGCACGAAGTTGCTGCCGTTTATGGCGATGGTTACAGTGCCCGCGCTGGAGGTGGAAATCACCGGCACGGATGCTGGAGAAAGGGCAACGATGGCCGCCGGCGGCGGCGTTACGGTGATGTTGACGTGGACGAGCTTGGTGCTGGACGCTCCATAGGTTATGGTGACGAGGGCCTGCATAACCTCTCCAGCCTGCGCCTGCTGGTAAGCCGTCTGGCTGACGACCAGCGGGATAGTGGTTCCCCATCCGTACGCGATGCTCTGCACCGAATACGGCGTGAGCCAGTCGGTGACGCCCAGCACGGTCGGAGAACTGGTGATGGTCGCGATGAAGGGAACCGGCACGGTGGTGGTCGAGTAAACCGTCAGACTGAGCGACGGATAGGGCTGCCCGATCTGCCAATTGACGGCGTACGGATCGACCGGTTGCACGTTCAAACCGGGGGCATTGTCGCTGACCTGCAGCGTGACCGGGACGGATGCAGTCACCAAATTGCTTCCGGTGATCTGCACGCTGGCGGTATACACGCCGACAGGCAGGTTCACCGACGCGGCGCTCGGCTGGAACACCAGGTTCTGCGAACTTGCGCTGGCCGATCCGTTCATCGGGGTCACCTGCAGCCAATACGGGACGGAGGCTGCGCCGACGGCAAAATAGTCCGTCGCCGCCGCGTCGGTCACAGCCACACTCACCGGGCTGCACGAACTGGAGGCCTTCGCGCACGTCAATGCGACGGAACTGGGAGCCAAGGTGAGTGGGTTGGCGGCGTGGAGAAGTCCGCCGCACACCGCCAGCACACTCAGAGCGAAGAAATACCGTATGGGATTCAGTCCCGACATGTTCAAATCCGTTTTCCGCTGGCAGGTTGCCGGAGAAAGTCCGCAATCCGATAAGCCAACTGGCAGTCAATTGCTCGGCACAGTTTACATATCGGCACATTCCGAGGCGACTTTAGGCGTCGAACTTCCGGGGGGGGGTGGAGGAATTCCGGCGCGAAGCCGCGGGCCAGCAAATCCGGAGCCTCGGCGTGCGCCGCCTAGGTCAGCGAGCGGCCCGCTGCGTCAGATATCGTACATCAAGGGTTCGTGGCTGGCTTTCGCCGCGCGGGCTGTTTCGACCTGCCGCAACAGGTCGGCCAGCGTGGTTCGGTCCAGGACCTCGGCTGTGGCGTCGCGCACCTGGCGCATGATGATGCGGGTTCCGCAGGATTCGACGTCGCCGCACTCGTCGCAGGCCCGGTAGGCCGTCTCACTGGCGCAGGGCAGCGGCGCCAGCGGGCCCTCCATCATACGCACCAGAGATCCGAGCGTAATGGTCGAGGGCGGCCGGCTGAGTTGGTAGCCGCCGCGTGGACCTTTCTTGCTCTCGAGCAGGCCATGTCCCTTTAAATCCAGTAGGATCAGCTCGAGAAATTTGATGGGGATGGACTCTTCCTTCGCCAGCGTCGAGATGGGCACCGAGCCCTCTCCATAACGGCGGCCAAGGGCCTGGATCGCCTTAAGCCCGTACTGCGTCCGTTTGGAGATTGTCCGCATGGCAACTCGACTTCCAGGGTAGCGCAGGATGGCGCGGTGTAGGCTGGGCGAAGGGCCGGCGCCGGGCTTACGGCTCCAAGCCCAGGCTGGCCAGCTTGTTCAGGCCGTCGATGTAGGCTTTGGCGCTGGCCTCGATGACATCGGTGGAAGCGCCTCGCCCCATCACTTTGCGGCCGTACTCCTCAAGCCGCATGGTGACCTCGCCCATGGCCTCGGTGCCGCTGGTCACCGCGCGGATTTCGTACCCGGCCAGTTTCGCCGAGGTCCGGGTGACCGCGGAGATAGCTTTACAGGTGGCGTCCACCGGCCCGTCGCCGATTGCGGCGCCCTCGCGCGTTTCGTCCGCAATGCGGAGCCGGACCGTCGCCGTGGGGATGGCGGAGGTGCCGCTATAGATATGGATGTACTCGAGCTGGTAGGTCTCCGGCACCGGATGAATCTGGTCGTGGAGGATGGCGATGAGATCCTCGTCGAAGACTTCCTGCTTCTTGTCCGCCACCACCAGGAACCGCTGGTAGGCCTGATCCAGTTCCTGCTGCGACAGCGAATAGCCCAACTTCTGGAGGCGATCGGCGAGCCCGTGGCGACCGGTGCGCGCGGTGAGGACCACGCGGCTTTCCAGCATGCCGACATGTTCCGGGCGCATGATCTCGTAAGTCTCGCGTTCCTTCAGGAACCCGTCTACGTGAATGCCCGAACTGTGCGCGAAGGCGTTGCCGCCCACCACGGCTTTGTTGGGCGGAACCTTCATTCCAAACATATCGGCGACCAGCCGGCTGGTGCGGTACAGTTCGCGGGCTTCAATATCGGTGTGCACACCGAAGTAATCGGCGCGCGTGCGGAGCGCCATCACCACTTCTTCCAGGGCCGCGTTGCCGGCTCTTTCGCCGATCCCATTGATGGTGCCTTCCACCTGGCGCGCGCCGTTCACGATACCGGCAAGTGTGTTGGCGACCGCCAATCCAAGGTCGTCGTGGCAATGTACGCTGATGGTCGCCCGATCGATGTTGGGCACGCTCTCGCGGATGGAGCGGATCAGCGAGCCGAACTGCTCCGGCAGGGAATAGCCCGTGGTATCGGGAATATTCACGACGGTTGCCCCGGCTTCGATGGCCGCCTGGAGCATTTCAAAGAGATATGCCGGATCGGCGCGGCCGGCGTCTTCGGCGTAGAATTCGACGTCGTCGGCGTACTGCCGGGCCAGTTTGACGGCATCGACCGCCATCTGCAGGATCTTGACCTTCTTTTCGCCGAGCGACTTGCCGTACCGCTCATCCTGGAATTTTCCGCGAATGTGGATATCCGACGACCCGATGCCGGTGTGGATGCGCGGCCGGCGAGCTTTGGCCAGGGCTTTGCCGCAAGCCTCGATATCTGCGGCCACGGCGCGCGACAGAGCGCAGATCGCCGGACCTTGAATCTCCTGCGAGATGCGCTCGACCGACTCGAAGTCCGCCGGCGAAGAGGCGGGATAACCGGCCTCGATCACGTCAACGTTCAACAGCGCCAACTGTCCGGCGATCATCAGCTTTTCCCGGGTTCCCAAACGGGTCCCGGCGGCCTGCTCGCCGTCGCGAAGGGTGGTATCGAAGACCGCTACTTTATCGGACATGCTAGTGTCCTTTGTATCACGTTGAGGGGCGCGGAGGCTTCGGCGCGGGGCGCGGACGCCTCACGCGTTCAGCCGCCGAAGGCCAGGCGCACGACGTTGGATGCCATTCCATCGCTGGTCACCACCACGTCCACCACGCCGCTCCCGCGCAGCGAGGAGGGGATGGAGATATTCACCTGGTCGAGGCCCGGATACGTGGTCTGTTTGCCGGCGAAGGTCACGGGAACCGCCACGCCGCCCACCGTACAGGTAGTGGACGATGCAGCGCCGCGAATCCCCGTGCCGTACAGGCTGACGTACACGGTGGATTGACTGTCGATGACGATGGGGACGGTGGTGCAGGTTCCACTGCTGCAATCGAAAGCCGGCACGGCGGTCTGCGCGGTCTGGCCGTTCTGGATGCGCACGGCCAGCGCCGCGGCGGTCTGGTTGGAGCCGAGTGCGAAGAGGCCGGGCGCCGCGCTGCTTACCGTGACAGTACCGCTGGACGCGCCGATATCGACCGTCGCCGTGCCGCTCGATGTCCCATCGGGGACCAGAAAGTTCACTTGCGACGGGCCGGCGTAACTGATCGTCAATGGGTGCGCGATGCCGCTTGAATCCGTGAGGGTCGCGGTAACTCCGGCGAGGTTCTGCACCGGAACTGCCGCCGTCCCGCTTTCCGCCATGCCGAGCGCCTGTCCGTACGCCGAGGCCAGGCTGTTCGGCGCAATGGCCGTCTGGCCGCTCGCGGAGTTCGCCACGCCCAGTTTGCCGTTGCCAAAACTGACCAGCAGCGCACTCGTCATAGGTACCGTGGTGCTGTAGGCGCCGTGGAGCAAGGATGCGCTTTCCAGTTGCGCCGGCAGCCAACTGCCGTCGGTCTGCACGGCTTCGCCGCCCAGCGTAACGCCGGTAGTGGAATCGACCGCAGGCGCGGCCAGGCGCATGGCCAACGCCGTGGTGAAAGAGCCGGGCGTGATGGTGACCGCGGCGTTCTGCGTGGTGTCCTTATTGATCACCATCACGCGCAAAGTGCCGTCGTCGTCAAGCGCGCCGTAGGCGGTCAGGTTCACACCGTTCGCCGCCAGGGTGAGCGGCACGATGCGGCCGCGGGCGGCGGCGCGAAACATCAGCAGCGCGTAGTACAGCGGCCGAGCGGTCACGGTGGAGCCGGACACCGCGATGGGCGTGTAGTTGCCGCTCCCGCCTCCGTGGAAATTCACGCCCGTCGAAGCGCGGCCGGCCAGCGTGAACATATAGTCCACGCCCCACAGCGCGGAGGCGAAGACATTGCTCACCCCCAACTCGCCGCCGTTGTAGCAGGAGTTGGTTTCCGACATACGCCACGGGAGCTTCTGGCCCTGCGCGATCTGCAACAACTGGGAGCCATCGGTATCTTCGGTGGTGCGGGCGGTGCTGCCGAGGATATGCGCGATCGACGCCGCGTTGGACGCCGTGGTGCTCACCGAAGATGGGGCCAGCGGGTAGAGATGCTGGGTGAGCAGGGCAATCCGCGACCCGAGTTGCTGCGCGACGGTACTGGTCCAGGTGGTGATGGATCCCGCCGCCGCCGAGGCGGTGAGCACCGCGGAAGGAGTGGTGGCCTGGATTGCATTGGCGTAGGTCTTCCACTCGGCAATGTAGTCGGTGACGGTGTAAGTGGTGGGGCGCAGGCCGTTACTGTGGAAGAGGTCCGGCTCGTTGCCGATTTCCAGGCCGGAGAGAACGTCGCTGGCGGTCTGGTAGACGTAGGCGGCTTCGTCGGCGTCGGTGGTGGGATCTCCGTGGCCAAGGTTTACCGAGAAGAGCACTTTCCAACCAACCGCGCGCGCAAATGCGAAGGCGCGGTCTACATCGCTCGAGGCGATGACGCTCGAAGGGGTGGATGCGGTGCGCTGGCCGCGGGTCCAGCCCGTGAGCTGATCCACCGAATTCCCGCCGAAGCGGACCGAGCCGGGTCCAAGTTGCGACACCATGCGTTGGAACACGGCGTTCTCCGCGGGAAAACCGGTGGCGGAGGTGAGCGAACTCGCCTCGAAGCTGAGTCCGATGAAGCGGCTGGGAATGGCGATGCCCGGCGACGCCGGCTGCGCGGTGATGGTGACAGCCGTCTGCGCCCAGCAGGCCGGGGCCGCGGCAAGCGCGCAGAGCGCGGCGATAGGTCTCATGAACGAGGTGGCCTCCCATCTCCAACGTAGCATCCGGGCGAACCGACGGGCGGACGGTCTATAATGGGAGTGCCGGATCGGCCAGCGTAGCTCAGTCGGCAGAGCAGCAGTTTTGTAAACTGCGGGTCGGGGGTTCGATTCCCTCCGCTGGCTCCATCATCCTCCGTTCCAAACTCTAGCTATTCCGGTTGTGACCGCCCCCGTGTATTCCCCAAGGCCATTGCTGCGTCAATGGTAGGATGAACACTCAGATACGCAGGCGTTTCGAACTGGTGTGCGGAGGAGTACATTGGAGGTGACAGCTACCAGGAAAGGCGGATCTCCCTTGATATCTAAGCCTGGCTTGATCGATATCGATGCGGCGAACTTCGACACACTGCCCTGCTGCGGGATAAAGAGCCCGACTCATCCGGGCCGCCAGCAGAAGCATTGCTGGCTGCAGGCAAACGCCAAGTTCGGTCTACGGGCCAAGATGCTGCTTGCGCCGGACGGACAGCCGAGCGGCTACATTGAATACCTTCCCGGCGAGTTCGCGTGGCGTGGCGTTGAAGCCACTGGCTTCATGTTCATTCACTGCGTTTGGATTTTCGTCAAGCAGCACCAGCGAAAGGGCTGGGCGAGCATCATGATCGAAGGCTGCCTGGACGATGCGAGAAACGCCGGCATGCGCGGGGTCGCGGCGATGGTGCGGGACGGCCCATGGCTGGCCGACCGGCGTCTGTTCCTGGCGAACGGTTTCGAAGCCGTCGATACCGCACCGCCGGATTACCAATTGCTTGTCCGGAAGTTCGATAATGGCGCCGCAAACCCGGCCTTCAAAAAAGACTGGGATCGGAAACTCGGGCGGTACAGCCGGGGCTTGACCATCATCCGCTCAAGCCAGTGTCCGCACATCGCGAAGTTCGCGGCTGAGATCGTCGAGACAGCGGAGAATGAGTACGGGATCAAGCCCAGGGTGGTCGATCTGGAGTCGTGGAGCGATGCGCAGAATGCGCCAACCCCCTATGCGATTTTCGCTCTGATTTACAACGGCCGGTTGCTGGCCGATCACCAGATCAGCCGCACGCGCTTCCGCAACATCATGAACAAGTGCGTAACCTAGCGCCCGGGCCTTGCTGCCGGCGAAGCACCACTGAAAACACCCGAGGACACGCGCGGGTCTGGGAGACCGGGAGCGGCTTGGCCATCCTTACGATCTCACGGCCGCCGCGGCCCACCGGGCGCCTGATGCATGGCCGGCGTTACTCACGCCTTACGCGCTTCGCATCCCCGTATCCAATCGTATGAATTGAGCTCAGCACCGTAAGGAGAACGTTGCCAGGCGACCGCGCCCCGGAAACCGTTGCAACGACCGGGTAATCCCCATCTGCCAGGGATTCGGGAATTTGGATGGCTACCTGGTAAAGTCCGGCGAATCCAGGCGCCAGGGCAGCGCCATAGACGGTGGCCGGCGTGTTTCCCAGCGTGACGGTGACCGGGCTAGCGGTGTACCAGGTGGTCCCGGAAGGCGCCTCGGCGCCCACGGGGGCACTGGGATTCGTCGGACCGAATCCTGTACCCCAGAGAATAATGGTGTCTCCCGGCGCCGCGGGCACGGTGGTTTCCAAGAATGCGCCGTTCTTTGCGGCATAGGTGTAGTCGTTATGGGTAGCAACCGCATAGGATCCCCACTGGAAGAAGGCCGGCTGGACCGTCTGAGCGATAACCATGGTCGTCGTACTGACGCCATTGGGAGCGCTTACCGTTACCGGAACGGTTCCCGGCCCGGCGTTCGGCGCTACCGCATTGATCTGGGTCGGGCTGACGTATTCGATATAGGCGCGCTGGCCGCCGACAGTGACGGTTACTCCATCCAACGATGTCGGAAGCATGCCATTTACAATGGAGCTTGTCCAATTGTCGGTGACAGGCGAGAGATTCGTCGCGAAGATGGTGGCCCACGCACCCGGGACGACGCCGGCTTGAAAACTGGCGGCGTTGACCACGTCAATCGTGACGATGGTAAGACTGAGACCGGCCACTTCGGTGAGACCTCCTCCCGTCCCTGTAACGATAATGGAGTAAGTTCCGGCCGCTGTGGAAGGCTGCGCGGACAGTTGGAGCGTGGCAGTTCCGGAACCGGGCAGAGCGATCGAAGGGGGAGTGAAGGTGGCGGTGACGCCGCTTGGCAAGCCACTGGCGGTGAGAGCAATCGCCGAGTTGAAGTTACCGAACCCGGTGGCAGTTACCGTGGAGGTTTTTGCGCTCCCTGTACCGACTGTCAGGGAGGGTGCACCGACATTCAACGAGAAACCCGAACCGCTGCCCGGCCACGGCGTGCCGCCATTGAAATCGCCGGTGAGCGTGCCTGCGAGGGATTGCATGATGGCAGCATCCGAAAGAGTCAGGCCCAACTCGCGGTTCCGGGTCAGGGAAGCGCTGGAAAAATTCTCGGAGCCGACTAACGCCAGAGCGCCGGGGCTGCCATGATCCGCCAGTACCACCTTCGCGTGAATATAAAGTGGAGCAGTGGAAGCGTAAGTGGAGACCCGTACGCCCGCAGCCGTCATCCGAGTGAACTCACTGGAATACTCGTCACTGGTGTTGGTCATCGTAACCTGAACCAGAACGCCCCGTCCGGCCGCGCTCATCAGGGCGTTGACAACGTTGGTATCGCTCATCTCTTCGTTCTCCACCAGCAGGCTCTGCTTTGCGTCGTCGATCACGCTCAGAATGGCCGACTGCGAGTTGGTGGGGCTCCACGCGAGGCCGTCTCCCTCCGGCGGCGTCACGGGGCTGGCTTGGAAATCGGCGTCAAACGTCGCTTCAATGGCTGCGATGTCGTTGCGGTCGTTCTCAATCACGGCGAAATCGCGGGTGGTCGAATAGTATTGCGAGGTCAGGTTGAGAGTCATGATCGCCGTAGTGGCGCCATCGACGGTGATTGTTTTTTGATGGGTCGCGGCATAGGCCGGATTGGCCCAATGCACTTGAACGCCGTGGGAGTTGAGGTAGTTGTAAGCGGGCGTGTTGACGCTCTTTTCGAGGTTCCGATCGAGAATCACGCGCACGGTCACGCCGGACAAGACGGCTTGTGCGAGTAATTGCTCGGCCTGCGTGTCGTTAAACTCGTACATGGTCATATCCAGAGTGCTCTTGGCGGAACCGATGAGGTGGTAAATGGCAGTGAGACCCTGGTCCGGCTCGGTTGCGAGAGTGTAGCTTTGCGCGCCAACCGGCGAAACCATGCAGCCGGTTAGCGCCAACAAGCGCATCGTGTGCGAAGTCATTAAGTTCTCCCAGTAATCCGAGACCCGATCGTGCTGGCTTCCGGGCCACGGACTCCGGCACCGAGGCGGCGCTCCGGGGCGAGGCTTGCCGCGCCGCCGAAACCGTAGTACCTCACGCGCGGTGTTTTTCTCGTCCAGTCTTGGGAATGTTTGCGAGAGCCCGGCGAAGGTTCACTTCAGCCGTCACGCTCGCGGAACTGCCGGATCGGGCTTTTGGCCTCTCCCGCAAGGAGAACGGGGTACAAACTGACGGCCGAAGATCTACTTCCCCACACTGGACACGGTTCTAACTCGATTGGCCGAAGACTGCATTTGTTCGAACTCATAATGGCCGTTGTAGTTCAATCAGCTATCTGTCGGATGATCGCAGCTATCCAGGCTGGTTGCTCTGGCGGGATGCGTCTCGAACCGGGGGTCTTCAGGACGCGGCGGTGTGCAGTTGCGAAGACTCTCTTGCCATCGACCGGATGTCCAGGAGATCATTGCAACCGGAGGCATCCAATTGCGCACAACGTATCGCTCCTTCGCCCTAGGCGTCCTGATTTCATTTTCCGCATTGGCCCAACCATTGTCAGTGCCGGTTGAAAATTCCCCAGTTTTCGCCGATTGAAAATTCCCTACTTGCGCCGGTTCAAAAATCCCCAGGTGCAAGAAGATTGTAGGCATGCCCCGGCGCAGCAAGCAAGCGCTT
>Ga0181529_10002077_pt1 | contig 24646 bp, 19 predicted proteins | sample PEATcosm2014_Bin_36_FD_119763 | JGI IMG/M metagenome (GOLD analysis project Ga0181529, IMG submission 119763) | Peatland microbial communities from MTU Mesocosm Facility, Houghton, MI, USA - PEATcosm2014_Bin10_30_metaG | ecosystem: Environmental > Terrestrial > Soil > Wetlands > Peat | place... | reverse complement strand
TGTGGCGCGCCGTGCAGGTGTCCGTGGACCAGGTGCTAAGTAAGGCCACGCTGCGCGACTTACTGCAGAACGAAGAAGACATGAACTCCTGGGTAAGGACCATTCCGGGGGCGAATGGGTTAAGGCTGATGCAGTAGGGCGGAGGGTTGTCCCAAGGAGTACAAGTTCGAATCCCGCGTGGGAGCTGCGCCAGTTTCGCCGGGCCGGGCGCAGCGGCGACCGGAGTGCCGGGAAGCGATACGGAGCAACTCGGCGGCTCAGTGGCGGAGTCCGCTACGCGGTTCGGCGCAACGCGGATGTCGCGCGCGATGTCTACTTGCTTCTCCACGTCCGGAAACCGATGATGGTTTTGGCGTCTTCGATCCTGCCGGCGCCGATCATATCGGCCACCTCGCGGGGCGTGAACCAACGGGTCTCGATGCGCTCGTCGTCCATGGGAGTGGCCGTACCGGCGGTGAGATCGGTGGCCAGGAAGATGGTCATGCGCTCGGTCACGAAGCCGGGGCTGGGGAAGAAAGCGGCCAGTTTGCGCCAGGTGCGGGCGCGGTAGCCGGTCTCCTCGATCAGCTCGCGGCGCGCGGTCTGGAGCGGCTTCTCACCGGGATCCACGCTGCCGGCGGGCAGCTCCCACAGGTACTTGCCGGCGGGCAGACGGTACTGGCGCACCAGCAGAATGCGCTTCTTTTCATCCACCGCCATCATGACGGCCGAGCCGCGGTGGTGCACCACGGCGCGCTTGATCTTGAAACCGGTCTTCAGGTCGACCGCCTCGTCTTCGGTGACGGAGAAAAGGCGGCATTTGTAGACTTCGTTGGTGGAAATAATTTTCATGGTCGTGTGCGGAGTGCGGCGGCGAATCGGTCCGCGGGCAGCGTGTTGCGGATATCGGCCGGGCCGAGCCAGCCGCGGCGCGCGGTGGTGACGCCGTAGCGGATGGCGGCCAGATGCTTGGGATGATGCGCGTCGGTGGAAATGGTGAAGCTGGCGCCCTTGGCTTTGGCGCTGCGGATCGGCGGGCCGTCCAGGTCCAGGCGTTCGGGGCTCGAGTTGATCTCGAGCCAGACGCCGCGGCGCACGGCCTCGGCCACGACGCGGTCGAAATCGAAGGGGAACGGATCGCGCTGCAACAGGAGGCGGCCGGTGGGATGACCCAGGATGCGCAGGTGCGGGCACTCCAGCGCGCGCAGCAGGCGATCGGTCATTTCGGCGCTTTCCTGATTCATGTGGCTGTGGACGCTGCCGATGACCAGGTCGAGCTCGGCCAGGGCATCGTCGGCCAGGTCCATGGCGCCGTCTTTGAGGATGTCGCACTCGATGCCGGAGAAGATGCGGAGGCCGGCGGCGCCTTCGCGGTTGATCTCGCGCACCTGGCGGGCGAAGGCCACCACGCGCTTTTCGTCGAGCCCGTTGGCCATGGCGAGGGCTTTGGAGTGGTCGGTGACGGCGATATACTCGTAGCCCTGGGCGCGCGCGGCCTCGGCCATTTCCATCAGGGATCCGCGGCCGTCGGTCTCGGTGGTGTGCATGTGCAGGTCGCCGCGCAGGTGGCGGCGTTCCACCAGCTCGGGCAGGCGGCCCTCCAGCGCGGCTTCGATTTCGCCCGAATTCTCGCGCAGCTCGGGCGGAATCCACGGCAGGCCCAGCGCTTCGTACACGCCGGCTTCGGTTTCGCCGGCCACTTTGCCATCGTCCGCCACGCGGAACAGGCCGTACTCGCTGAGCTTCAGCCCCATCTTCACGGCGCGCGTGCGGATGGCCACGTTGTGGTCTTTGCTGCCGGTGAAGTATTGCATGGCGGCGCCGAAGCTGCCGGGCGGGAGCGCGCGCACATCCACCTGCAGGCCTTCGCGGCCCACTTTGGCGCTGGCTTTGTTCTCGCCGCGGCCCAGCACTTCTTCCACGCGCGGCAGAGCCACGAAGTGGTCGAGCGCCGCGGTGGCGTTGGGGCCGGTGACGAGGAGGTCGAGATCGCCGACGGTCTCGCGTCCGCGGCGCAGACTGCCGGCGGGCGTGACGGATTCCACGCCGGGCACCTGGCCCAGCTCGGCGATGAGCTCCGCGGCCATGGCGTCGGCGTAGCTCAGCAGGTAGCGGCCGCTGCGCCTGCGGTACTGGGCGATGGAGCGCAGCACCTTCTCTTCCAGCTTGGCGCCCATGCGCGGGAGCACGCGCAGCTTCTCTTCGCGGCAGAGGCGCTCGAGCTCGTCCATGGTGCTGATGCGGTAGTGTTCCAGGATGAGTGCGATGCCCTTGGGGCCGAGGCCCTGGATCTTGAGGAACTCGAGTGCGGTGGGCGGGAACTTCTGCAGCAGCAGGTCGCGGCGCTCGCAGGAGCCGTGGTCGACGATCTCGCCAAGGACCACGGCCAGTCCCTTGCCGATGCCGGGGATGTCGGTGACCTTACGGTTGGGATCGGCGAGGATGTCGGCAATGCGTTCGGGGTAGCCCTCGATGGCGGTGGCGCCATTGCGATAGCTGCGGATACGAAACGAGTCTTCGGCGGCGATCTCCATGAGATCGGCCGTCTCCCAAAGCACGCGCGCGATTTCCTTGTTCTCCAAGCAGGGGGCCTCGGTTCAATTGTAGCGGGAGCGGGAGCCGGAGCGGGAGAGCAAGCGGGAGCGGGAGCGGAGGCGGGAGCGGGAGCGGAGGCGGGAGAGCAAGCGGGAGCGAGAGCGGAAGCGGGAGCGGGAGAGCAAGCGGGAGCGGGGAGAACGGTGCTCGATTGGGGGCTCCGCCGGCCCGGAGGCCCGGCGGGGCCCGCCGGGACCGATGCCCGCAAGCGGGCGCCGCACTCCCCGCGGGGAAGGAGTCCCGGCCGACTCCCGCAATGGCCTGTCTTGGCAGGCACGGCCCATGTCCCAACCCGCTGTGGCCCGATGTGGAAGCGGGCGTGGCACTCCCGGCGGGACCGGAATCGCGGCCGGAGGGACCGAAGCCCCCAAACGGGCGCCGCAGTCGGCGGGGAAGGAATCGCGGCCGGCGGGACCTAGGCCCCCAAACGGGCGCCGCGCTCCCCGCGGGGACGGAATCCCGGCCGCCGGGACCAAAGCCCGGAAGCGGGCGTGGCACTTCCGGCGGGGCCGGAACCGCGGCCGGCTCCTGGCACGGGCCTGTTTTGGCAGGCACGGTCCGTATCCAGCACGCACAGGAGCCCGATGTTGTTGTCACGGTTGCCCGGTTCGTTCCCGTTCGGTTCGATACGGGCACGCTACGCCGCGGCGCAGCGCTAGCGGCCGGGGCGCGAGGGCCAGTCGTTCGCGATGGGCCCGCTGCCGGGTCCGCCGGGAGGGGCCGGCGGCATGTCCGGGTCCGGCCTGTTCCAATTCCCTTCAATAGGAGGGTAGAGCTCGGCCAGGCCGTCTTTCAGTTCCACCCCTAAGCCAGGCTTTTGGGGGACGTCGTAGTAGCCGTTCTTCGGCATCGCCCAGTCCTTGAACAAACCCTCCCGGAACGGATTGGGAGTCATGTTCGTTTCCAGCAGGAAGGCATTGGGGAGGGCCGCCAGAAGATGAGTGCTGGCCACGCCCGTGATTCCGTCCTGCCAGTTGTGCGGGCAGATGAGCTTTCCTCTGGTGTGCGCCATGCGCGCCTGGTGCCAGCATTCCGTCAGTCCTGCGTCGTCGGGACCGGGCTGGACTATGTCGTACGCGCCGCTGTCCATCCATTCCACTAAGTCGGCCCGGTTGTGAACGCCTTCTCCGCCCGAGATCTTGACCGTGCGGAGGGCCTTCTTAATGGTGAGATAGTCGTCTATGACCTTTCTGGTCGGTTCCTCCCACCACAGGAACTTGAGTTCCTCCAGAACCGGGGCCATCTCCAGGCACTGCTCCACAGACCAGCGCTGATTGGATTCCTGGATCAGGTCGAAATCCGGTCCCACCGCTTTCCGCATCTCGCGTAAGTAGGGGATGAAGTCCTTGATGCTGGCATATCTTTCGAATGCCCCGCCCGGACGGAACTTAAACGCGGTGAATCCGGCGGCCTTGTGGCCGAGCGCCTGCTTGATCAAGTCGTCGGGGCCGGGGAATCGGGAGCCCTTCCGCCACGAAAACTCGCCTCCGCTGGCGTAGGCGCGGATGCGAGTCTTCGGTACCGTGCCGGTTGCCAGCAGCTTCGCCAGCGGCAAGCCTTTGGCTTTCCCGACGATGTCCCACAGAGCCACGTCTACTCCCGCCCAGACGCCTCTGGCTCGGGGACCCGCGATGCCGCCCGACAGGGCTTCCACGTCGAAGGGATTCTTGCCGACGATCGCCGGTTTGACCACCTTCTCCAGATACTCTTTCATCGCCGCGGGAATGTTATACCGGCTGCAGCCGCCGATGCCCTTCAGTCCGGCATCGGTAGACACTTCCACGATCACGGATTCGGTCTTCCAGATGATGCCGTTGGCGGCTCCATCCGGCCACTCCTCGTTGGGCTTGAGCCGGTATCCGAGGCTGAGCATACCAATGTCGGTAATCTTGATGTTCTCGCGAGTGATGCCATCCAGAGGAGAATTCCCGCCCGTTGGCAACGCAGTGGCTTTGCGTTGTTGACCGGCGAGTGCCGACACCCCGGCAACACCGGAAAGCAAACCCGTAAACAACCGTCGTGTAGGTGACATATGCTCCTTCGCCGGGGTGGGGCCGCACGGGGGGCGCACGCCACGGAAACCACCGGCAAAGCTCAATCATACGTCCCCGCCAACGTGAGTGGGACACCGCCGCTCAGGGCATCTGCCAACCAGGCGAACCGTCCGGGCTTCCACCGGCGAGCGGCAGGGACGCGAAGGCGGGGACTACCGAAGCAATCGCGAGTCGAGGCCGTGACTGTGGGTGCGGACGACGCGCACCTGAGCGCTCTCCGGGTGCCGTGGGTTAATCAGAACATTCCAGGTCGCCGGCACGATTACGGAGGGCACGCGGAGTAGCGCCGTGCGGCTGGATTGCAACCACCGATCGCCAGCCCGGCGGGTTGCCGCGAGATCCGTGCGCCACGATCGCTCGAGCGCGCTCGTATCCACATCTTCGATGGCGAGCGTGGCGGGAGCTTCGATCTCCAAATAGCGGAAGCCGACGGGCAGGTCCTCGATGTCTACCTCCGCGTGTACCAGCACCTCAAGAAGCGCGCCAGCCGGATTCGGCGCGCAATACACGATGGGCTGTCCTCTGGTGTGCCATCGCGCGGAGGCGCGCAATCCTCCAGCGCCATCGAGTTCCGGATGGCGGCTGATTCGCCACAGAATCACGGGAACATGCCGTAATCGAACTCGACGACCATCTCCTCCACCAGGCGCGCGCCGGCTTCGGTGGCCAGCATCTCCACGGGCGTCCTGCCGTCGAAACGCCCCTTCGGTTTCCGCAACCATCGCCAGGCGCGCGCCGGCTCTCCGAAGGTCTGCTCAGCCATGGCGGCGATCCGAGCCACGCGCACCGCCTTATCGGATTCGTCCCTGGAGAGCGGTTGATGGTTCGCGATTCGGTGCGCCAGAGTCCTGCGAGGCAGGATTAACTGGTAGACCTCGGCGTCGGACAGTCCACCGCGAACCAGCGCCTTGACAGCCGTGGCGGGAAGCCGTTTCTCCACCAGCGAAGCAAGCTCTTCGCCGGATTCGATCCGGGAGACACCGAGCTTGCCACTCATCCTGGAATAGAAAGGCACTGGCGGGGCGCCGTGTGGGCCCGGTCCGGCGGTCCGGTTCAGTGCAGCCACGCGTGAAGGCTCCTTGGCAATCTGCCACCATTATACGGGCATTCTGCACGGCACGCAACGGGTCTATGGGAACTTTGGAAGGAACACCTGGCTGCGCAGGACAGAGCGAAGGTCCGGTTCCTTCGCGGCAGCGGGCGCGCGCCGGTGGTGCCGGAGGTCAGGCCGGCCACTCCCGCACAAAGGGAGGCTCCAGGTGCGGCTGATGTGCGTACGAACGTGAGCCCCCGCCGTTGCGATACACGGTATCTCAAGGTGTGAAGTCAATGGCGACCACGATGGTTCACGTTCGCGTGGACGAAAAGACCAAGGAGAAGGCGACCAAAGCCCTGGCGGGGATGGGGATCTCTGTATCCGACGCGGTTCGCATGCCGCTGGTCCGCGTGGCTGCCGAGAAGGCATTGCCGTTCGACGTGAGGGTTCCGAACGCCACCACGGTCGAGGCGATGCGTGCGGGCAGCGGGACGAGGACGTCCCGCTGGCGGACCCGGAGGTCCGCTCCACGGATGGCGCTGTCGCCACCACGCGGCGCCTACCCGCCGTAAAACTCCCGCACGCGTTCCGCCACTTCCTCCACCGCCGAGTCCGGCATGTAGGGCCACAGGGGCAGCGACACGATCTCCCGGCAGGCCCGCTCGGCTATGGGCAGAGATCCGCGCTTCAATCCGGCGGCGGCAAAGGCCGGCTGCAGGTGCAGCGGCACGGGGTAATGAATGCCGGTCGCGATGCCATACTGCGCCAGGTGCTGGCGCAGGCGGTCGCGGCGCGAAACCCGCACCACGTAGAGATGGCACACCGAGCCTTCCCGGCGGCCCACCGGGCGCACGCCGCGGCAGCCGGCCAAAGCCTGGTCGTAAAGCGCCGCCAGCCGCGCGCGAGCGGCGTTCCACCCGGCCAGCTTGGGCAGGAACGCCCGCAGGTAGCAGGCCTGCATTTCGTCCAGACGCGAATGGACCGCGCGAATGCGGCTCACCTGCCCGGCGCCCTTGCCGCCGCCCCGGCCGCCGTCGCGCAACAGGCGCAACCGCGTGGCCACCGGGCGCGAACCGGTCAGCACGGCGCCGCCGTCTCCCAGGCACGGCAGATTCTTGGTGGGATAGAAGCTGTACGCCACTGCCGGAGAAAGCCGCGTGAAAGGCTGGCCGTCCGCCTGCGCCCCCTGCGCCTGGCAGGCATCCTGCAATAGAATGAGCCCCCGCCGGCGCGCCAGTTCAGCGAGTTCGGCGAGCGGGCAGGGTTGCCCGTAGAGATGCACCGCGAGCATCGCGGCAGTGCCCTTGCGGATGCGCGCCGCGGCGTCCCCGGCGTCCAGCAACAGGGTTTCCGCGTCCACATCGGCGAATCGCGGAAGGCAGCCCGCCGCCAGGACCGCCTGCGCGGTGAACGGCGAGGTCAGCGCCGGCACGACGACTTGCGCTCCGCTCTCCCCCAGCCCGGCGGCGCGCAGAGAGATCTCCAGAGCGGCGGTACCCGAACCTACGGCGACCGCGAATCCGGTTCCCCATGCCTGCGCCAGCTCCCGCTCGAAGGCCGCCACCTGTTCGCCCAATACGAATTGCATGCGGTCGAAAAGCCGCGCGAGGTTGGCGCGCCACGCGGGCCCGGTAGCCGCCAGCAGCGGCCGTAAGTCCACCATGGGTATGGTCATTGCAGAATTACCAGCCGGATCCACAAGCGCAGCAACTGGTAGAACGTCACGGCCAGAGAGCGCAGGCGGAAGAACTGCGAGCTTCCGTAGAGGCGCGGGTAGTGGTGCACGCCGATCTCCTTCACCTCGCAGCCGCTCAGCTCCAGCTTGCGCACCAGCTCCACGCAAATGGTACCGCTGGTTGAGGTGAGATGGATTTCGTCCAGCAGCGTCCGGCGGATGAGCCGGTAGTCGCAGTCGATGTCGCGGATGCGTATCCGGAACAGCAGCCGCGCGCAGAGGTTGTAGATGGTTCCGATCCACACGCGGTGGGCCGGATCGTGACGTTCCAGTTTGTAACCGTTCACCAGGCCCGTGCCGGAGGATACCGCTGCGAGCAGGTGCGGCAACTCCTCCACGTCGTACTGGCCGTCGCCGTCGGTGTAGAAGACGAACTCCCTGGTGGCCGAGGCGAATCCCGTGCGCAGCGCGCCCCCGTAGCCGCGATTCTGCGGGTGAGTCACCACGCGCAGATGCGGAGCGAACTCGCGTCGCAACTCTTCCAACACCTCGGCGGTGTTGTCCCGGCTGCCGTCGTTCACCACGATTACTTCGTAGCCGGCCACGTGCCGATCCAGCACGGCGAAGGTCTTACGGATCAGCGCCGGGAGCGAAGGCGCGTCGTTGTATGCGGGGAAGAAGACGCTCAACGAGGCGAATTTGCGAGGTTCCACGCTCAATCCACCTTCTCACCGACCAGCAGCACCGACTGGCCGACTGGAAAATTGCCGCCCATTCCGGTCCAGGCCGCTTCTACCGCCAGCGGCGCGTAGAGTAGCCGGTCGAGCCACGGCGCCACCGGTTTCACTCCGCTGGACGCCGGAGCGCGCAGCAGCGGCTCCCACAAACGGAATTTCGCCAGCGCCACCGGCACCAGCAGCGAGTTGACATAGGTCGCGCGCAGCACCTTCAGGCCGGCGCCGGAAAACAGCTTCACCAGGCGCCGCCGCGTAAAGCGCTGGCGCTCGTGAGCGAATTCGGAATGGCGGCTGCGGAGCAACTCCAGGGCGGGCGTCCGCATTACCAGCAGACCCCCGCGGCGCACGACGTGCGTCATCTCGCGGGCCGCGGCGAACTCCATGCCGCGCGGCAGGTGCACCAGCATGTCCAGGGATAGCACCAGGTCGAACGCGCCGGTGGCAAACGGAAGATTCCTGGCATCGGCCAGGACCGCCGGTTCCACCCCCATTTGCCGCGCATAGCGCAGAGCTTCGGGGCTGATATCCATGGGTATCACCGGCCAATGGCGCTCTTTCTGAAGCAGCCAGGAAAGGTAGCCGGTGCCGCACCCGACTTCGAGCGCGCGAGGGATCGGGCATCCCGCCAGGTACCGGTCCAACAGGCGGAACAGGATCTTGCGCATCCCCCGGTACCACCAGAAGTCCCGCTCCGCGCGGGCGATGTTGGCGTATTCCGCCGGGTTCATCGGAGGGCTGGCCATCGAACGGGACCGGTCACACCGCCAGGCGGTCGAGCGCGGCCGCCTCGCCGTCGAGGGCCAGCAGGGCATCTTCGGCCCGGAGATAGTGAGGAAACTCTCGCCGGAAGTATTCGATCGACCGGGCAACGCCCTCTTCGAACAGGACCCGCGGATGCCAGCCCAACTCTTCGCGGATGCGCGTGGAATCGCTGTAGTAGCTGCCGATGTCGATTGTCTTATGTTCCTTCGGGAACGGCCGGCAAACCGGCTGAGGCGCGCCTGCCGCGGCGCCGATGACCGCGGCGATGTGCGCCACCGGCAACGGTTCCGGGCCGCCCACGTTCCACACACGGGATTTTGGCGCCGGTGCGGCGCCCGCCAGCAGAAACGCATCCACTACGTCGTCCACGTACACCGGGTCGCGCAGTTGACGGCCATCCCCAAAGATCTCGATGGTCTGCTGCAACAACCCGCGGCGCAGGAAGTTTCCCAGGAACCCCTGGCACGCCAGACGCAACGCGAGCCGCGGACCGTACACGTTGGTCAGGCAGAGGATCCTGGCGTCAATCCGCCCCATTTCGCTCCAGAGTAGATGATAGGCTGTGGCAGCGTACTTATGGATGCCGTTGAAATCCACCGGCCGGATGGGGTGCGCCTCATCCACCGGGAGGTACTGCGGAACTCCGTAGATCTGGCGAGTGCTGGCGTAAACGACGGGTACGCCCGGAGCATGCCGCGCGCAGTGTTCCAGAAAGCGGAGCTGCGCCATGGCGTTGAGACGGGCATCGCGTCCGGGGTCCTTCATGCTGTGGATGTGGCTGATCTCGCCGGCCAGGTTGAAGATCGTAGAACAGCCGCGGATTTCGGGAACCACAACCGCGTCTTCCACATCGGCCGCGACCACGCGCAGGTGGGCCGCAGCCGGCGCGATGTTGTGCCGGTTGGCCCCGCAGCCAGGCACTTCCGAGTCCACAATCGCCACGCGCGCGCCGGCGCGCGCCAACCGCAGAGCCAGGTTGCTGCCAATGAAACCCAACCCTCCGGTGATGAGGACCTTCTGGTTCCTGTAAGCGGAGATCACCCTTTCCGCAGATGAAGCCACATTAGAGATGAGCTAGTTGTATCGCACAATGGCACTGTAATGCAACACACAGTCGCCTCCGGCGCCCCTTGTCGGGCTATTCCTGACGGCAAAAGTAATGGTACCGGCGGCGCGGGGCGACCCGCACCCGGCAAGTTCGGCGCCTTAGTGAGCCGGCCGTCCGGCTTCAGCCATTCCTCCAGGCGGTCCTGGTGGCGATCGGCTCCACCACCCTCTTTCACGCATTGGCCGCCGCGGCATATTGGCGGCGCATGTTCGACGCAGCGGGAATGGTCCGGCCACCCTCTGGGGTGCTTATTGACCGATCAGGGGAGAGGGAGACTCCCGTCCCTAACCTCGCGCCAGAACCGGCGGCGGTTGCCGCCCGGCCGGCTCAAGATGAGCCGAGACCAGAGTCCTTTTGTTGCAATCAAACGGGTTGCGCGGATTGGACGGCTCATCATGAGCCGCGTCTTGCTGGCCAGCGCCTCGACCGGCCACTCGTTTCCCCACATCACATCGGTTAAGCGCCGCCTCTTCTGGCGGGTTAAGACAAAAGAGAAGGCTTTTCATGCATATGACCGTTGAGATTCCAGACGATTTCGCAGTGCGGTTCAGCGCCGCGGGCGGTGATCTCTCACGCCGCGCGCTCGAATTGCTCGCGCTGGAGGAATACAAGAGCGGCCACTTGACGGAGACTGAGCTGCAGCGGCTGCTTGGTTTTGGCACCCGTTACAAGCTGGATGGCTTCCTGAAAGCTCATGGCATCCTGATCGACGACTACACCGTCGACGATCTGCGCCGCGAAGTCGCGACCCTTCAGCGTTTGCGGTTTTGACGGGTGCAGCTCGTGAACGAGCCCCAGGCCGCTCGGATTGGAGATCATTCTTGGGCCGTGCCCGTTTCGCAAGTCTCAACCGCCCGATCTTCCGAAACCGCACGCTATGAGCAGCGCGTCCCGCACTTCATCCCATCGCGTTTCTAACAGATTACACAGGACTGGACCAATTAGACTCCGTTGCGCCAGCGACACGTGATCGAAATTAAGCGCGCAAGCGGCCGGCATCCCGTCGTCAACGGTCAAGACCACCTCAGTTGTCAATCCTCGGATTGTTCGGGTCGCCGGTACCACGATGATCTCGTTCAGCCGATCGATGACATCATTTCGTGTGAGAATCGGAACCGGCCGCCGCTTATCGGAAGCCGAAACGTATACCAGCGCACCTCACCACGCTTCACCCCACATCCTCCCAGCCCTCTGCGTCCCAAGCAAGCGGTTCCTCGTCCGTCGAAAACTCGTCGCGTGAAGGTGGTATGGACCGGTAAACGCGCGCGTCCCCACCCTGCGGCGAGGCAATCAAACGCAGTAGACGGACGCGTTCCCGAGGCGTCAACGACGCGACCAGTGGAAGAATGTCATCGGCTGTCAAAACCTTGACCATCGATTGCATTCTAGCAGGATCATCGAGCCAGATCCCGTGATGACGGTCTTGGCCGGAGCGCAGAACCCTTGGCCTAAAAGCGAACTTCTCCAACGGGCCCACGGCGGAGCGAGTCACTACCGTTGAATTGTCTGAGTGTGACTATGCACCCTGAGCCGCTGCCAGACCCGCAAGGCGCCGTCTCCGTGAGCCACAGCCGCCTTGCCGTGCGCTGCACTAACCGATCCCGAGGAACATCCGCTTATGGGCAAGGGGGCGTATCGGCAAGGGGGCGTACTGACACCACACCAAATTGTCGCTCTACGATGTCCTTCGTGCGGTGGCGGGGCGAGCCAACCATCCCGCGAAATGCCGTTCGGCGCAGAGTTTCGCTGCGATCACTGCGGCGTCATATCCGTGCCGATTATTGATCGGGCGCTCATCCCGCTCAGCACCCTGCAGAAGCAGGGAGAGAAGGTCTGCATCGCAATGCGGCCGCATTGCTCTGCGGGAGGCGCGATTCCGCCCAGGAAGGGCACGCGCTTGTCCGAGAATGCGTCCATCCGAGTTGCCACCGAGAGTTCCCAGTCGACCATCAACGATGCGATTTTTGTGGGAGGTGGCAGAGCAATTCTCCGAAACTGCACGGGGTCTACCAAGGAACGGTCACGCGTGTAGTTGATTTCGGGGCCTTTGTGGACATAAGTGGTTTTGAAGGGCTCCTCCACATATCGGAGATCGCTAACCACCGCGTTAGGGATGTTCGCGACGAACTGAGGGAAGGTGAACAGATAAGCGTGAAGGTCATCCGGATCGACGATGACGGCAGGCTTCGTCTTAGCTGCAAGGTGCTCGGCCGGCCTTAGAAATCAGACGAAGAGGGGACCGACATACCGAACACCAACGGCGGTCGTTCACAGCGCCCAGTACATTCCGGGCGGCACATCGGTTATTGTCGCGAAGTTGGTGCCGTGCCGCGACGGGCACATTGCCTGGCACATTGCCCTCGAACGCCAAGCCCGGCTCTCTGAAATCCGTCCACAGATCGTTGAAGCCCTCGATCAACTATATAGCACCGATACAGGAGGAGTTCGCTTTGAGCAGGAGTAATGTCGGCTCGCGGTAGCGTCCCCAGCGGAATTCCCGTCATATGGCGGCCCGCCCAAGCCATCGCCATAGCGCCAATAATGCTGCGTTCGCCGACTCGGATCCTGGAGCGAATCGCGCGCCACCGAGTCAACGCCGAGGAAGAGGAGAGAACTTCGCGGGCACCAGGCGTGTTTCTCACCCATTTCGAATCGTCGACGACGGGGATCTGACCCCAAACGGCGGGAGGGTGCCGGTCACGCGAAAGCGATCCGGTAAGTCTGCCCGGCCTTGACCGCCAGTTTCGCCGTACCGTCCGGTCCCGGCGCCGTGGCCACCGTTCTGCCGCCGGACTCGACGCCGGAGATCCGCGTTCCCCGCGGCGTGCGGATCCGGTGCTCGCCATTTAGCGATGCTCTGAGCGTGGCGGATGCGGGCTTGCCATGGCGCCACGCGACATCGAGTTCCACCCCACCGCGCGCCCGCAGACCGGTGAAGCGCCCGTCGGGCCAGGCTTTCGGCAGAGCCGGCAGCAGGTCGATCTCCCCTGCGTGGCTTTGCAACAGCATCTCGGCGATGCCGGCCGTCCCGCCGAAATTCCCGTCGATCTGAAACGGCGGATGGGTATCGAACAGGTTCGAAAGCGTGGACTTGCGTAGCAGCGCCAGCACGTGTTGGTACGCCGTGTCGCCGTCCGCCAGGCGCGCCCAGAAGTTGACGATCCACGCGCGGCTCCAGCCGGTGTGCCCGCCGCCATTGGCCAGACGGCGCTCCAGGGTTTTCTTTGCGGCTACGGCCAGTTCCGGCGTGCCGCGCGGCGTCACCTGGTTGGCGGGGTGCAGCGCGTAGAGCTGCGACATGTGGCGATGGCCGGGATCCACCTCTTCGAAATCCTCCGACCACTCCTGGATCTGCCCGTACCGCCCGATCTTCAGCGGCGCCATGCGGGCCAGCGCGGCGGCAACTTTCCGGCGGAACTCCGCGTCGGCCCGGTGAAACTCCGCATCGGCCTGGCGGGACTCGGCGCCGGCGCGGCGGAACTCCGCAGCGGACTTGCGGACCTCCACATCGGCGCGGCGGAACTCCGCATCGGCGTCCAGGATCTCCCCGGCGCGGAGCAGGCTGGTAAACAGATCGGTGACGATCTCGGAGCTCATGGCCGGGTTGATGTCCACGGCGGCGCTCACCCCGTCCGGCGTCTTGTAGCTGTTCTCGGGCGAGGACGCCGGCCCGGCCATGAGCTCGCCGGTGCGCGGGTTCGCCACCATATAGTCCAGGTAGAACAGGGCCGCTTCCTTCATGATGGGATACGCCCGTTGTTGGAGGAACTGGCGGTCGCCGCTGAACAGGTAATGCTCCCAATAGTGTCGCGCGAGCCAGCCCGACGAGCCCTGCCAGAGATTGATGCCGCCGGGCGTTCCGAGCGCCGTCTGCAGCCACTGGCTGGTGGTGAAATGCGTTACGAAGCCGCCGCAGCCATAGGTGATCCGCGCGGTCTTGCGCCCAGGCTCTACCAGCTTATCGGCAAAGTCGAACAGCGGCTGGTGGCATTCGGAAAGGTTGCAGACCTCTACCGGCCAATAGTTCATCTGGATGTTGATGTTGATGTGGTAATCGGCCTGCCAGGGAGGGTTCAGCCCGTCGGCCCACAGGCCTTGCAGGTTCGCCGGCATGGTGCCAGGCCTGGAACTGGAAAGCAGCAGGTAGCGGCCATACTGAAAGTACATGGCCACCAGTTGCGGGTCCTCCCCGCCGGCCTTCACAGCCGCCAGACGCTCGCCGGTAGGGATCTGCGAACGGTCGTCCCCGGCCAGATCGAGCGCCACGCGGCGGAACAGCCGGCGGTGTTCGGCCAGGTGGGCCTGGCGCACGGCGGCATACTGCCTGCCGGCGAGCGCTGCCAGACGCTCCCGGCAGATGGCCGCCGGATCGCCGCCCGGGTAGTCCGTTGCCGCGAAGATCACCAGGGTCGCCGCCTGGGCGCCTTCCACCGCGATGCCGTCCGCGCGGCTCTCGACGCGTCCGCCCTCGGCGCGCACTTCGACGAAGCCCTCGAAACGGACGCCTTCGTTGTCGGCCTGACCGCGGATGACGAGGCGATTGGGGGCGGCCGCGGAGATTTCGGCATTGGCTTCGCGCTTCAGCCGGCAGGTGAAGGCGAGGCCATCCGGCTGATCGCAGGTGAGCCGCACGAAAATGGCCCGATCGGGCTGGGAAGCCAGCGCCTCGCGCGTGAATTTCGCTCCCGCCACGGAGTACGCCACACGCGCGATGCCGGTGTCCAGGTCCAGGTCGCGGCGATAGCCCTCGGCCGCTCCCGTGTGGCGCATGTCGAGGAACAGATCGCCCAGCGTCTGGTAGGAAGCGCGCGTGGCGAAACGGGCCGGATTGGCGGCGGGCGCTTCGCCCCTGGCCGTCGCGCCGCTTCTGGCGGCTGCCGCGGCGCCCATCGGCATCGCGGGGACACCGCCGGTCACCGCGCCGCTTCCGGCGGCCGCCGCGGGCGGAGCGGAGGCTGCGGCGGTCGCGGCGCCCATCGGCATCGCGGGGACACCGGGGGTCACCGCGCCGCTTCCGGCGGCCGCCGCGGCTGGAGCGGAGGCTGCGGCGGTCGCGGCGCCCATCGGCATCGCGGAGACACCGGCCGCCGCGCCGCTTCCGGCCGCTGCCGCGGGCGGAGCGGGAACTCCGGCGCCGCCTGCCGCTTCGGGGCCTGCGCCGCGCCGGCCGCCCGGCGCGCGGCCCGCCGCGTTGGCTTCCGCGAACTTTCCATCGAAGAGCAGTTGCCGGATTCTGGCCAGCGTCTCGCGGGAATCGGCGTCGTTTTCGACGTGGTGGCCCGACCATAGAGTGTGCTGGTTGAGCTGCAGGCGCTCCTGCGGCACTCCCCCGAAAACCATCGCGCCCATGTCTCCGTTGCCGATGGGGAGAGCGTCGGTCCATTCCCTGGCGGGATTCCGATACCAGAGCGTCAAGGCGCTCTGCCGGTCATCCGGGCGGGACTGGCCGGGAAGTTGGCGGAGCGCCAGCGCCGCCCCAATGGCTTGCGCCGCCTCTCTTCTGGTCGGTTTCATATGCCGGTCATTGTAGCCCGATGCTCCGGTGGGCAGCGGCCAATCGTATGCCAGCGGGTGGAGCGCCCACCGCCGGGTAAGGGGGTGGGCCAAGCCACTGGGGCAGGCGCGAGGGCCATCGCCTGGTTGCACCGCCAGCTTCCGTCGAGCGGTGGCCGAAATCCACCATTCCGGTGCATAGCGGCCAGGGATCGCGCCCATTCTCATCTTATTTTTCAATTATTTAGCGGGCGGGGCTGTTTGGCGAAACGGATGCAGTGGAGGAGTGCGTCAGTAGTATTAGGAATAGCAAAAAGGCAGGTAACCTATGACCCGATTTTCTCTTTGCCCAGTGGTAATTCTCCTGGCCGCTTCCGGCTTGCTTTTGGCGCAAACCCCGGCGGAGCCGCCGTCCGCAACGCCTCCCACTCCAGGCTGGCGGCATGCTGGCGATGCGCCCCCGGCCACCGCTACCGCGCAGGCTCAGGCCCCCACGGTCAATTCGTCCGATCCCACGCAGCCGGTGGCGCGTGACGCCTACGGGCAGGCGCAGTCGCCCCAGCCGCCCCAGCCGCCCCAGCCCGCCAACCGCCCGCCCGCCGCGCAACCGGTCCGGCCAGCCTATGGCCTCCCCGCTCAGGTAACCCTGAAGCCGGGTACCTTCGTGACGATGCGCATCCATCAGGAGCTGACCTCCAACCATAACGCGGCTGGCGACACCTTCTCCGGCAGCCTGACGCAGCCCATCGTGGTAGATGGCATAGTGGTGGCGCAGCGCGGCCAGGCGGTCTACGGCCGAGTCATGGAAGCCGATAAAGTGAAGGGCGTTTCCCGCCTGGGAATTGAACTGAACAGCCTGACGCTGGCGGATGGCTCGCAGGCGGTGGTGCACACGCAACTGATGTCGCGGCAGGGTCCGGCCATGCCTGGCCGCCAGGAGGCTGGCGCGATTACCACTGCTACGGCCCCTGGAGCGGCCGCCGGCGGCGGAGCGGGTGCGGGCGCGGGAACTGTCGGCGTACTGGCCACACGCAATCACCCCAGCGTGATTTACCCCGAAACCGCACTGACATTCCAGACGGTGAATGCGATCACCATCAGCACCGGCAACTCCGTGGGCGCGTTCCGCTACGTGGGTCCGGACGATTATGGCCGGACCAGCACAGGCGTGGTGCAGCAAGCGCCGGCGGCGCCGCGGAGGGCTGTCTACGGTCCCGGCTACCCCTATCCCTACTATTATCCTTACTACTATCCCTATTGGGGACCGAGCATCTTCTTCGGCGGCGGCTTCCGCTTCGGCGGTTTCGGCTGGAGAAGGTAGGGGTGAAGGAAGAGGGAAGTCAGAAGGGGGGAGACAGAATGTTGCCATGCGCAGCCGCGGGATTCTGTCTTCGGTCTTCTGGCTTCCCTCTTCCGATATTGGACAGCGGGGCGCGCTCCCCAGCGGATCAGTGCGTCATTGAGTAGACCACGTAATTCACCCCGATTCGCAGCCCCAGGGCGGCCATTTCCTGCGGGTAGCGCGGATCGTCGGCCCACTCCCAGGAATCTCCGATGTCGGAATTGAACGAGATTGCCACCATTACGCGCCCGCGGTCGTCGTAAATTCCCATCCAGTGCGCTTTGGTGCCCGCCGCCCTTTGACTCATGCCGCCGCCACCGCGGCCCCAGCCCGGCATGGACCAGGTGCCCAGAATCTGAAACCGGTCGTCCAGGTCGTACACCGTGTGAAAGATGGGATCGGAGTTGTCCATGTCCACCACGGGCCGGTCGGGGAAAATGCGATCCATGGTCTCCGCAAACCGGGCGTATTCTTCGGCGCCCCAGAAATCGTCCAGCATCAGGAAGCCGCCGCGGAGCAGGTATTCGCGCAACGTACGGGCCTGCGCATCGGTCAGTTTCCAATCGCCCATCTCGCCGGCGGCCAGCCAGGGCCAGTTGAAGAAATCGTCGAGGTCGTCGGGGTTCGAAGGCTGTTCGGTCGATCGGGCATGGAGACGTGTGAGCCGCCGTACGGCAGCCGCGAAATGGCGGTCGGCGCGGGGATAATCCTGGGTCCAACTGGTGAAGCCCTGGTGCCAATCCATCAGGATGCCGCCGCCGAAACGGCTCCTCCGGCCGAAACCGCCGAAGAGCCCGTTGGGGTGCTGGGGATACATGAGGCGGGCGAAGACCCACTCGGTTTTTTCCTGAAAATCCGGCGGCAGCGCGATTTCATCGTATCCTTCCATGCTGGGATACTGCCGGAAGGGCTTCTGGAAGGCGCACAGGGCGGCGACCACGAAAAGCCCGCAGCCGGCCAGAGACAAAGCCCTCGGAGAGTTCATAAGTGCTGCCTTGTCTTGCAGGATAACACCTGTGCGGACCGGGTCCCGCCGGTGAGGTGCGGGGCCTCTGTCCGCCTGCTGGACTTGGCGGGGAGGGGCGCCGCAAGGTGGGATGGTGCGACGCGGCGGCCCCGCGCCTGCTGTGCCCGCGCGACGCGGTTGTGGAAACGGGTGGCGGGGAAGAGGGGCCGCAAGGTGGGACAGCGCGACGCGAGCGGGAAACCGGCGTGGCGGGGAAGAGGGCCGCAAGGTGGGACAGCGCGGCGCGAGCGGGACCGGCGTGGCGGGGAAGAGGGCCGCAAGGTGGGACGGCGCGGCGCGAGCGGGAAACCGGCCTGGCGGGGAGGGGCGCAGGTTGGGTATGGGCAGCCGGGCAGCCGGGATGCGATCGTCCCGGCTGCCCTCGGCTGGGGCTGGCGCTGCGGATTAATACACGCCGAGAGACACGTGCAACGCCACCGGCTCGGAGCGGAAATTGAGCCCGTTGTCGGTCTCGTCGCCGTTCAGGATGCGAAGGAACTTGAAGGCGCCGTTGTCGTAGGTCCCTTCGTCCACGCGCATGAACTGGCGGCGCTTGTTGGGTTCGGTGGGCCGGAAATCGACGCGCGCGCCGAAGCCGGTCACCAGGAACTGGTTGTCGCCGGTCTGGGCCACCAGCACGCGTCCGGTGGGCTCGGCATTGCCCGCTGGCGCGCCGCGCCGGCCGGCTCCGTAGGAGACCACCGCATTCCACGCCCCGAATTTGAGCGTGTCCGTGGCCGTGCCCTTTTCTTCCACCGCGGTTTGCAGCTTGCCTTCGAAGTTGAGGCGCGCGACCTCCCGCATCATCCCGGCAATCAATTTGTAATTCTGCGCTGTGGGCGCGAGGGCATCCTGCGGCTCCCTGGCGGCGCCGGCCGGAGCGCCCGCGGCGGCTGGCGCGGCGGGAGGGAAGGGCTGCGAGCTATAGTCCAGGCCGAAGGGCGAAAAGCCGATCGTCTGCAGACCGAGGGCCGAGAAGAAGAACCGGGCCACGGAGGCGCTGCCGCTGGTCTCGGGGACGTACAGAGGATTGTCATCCCGGTGATAGAGTTCCAGCACCTTCAGGTAGGCGGCGGGGTCGTTCAGGTAAATGTCCGGGCAAACCACGTCCAGCGCGGGCGCGGCCACTTTCCAAATGGGAATCACGTTGTCGGTGGGGCCGCCGGCTTCGTAGCTGCCGGGCGCGCCCGGCTTGAGGGGATCGCGCAGCGCGGCGTTGGCGTAGAGCGGCAGCGCATAGGCCGCCTTGCCCGCGGCGGCGACCTTGCCGACGTAGGTGGCCACGGCCCACGCGTGGAAGTTCACTTCGGCTTCCACACCGAAGACCTCCTGCCAGTTCCCGGAGCTGCCCTCTTTGTTCATGGCTTTGAGAACGTCGGCCGGAACCGGAGCTTCGAACGCCTTTTGCGCAGCCGCGCCGTAGTCGCGCGTGGATCCCCAGGTGCCCGTCTCGTTCTCCACCTGCACGATGATGACGGTGCGCACCGGGTCGAACGCCTTGAGGTGGCGCATGAACGCGCCGAACGCCTTGATGTCCAATTCCTGGGACGCCGTGGCGAAGGGCGACGGCGAATCCGCCGGCCGTCCGTTTTTATCGATCACGTGGAAATAGCGATCCGGCTCCTTCTTCATCCACTCCGGCATGTAGTGCTGGCTGCCGTTCTTCCATGTGCCGAACCAGAGCAGGTCCAGCCGGATATGGTGCTCGCGCGCCTGGGTGATGATGGTATCGATCACGGAATAGTCGAACTGGCCCGGCTTGGGTTCGAACTGCTCCCAATAGATGGGGATCTCCAGCGTGTTGGCGTGGAGGTATTCGATGGCGGGCCACACCTTCGGCAGCATGTTCGGCCAGCCGCTCGAATTATGCGCCTGGGCGCCCAGCATCAGGAATGGCGCGCCGTCGACCATAAAGGCGTACCGCCCATCCTTCTTGACGATCTTGGGGATGGGGCGCTCCTTCACTGGCGTTTGCGGTTGCTCTTGCGCTTGCAGGGCGACGGCCACGCCGCACGCCGCGAGAATGGCCAAGCAGGCCGGACGGAAAACAATCATGTCGATCCTTTCAGGACCGGAGATCTATTTTGGACTTCCGGGTCCCATATCAGTCTAACGGATATCCGCTGCCGAGCGGGGCGCACTTCGGGCTGGGCCGGCTGGGTGGCTGGGGCCAGTTGGGGCTGCGGCCGGGACTTCCGGCAATCGGTTCCGTTCTCCGCGCCTCCGCATCTCGGCGGTGAACCATGGGGGCCGAAAAGCAATTATTCACCGCAGAGACGCAGAGACGCAGAGATGCAGAGAACTAAGAGAGCTCTTGAGGCACCTAAAGTCAAAGCCGGAGAGCGCAGAGGGGGCAGAGGTAATCGCTTCAGTCCTCTGCGTCTCTGCGTCTCTGCGTCTTCGTGGTGAACTGAGCGGTCCGGGGGAGTTGGTTTAGCCTCGCGAAAGTGACTTACCAGGCGTTTCAAGCCTCTTGTGAGAACGGGCTCGTTGCAGTTGATAAGCAGGGCCAATTTCTTGCCTGAGAGTTTGAGATACGCGAGCGATTGAGCCGAGTGGATTGGCAAGAGCTGATCCACCGTCTTCCGTTCGAGAACCACCGAATCTTCCACCACCAGGTCCATTCGAAAGCCGCAGGCCAACTGGATTCCTCTATACGGCGCCGGCAAACGACTTGCCGTTGAAAGCGCAGGCCGCGTTGACTCAAATCGATAGCAGAGACATTCCTCATACACCGATTCCATCAACTCAGGCCCAGTCACCCGATGCACCTCGATGGCCGCGCCAATAATCGTCTCCGTGAGGACCCGAAGCGGCAGGGAAGAGATGCTTACCTCTGCCCCCTCTGCGTTCTCCGGTTTTGACTTTGACTCTCTCTCAAACTATCGTAGATCTCTGTGTCTCTGCGTCTCTGCGGTGAATAATAGGAAGACAGGCTAACCAGTACCCGGTGGATGGCAAGGCTGCGCTAGCCCTCCGGGACTGCGCCGCGTGGGCGGACCAGGCGCGGCAGGGCCATCAAGGCGCCGCCATAGACCAACAGCGATAGGAACAGCGCTGGCTTGTAGTCCTGGCTCAAGTCCACCATCAGCAGGCGGTAGGCGGCCAGGATCATGGTGGGGTAGATCAGGCGCGACAACTCCACCCGGTCCCAGCGCGATCCGGCCCAGGCCAGCACCAGCGAGAGGCCCGCCAGCACGCCGGTGCGCATGGCGGCGCAGTACGGATGGCTGGCCGGCGTCCCGAAAGCCGCGTGATAGGCGGCGGTGAGCGCGCCCGCCGAAGCTCCGGCCAGCAGCCACACGAATGTGCCGGCCACGGCCAGGCGGAATACCTGGATGCTGATAGACCCGCCAGGCTCGCGCGCGCGGGCCGCCAGCAGGTAACAGAGTGCGGCGGTCACCAGGCCGGCCCAAACCGCCGCCGGGCTTGCGCCGGACCAGTGGGCCGTCCCCAACACGAAGGCGGTGGCCTGCTTTAGCGCTCCGGTGCCGCCCAGCGCCAATAGCAGGTAGATGCCGCCGTGCACCTGGAGCGTCAGACGGCGGAAGTGCGTGCCCGCCCAGATGCAGGCGAGCGCCAGCGCGGACCAGACCGCCGACGCCGTTACACCCGCCAGCAGGATGCGGCTGCCGGCCAGTACCAAAACGATACCGAAGGTGGAGTAGGTGTAGAAGTTGCGGCCGCGGCTGCCTCCGCGGTCGAGCAGCGCAAAAGAGACCACGTAACAGGCCGCGGCGCAGGCCAGGGCGAATAGGGCGATGGCGTGCGCCTCATTCGAAAGCCGCAGCCCGCCGCCCACGCCGATCAGAAACGCCGCCGTGCACTGCGCCGTTTCGAACAACGTGAAGTTGAAACGGCGGAGCAGCGTGCGCACGATGGTGCTCGATAGATAAATGGCCAGCAACGCCACCTGCGCGCCCAGCAGCCAGGTGTAGGGGATGGCGGCGTAGCTCTCGGGCAGTCCGCCTTCCCGCGTGACCAGCCAGGTGGCCAGCAGCACCGCGAGATCGGCGGCCAGAGCCGCCAGCCAGCGCTCGCTCAGCCAATGTTCCAGGCAGGCCGAAATCTCCACCGCGGCCGCGATGGCCAGAAAGACCAGGGTAAACGGCACCACGTCGTGGGTAGCCACCAGCAGGCCCGCGGCCGTGACCAAACCAGCCAGGGTGACGATGGTGGCCACCGCCAGCAGGTTCTTGCGCCACGAAACGGCCAATCCGAACAGGACGAAGAGAACCAGCAGGGCGGCCGCGTTCCAGGTGGAGATGGCGTGGAAATGCAGCGTGGCTTCCCACAACAGCGGACACAGCACCAGCACCGAGGTGAGACTGTACAGCGCCGTTTCCAGCCGGTTGGTGGACGCTGTGCGCGCGGCCCACAGCAGCCACAGGACCGCGTACAGAATGCCTGCGGCCACTCCCGATGGCGGCGGGATGGTGGCGGACTCGGTAAGCGCGCGGAGGAGATAGGCGCCGGCCAGGCCGAGCAGGGCGCGCCCCAAGACCGGGAGCAGTGCGGTGGGATTCACGGCGGGGGCACGTGTGCCGGTGCTTGCGTCACTCGCGCGCGCAGGCGCCGGGGCCGGCGCTTGAACCAACGCCGGCGCCACGGCGGGCGGGTGGGCCGTCGCAAGGGCCTGCTCTACGAGCCGCTCTAAGCGAGCCACGCGGCGTTCGAGTTCCTCCCAGTCCGGTTGCGACATGGCACTCTCTCGGAAGCCAGGAGTCAGAAGTCGGAAGCTGGAAGCCCGTCTTCCTGGGCCGGCAGCACGGCGGGGCTTCCGGACTTCACGGCTGCAACCCTTCCGCTCCCTCTCTCTCCGGCCATGGCGGCAGGAGCTTGATCAGTACGAAAAAGATCGCGAAGGGAAGCAGCATCAGCCCGATGGCCGGCAGCAGCCCCTCGCGCGTTACCAGGTCCACTTTGTAAGACGTGTATCCCAGAAAACTCTTGGAGAACAGTTGCCCGCCGATCACTACGTTCCAGCGCATGGCGAAGATTCCCACCAGCGTCAGACTCGCCGCCGTGGTGTACATCGCGCGGCGCGCGGGGGCGGAGAACGTCCACAACTGGTTCGCCGCCAGCAGCGTCAGGGGTACCAGCGTGCCCAGCACAATCTGCAGAATAATCTGCGAAACCATCAGGCGCGTGTGCACCATGAAATCCAGGCTGCGGAAGGATTCGTCGGCTTCGTAAGTGCGGTGCACCAGGTCGAGCATCTCCAGCGTGAAGTCGATCACGAAAGTATAGAAGAGATACTTGGCGATGGTGTCCACGCAGCGCATGTCGATGGTCCGCTTCTTCAGCTTCATAGAGACGATATACAGCAGCATGACCGCCGCAATGCCCGAGACCATGGCGGAGAACAGGAACACAATGGGCATCAGCGGTGTGGACCACCAGGGGTTGGCCTTGATGGAGCCGAAGATGAAGCCGACATATCCGTGCAGTAAGAACGCCGAAGGGATTCCGATGACGGTGACCGCGTAGCCCACCTTATCGTCGATCAGGCGGGCGGCGGGGCTGACGTTTTGCGAGCCGAGGGTGAGCGCCCGGTAGACCGCACGCGTGAGACCCGTGGCGGTCTGGGACATGCGGACGATGTCGGCGCGGAACTCCAGCCAGACTTCGAGCAGCAGCACCACCATCAGGTACCACAAGTAGACGAAGCCGAACATCGCCATGGCGGAGGAACTGTGCGGCGTGAGATACATCTCGAGCGAGCGCTCCGGATGGCCCAGGTGAAGCTGCAGCGGCAGCGGCGCCACCAGCAGGAACGCCAGCGCCGTCAGCAGCGCCAGGCGGTAAGTGGGCCGCACGGCTTCTACTTTGAAGACGCGCTCGAGCGACGCCAGGATGAACGCGCCGGCCACCAGGCCGGTGATGTAAGGGTAGAGGACAATCAGCAGGCTCCATTGCAGCTCCACCTCGTCGGGATACATGAAGCCTTCCACACCGGGTATCGTCATTCGCGATTCGCTCCTTACCGCACCGAGCCGTCCAGGTCCTTGTAATAAACCTTGGCTTTGGTGGCCATGTACGGCTTCAAGACCTGCACCATGTTCCGGCGCAGGAACTCATGCACCGGATCCTTCGGGTTCTTGAAATCCACTAACTGCCGCGCGCCGGTGGGGCAGTTCTCGCAACAGGCTGTAGTAAGTCCCTTGGTGATGCGGTGGTAACATAGAGTACACTTATCTACGGTCTGTGTCTTGGGATGGAGATAGCGGCAGCCGTAGGGGCAGGCCTGCACGCAGTAGCGGCAACCCAGGCAGTATTTCTCGTCCACCATCACCACGCCGTCGGGGCTGACGAAGGTAGCGCCCACCGGGCAGACCTGCACGCATGGCGAATCGGCGCAGTGGTTGCAGAGCTTGGGGACGAAGAAGCTCTTCAGATTGGGATCCGTGTCCGCCGGAAAACCGTCGATCGCGCCGTTCGGCGAATCCACCCGCGGCGTCTGGCTGCCTTCCTCCACCTGGTAGCGCTCCACCCACGTGCGGAAGTAGCCCGCGGGCACGCCGTTCTCGTTGGAACAGGCCCGCACGCAATTGCCGCAGCCGATGCACTTGTCGATATCGATAATCATGCCCCACCAGTGGTCGGCCATCTTATAGGAGTCGGGTGCGGTCTCGGCGCCGGTAATCTGCTCCAGCGTGGCGCCCACGGATGCCAGCACCAGGAGCTTGCCGCCGATGGTGAATAAGTCTCTACGGGTGATATCCATGCGATTCGCTCTCCCCTCAGAGGTGCGGATTATGCGGCTGGTGGCAGGAATTGCAGGCCACGCCGCCCGAGTGTTCGACGGTCGCTACCTGCGGGAAGCCCTTGGGTTTGGCGGCGTCTTTTTCATGACAGC
>Ga0181529_10002076_pt1 | contig 24658 bp, 21 predicted proteins | sample PEATcosm2014_Bin_36_FD_119763 | JGI IMG/M metagenome (GOLD analysis project Ga0181529, IMG submission 119763) | Peatland microbial communities from MTU Mesocosm Facility, Houghton, MI, USA - PEATcosm2014_Bin10_30_metaG | ecosystem: Environmental > Terrestrial > Soil > Wetlands > Peat | place... | reverse complement strand
GCGAGTGCAAGCTCTACACCGATCGCGACAACTTCATCGCCGTGCTCGACGCCGATGGCCGCCGCTTCGGACTGGTCGTCGATTCACTTGCCGATCCCGAGGAGATCGTGGTGAAGCCGTTGAGCGCAGTGCTCAAGGATATCGGAATATTTTCCGGGGCCACGGTTCTGGGCAATGCCGATCTTGCCCTCATTCTCGATCCCGGATTGATCGCCATCAAGACCGGCGTGACCATGGGCAACGAGGAGGAATCCGCTCAAGGCGCGGAAGAGGAGAGCGAGAACGAAGCCGCTCACATGCGCTTTCTGCTGGTGGAAGTGGCGGGGCGTCAGGCCGCGGTGCCGCTAGCCGACGTGCTGCGCATCGAGCAGCTTCCGCTTTCGCGGGTCGAATACATCGGCTGCCGGCCGGTGCTCAACTTCGAAGGCCAGCTGCTGCCGGTTGAGGACGCGGGCGGCGTTTTGGCCGCGGCCGCGGCCGAGGGCAATCCCGAGGCCCAGGTGGTGGTAGTGGTTTGCCGCGACGGCAATCGCCACGTGGGCGTCGCGGTGTCACACGTGCTCGACGTAACTTCCGGCAGCAATCTTTCCGCGGCCGGGACGGGAACGCGCACGGAGGGGGTGACGCTGCTGAAGGATCGCGTGACCGGCGTGGTCGATTTGTGCGGCGTGCCGCCGCTGCCCGCCCATGAAGGCGCGCCTGAGGACTGGCAACCGACAGCGGAGGTTTCCCGATGAGTAAGGGGATAAGCGCATTCGATCGCGAGCAGAAGAATGAAGCGCTGGTGGAGGTGTGCTCCGTGCGGGCAGGCGCGACGCTGTTCGGCATTCCCATCCAGCACATTCTTGAGATTGTGGGCTCGGCCCGTCCGCAGCCCATTCCGCTGGCGCCGGGCTTTGTGGGCGGCCTGATGCACTATCGCGGCGACGTGCTCACCACGGTAAGCCTGCGCTATCTGCTCGACCTTCCTCCCCTCGACGGCGCGCAGGACATCCTGGTGCTGGAGAGCGCGGGAGGATGCTTCGGGCTGCTGGTGGACTCGGTGGGCGAGGTGCTCACCGTCTCCGGGATCGACTACGAGCCCAATCCCTCAATTCTCGACGAGCGGCGCCGGGCGTTGCTGGCGGGCGCGTACAAGCTCAAAGACAGCCTGCTCGTCATGCTCGATCCCGAACGGCTCGATCCAGTGCGGCTGGACCCAGCGCGACCTGACGCGGCGCGCGTAGGCGCGGCCCAGGCGGCTTAGAGATTGCTGCAAGCATCTGTGCCAGGAGGAACATCATGCGCGCATTGATCGTCGACGACTCGCGCTTCGTAAGGGGCTACTTGCGCGGCATGCTCGAGGAACGCGGGATCGCGTGCGACGAGGCTGCCGACGGCCGTGCGGGGTTGGAACTGCTGCGCGGCAACTTGAGCTTCGACCTGGCGCTGGTGGATTGGAACATGCCGGTGATGAACGGCCTGGAGATGCTGCACCAATTGCGCGCCGATGGCTACCGCGACCTGAAGGTGATGATGGTGACCACCGAGGCCGAGAACGAATACATCGTGCGCGCCCTCGAAGCCGGAGCCGACGAATATCTGATGAAGCCCTTCGATGACGAGGCCCTGAACGAAAAACTGGCCATGCTTGGCCTGGTGGAAGCCTGACTTATGACGGCCGTAAACCGCATTCGGGTTCTCATCGTGGATGACTCCGCCGTGATGCGGAGCCTGCTGCGCTCTGTCATCCTCTCCGATCCCGGCCTGGAAGTGGCCGGAACTGCGGCCGACGGCGCTTCGGCGCTGGAGTCTCTCCGGCTCGAGCGTCCCGATCTGATTGTGCTCGATGTCGAGATGCCGGTGATGGACGGCCTGGCGACGCTGCGCGAGTTGCGCACGCGCGACCACGAAGTGCCGGTGATCATGTGCAGCTCGCTTACGCAGCGCGGCGCCCGAGTGACCATGGAAGCGCTGGCGGGCGGGGCAAGCGACTATGTAGCCAAGCCCAGCGGCCAGGCGGGGCGGGAATCCGCCATGCAGGCGCTGGCGCAGGAGCTCATTCCCAAGATTCGCGCGCTCACCGGCCACCTGCAAGCGCGGCCCGCTGCTTCTGCCGTGCCGCGTACGGTGCTGCCCATGACCCCGGCGCCGCATGTGCCTGCCAGGCCGTTGGTGCTCGCCATCGGCGTCTCCACCGGCGGCCCTGCGGCGCTCGACGTTCTTCTGCCGGAACTGCCCGCCGGCTTTCCGCTTCCGGTTCTCATCGTGCAGCACATGCCCGAAGTCTTTACGCGGCTGCTTGCCGACCGCCTGAGCCGCCGCTGCGCTTTGCGGGTTTCGGAAGCCGTGGAAGGCATGCCCGCAACTGCCGGCTGCATTTACATTGCGCGTGGCAACTGGCACATGGAATCGGTGGCCGCGGCACGTCCCGGCGCACCGGCCACGATTCACCTGGCGCAGGATCCGCCGGAGAACCATTGCCGTCCCTCCGTGGACACGCTGTTTCGCTCGGCAGCGCGCGTGTACGGCTCCGGCGTACTGGCCGTGGTGCTTACGGGGATGGGATATGACGGTCTCGCGGGTTCGCGCATGGTTCGCGAACAGGGCGGATCCGTTCTGGCGCAGGATCAGGCCACGAGCACAGTGTGGGGCATGCCCGGAGCCGTGACCGAGGCCGGCCTCGCCTACAAGGTGCTTCCCCTTGCCGCGATCGCTCCCGAGATCCTGCGCGTCACCGGCCACGCTGCTGCACTGCCTGCCGAAGTGCGCAACTTTGCGCGGATGGTGGTTTAGCGATGGAACAAAGCGTGGGCCCCGAGTACGGCTACCTCCGCCAGCTCGTGTTCGGCGTGTCGCATAATGTTCTCGACGCCTCGCGCGATTACCTCTTCGACACCCGTCTCACCAAGGTGCTGCGCAACCAGGGCATCACGCGGCTCGACGAACTGGTGTGCAAGCTGCGCGCCCAGAGAAATCCTGCGCTGGAGCGCGAGGTCGCGGAGGCCATGACCATCAATGAGACGAGCTTCTTCCGCGATCTGCGCCCCTTCGATCTGCTGCGCCAGGAGTTGCTGCCCAAACTCATTGAGGCGCGCCGCTTTCACCGCACGCTCCGCGTGTGGAGCGCCGCCTGCGCTACCGGCCAGGAGGCCTATAGCCTGGCCATGATGCTGCTCGAGCACTTTCCCATGCTGGTCGGCTGGAAGATCGTGATCGAAGGCACCGACATCTCAAATGAAGTCATCCAGCGCGCGCAAGCCGGCCTGTATCACCGCATCGAGATGAATCGCGGATTGCCCGCGCGCTACGTAGTCCGCTACTTTGACCGCGCCGGCGAAGATTGGATCGTCAAACCCGAGGTCCGCAAGCTGTGCCATTTCCGCCAGGCCAATCTCTGCGGCGGATCGCTGCCGTTCAACCGCACCAGCGATTGCTTCGATGTGATCTTTCTCCGCAACGTCATGCTCTACTTCGATCAGCCCACGCGCCGCACGCTCCTCGCCGGCATGCACCGCCTGCTCGCTCCCGACGGCACGCTGTTCCTCGGCTCCAGCGAGCAGCCCACAGACATGTCAATGTGGAAACCCGCCCTCGCCGGCGGGGCCTGCTACTACCGTCCGCGGATTCCCAGCTAGGGTCTGCTCATCTGCAATCGCGCGCCTCGGCCGTAGTAGTATCCTGACTAGTCTTCCAGATCAACTGGCTCGGATCGTTCCAGCAAGAGGACGTCATGCGTTCGAGAACCGCGTTGCTTCCGCTCTTTCTTCTCGCTGTCACCCTTTCCACCGCAAAAATTGAAGCGCAGGCGCCGTTTCCGGCCCAGATCGGCAACTCGGTCGTGGCGTTGACGGGCCCGTGGAAGTTCCATCCCGGCGACGATCTGGCCTGGGCGCAGCCCGGCTATGACGACTCGAAATGGGCGCCGATGGACCTGACGCCACCGGAAGGGTCTTACGATCCCACCCTCGGTTCAGGCGGCTTTGTGCCCGGCTGGACTGCAAAGGGCTATCCCAAGCTGACAGGCTTTGCCTGGTACAGGCTGCGTGTGAGGGTCGAAAACAACGCGGCCACCGCCGCGCAGTCGGCGCTGGCTCTCAAGATGCCCGAAAACGTCGATGACGCCTACCAGGTCTACGCCGACGGACAGTTGATTGGAGAGTTCGGGCGCTTCGAGCCCGGCCACGTCGCCTATTACAACTCCCAGCCCCGCACTTTTCCGCTACCCGCCGGCACCGGCAACCAGGTGGTCACCATCGCCATCCGCATGTGGATGGATGCCTCGACGCCCTTCCTGGCGCAGGATGCTGGAGGGCTCCATGCAACGCCGCTTTTGGGCCAGGCCCCGGCCATAGACGCCATGCTGCGCCTCGATTGGGCTGCGGTTGACGAGTTTCAGGCGTCGATCATTCTCCGGCTGCCGTTGCTGATTGTGGTTACGTTGCTGGCTTTTACCCTCTACTGGCTCGACCGCGCGGAGCGTGCCTACATCTGGCTGGGATGGGCCTGCCTTTTCCATGCACTCAACTCCATTGCCAGCCTGATCGGTTACTACACAACCTGGATGTCGATGATTGGAGAGAATCTCCTGATTGACGTCATTTTCGGAACCCTGCCCTTCGCATTCTGGATGATTTTTTGGGGCTACTGGTTCCGGCTCGAGGAGATCCGCCTGGTGCGGCGGGTTACCTGGGGACTTGTGGCCGTGCTGATTGTGGCCACGACGATGCTGCGCGCGCCTCTTTACGGCGGCATCATACCGGCGGCGGCTTCAAGCTGGCTGTTTCCGCTCACGATTGTCGTCAAGCTGCTGCTGGGGCTGCTCTTCCTCTGGGTCGCTTACCGCGGCATTCGCCGCCAGGGAGCCGAAGGCTGGCTGGTTCTGCCCGCTGTCCTCCTCATGTTCTTCTGGCTCTACTCGGATGAGCTCACTATGTTGCGCGTCCCCCTCACCTTCCATTTCCTGGGCATGGTGCTTAACGTGGGTCAGATCGCGATCGTTTTGATGCTGGCCGTCATGTCGGTGCTCCTGCTGCGGCGGTTCATCAGCGGCCAGCGGGAGAAGGAGCGACTCGAATCCGAGATGGAGCAGGCGCGCAGCGTGCAGCAGGTGCTGATTCCCGAGGCGCTGCCCATCGTGAAGGGCTTCGCGATTGAAAGCGACTACCGGCCGGCCCGCCAGGTGGGCGGCGACTTTTTCCAGATCGTGGCTCTGGGCGATGGCGGTGTGCTGGCAGTCATCGGGGACGTGAGCGGCAAGGGCATGCCGGCGGCCATGACGGTTTCGCTGCTGGTGGGAACGTTGCGCGCCGAGGCTCGCCACACCGACAGCCCCGCCCAACTGCTGACGGCCATGAATACGCGCATGATAGGCCGCAGCAAGGACGGCTTTACCACCTGCCTGATCGTGCGCGTGGACGCGGATGGCAAAGTATCAGCGGCCAACGCCGGACATATGCCGCCCTACCTCAACGGACAAGAGACGCCCGTGGCCAACAGCCTTCCGCTGGGCCTGAGCATGGGTGCAAAATACGGCGAGTCCACGTTACAAATGGAGATGGGAGACCGTCTGACGCTGCTCACCGACGGCGTGGTCGAAGCCCGCAATGCCGCGGGCGAATTGTTTGGTTTCGAGCGCGCGGCAGAAATGGCGCGCCAGCCGGCCGCAGTCATCGCTGAGGCTGCGCAGCAATTTGGACAGCAGGACGACATCACCGTGCTCACGCTGCATCGCGTGGCAAAAGAAGAGTCGCTGCCACAAAAGGCGCCGATGGCGCTCTCACCCGCCTGAGCGTGCCCGGCCCAACCTCGCACGGACCTGTACGATGACCTTGGGAGCGGAGGGAGAAATGAATTCTCTGGAACGGTTCAAAGTTGCGCCCGGATCCAAAGTGAAGTTCAAGAAGATCGATCCCGGATTCACGGACGGCCACAAAAGCCACAAGTCGGCGGCTGAGGAGATCGCCCATTATCAGGAAAAACTCCGCGAACTCCAGGACCTGCTTTACGCAGAGCACGGCCATTCACTTCTCATTTGCCTGCAGGCCATGGACACCGGCGGCAAAGATGGCGTGATCAACCACGTGCTGGGCGCGATGAATCCGCAGGGTTGTCGCGTAGCGGCATTCAAGCAACCCTCCGCAGTGGAGGCTGCCCACGATTTTCTATGGCGCGCGCACAAGGCCGCGCCTGCCCGCGGCGAAGTGGTCATCTTCAACCGTTCGCATTACGAGGATGTTCTGGTGGTGCGCGTGCACAATCTGGTGCCGAAAGCGGTCTGGTCGCACCGTTACGATGAGATCAACGACTTCGAGCGCAACCTGGCCGCGAACGGCACCCAGATTCTAAAGTTCTATCTGCACATTTCCAAGGAAGAGCAACTGAAGCGTTTCAAGGAGCGGCTCGACGACCCCAGCAAGCACTGGAAGATCAGCGAGGCCGACTACAAGGAGCGCGGCTTCTGGGACGATTACGTTGCCGCTTACGAAGAAGCACTCTCCCAGTGCAGCACCGCCCATGCGCCGTGGTATGTGATCCCCGCCGACCACAAGTGGTTTCGCAACCTGGCCATCGCGCGCATCGTCGTCGAGCATCTGGAGTCGCTGAAGATGCAGTATCCCAAGCCCACGGTCGATTTGAAGTGTATCCGCCGCGAGTACCACGCCGCGGAAAAAGACGCGTAGCGCCCGGGGAAATTGAGCCCGCCCTGCGCTTCGACCGTGCGCTCTTGCCATCTGGTCCCAAGGAAACATCCAACGAACGAATTCACGCCGGCGTCGACGAGGCACGGCCTGTAACTAGTCAGAGGCGCAGGATTGGTGTTCAACCGGCAACTTCCGAGTAGACCGTGATCCGCTCGGAACGGTTCACTCACCATAAGCTGACTTGCCGGCAGTAATCCTTATTCGCCATTGCCATTTGATGGAGTACGCAACCCGAGTCGGCATACAATACAGGGCTTGGAGCATTCTTCGAGGACAGATGGCCCGCAGATCAGTTCTGATTATCGTTTGTTTCGCGCTTTTGTCCGGCGCGGCCTGCTTTGGTCAATCCATCGTCGTCAACAGAATTGCTCTCCTGCAAACACGGCTGATTCAAACGACGAAAAGTATCGGCACTGCTTTTGTGGTGAATGTCGACAGCCGCGAATACTGGATCACGGCGAAACACATCTTCACTGGCATCGAGAATGCGCCGCCCGGTATCTTCACGACGAAGACCGTTCAGGCCAATCTCCTGCTCCCTTACAGCAGAGGCGATCAAGAACAGGATAAGAAGTGGGTTACGATCAAATTCACTACCATCGATCCTGGCAAAGACATCGACATCCTGGTGCTAGCACCCGACCATTCCTTGACCAAGTTTCTACCCGCAGGCAGCATGAAATTGGCAAGCGATGCCGACCCTGCGGACGAACACGCTCTCGTGCCAATCGGTGGAGACTGTGAGTTCTTAGGCTACCCCTATGGCAGCGGTTGGAGGGCGAATATACCTGGCTACGCCGCGAAACAACCTTCGAAGCCGCCCGCTCCAGGAAGCGGAGTCAAATTGTCAGCGACCACTGCCTGGGCCTGGTCGCCTTTCGTAAAACACTGCACTCTTTCCGCCTCCATGGTCCAGAACGGCATTACCGTCTTCGTCCTCGACGGCATCAATAACCTCGGCTTCTCCGGCGGCCCAGTGGTGACAGGAAACGGTGCTTCTTTGGAGGTCTTCGCAGTGGTCTCCGGCTTCCACGCCGAGCCGCTGGAGGTCCTGCCCGCGCCCGAACCAGGACAAGCCTACGTAAGTCCGATCCCTCCCCCGCCCCCGCTGCCAGGGCAAAAATCTAAACAGCAACCCAAGCAAGTTGTCGAATCGAACTCCGGGCTGATCATGGCCTACGACATCACTCCTGCGATCAAAGCAATTCACGCCAACCCAATTGGCCCTCCGCTCATAGAGCCGGACGGAAACATAAAGTAACCGCATTTAGCTTCCTATTCACAAACGAAGCATCATTCGACTTGTCTTCAAAACTGTTTCGTCAATCTGCGTCAGTTCTGTGATTAGTCCTGTGAAACGCCGCGGGGTCCGGAAATGGGTCATCACCTGGTCGGTCGCCTACTCGGAAGTAATGTTCTGGTAAACACCTGCGAGTTCGGCTCAATTCGAGCACAACTGGACAACTCGGCTCTTATCCAAAACTCGGAATTCTTAAGCAGAGCCGCCGAGGACTAGAACCCATTCATGAAGCGCGTTCATGCACTCTTGGCCAGCGAACGCATGACGAATTCGGGGTCAGCGGCAATGACGATTAGAAGCGCCCGCGCGGCAGCTTCCGGCTGGCGGCGGCCTGACTCCCAATGACGCACGGCATCGACTGATAGGCCGAAACTCTCGGCGAAACGTCCCTGGCTGAGACGCAGGCGCTTGCGGATGCCCCGTACGTCCACGCTCTCAGGCAAAGTGACCTTGTAACCCTTGCGCTTACCTTCCATGTAGGCGCGGGCTTCTGCCGTTCCCTTGGCCATCTCCTGAAACAATTTGCTCATCGTGTCCCCCCGCAATCGGCAAAGAAACTCTTTGCCATCTTTGCGAGCGCATTCCCACAGCTCGCTGACTTGCTGACACGCTAACTCGCTGACTTGCTAACTCGCGGTCTCGCCCAGCAGCCGCTCGACCTCGTCGTGCAGCCGAGCCGTGATGGAGGCCTCGCTGTCCTCAGGGCTGAAGCGGATGGCCTCGCCCACGCGTACCTCGAGATGGCCCGAGCGGAACCAGCGGCGACGGCCGGATTTCATCTCTCCCAGACCGCGAATGGCGGTGGGCACCACGGGCACGCCGCATTGTTTGGCGAGCAGCCCGATGCCGGGCCGGAAACGCGCCAGTTGGCCCTCAGAGCGCGCGCCCTCGGGAAACACCATCACGCTGTAGCCGCGGTCCATGGCCCGGCCCGCATGGGCAAAGCTCAACTGGAAATCGCGCTGGCGCGGCAGCGGAAAAACGTTGTAGAACGCCGTCACCAGCCAATAAGCGGGCGGACCGAGCAGATAAATGCCTTTGTGCCCCGGCGGCCACTCGGGATTGCGCCAGTGCCGGTAATCGTCGAGCATGTCGCCGGCCATAGCCACGGCGATGTGGCGGCGCAATGGGCCGGCGAGCGCGTATTGAATCAACGGGCCGTCGTAGGCCGAGACGTGGTTGCCCACAATGAGCAGCGGCCCCGGCGGCAGCGGCTTGGCCGGCCCCACCACGCGCGGAGCGGCCAAGAGCCACGTGAGCGGGCGCTGAATGGCCTCAAGAAAAGCCACGCGCAGCCATTGGAACGGCTTCCACCACGGCCACTCGGGATACACAAAGTGGACGCGCGGCGCGGGCGGAATCGCTGTTCTCTGTTCCCTGATCCCTAGTTCCTTCGTCCCCGTCTTCTCGCTCCCCTGGTCCCTGGTCCCTAGTCCCTTAGTCCCTAAGTCCCCGTCTTTTGCACCTTCCGCTCCGGCCACCAATCTGCGCAACTCGCCAAGCGTATGCACGTCTTCGAGCAGTCCGTTGCTCTGCACAATGCCCAGCCGATCCTCGATGGCTGCGGAGAGTTGCACGCGGCCCAGGCTGTCGAGGTGCAGATCTTCGGTGAGGCGCAACTCGTCACCCACGCCGGGGTGGGCTTCGCCGGTGATTTGCGCGATGAGCGCGAGCAGCCAGTCGGAGGAGGGCCCGAATGCGCCGTCGCCCGGGCCCGGCGCGCTGCTGCTGGTGGTGGCGGCCGCGGCCTGGATGCGGGCCAGCCACGCGGCCACAGGCTTACGGCGCACTTTGCCGGTGGAGGTGCGAGGCAGATCGGGTTCCGGCCACAGCACCCATCTACTGATGCGCTGGAACTCGGCCAGCGTGGCATTGGCGCGCTCGATGGCCGTCGCAACATGACATCCCGAGCCGCGGCAAGCCAGTACGGCGCACGGCTCCGGCCCGGTCGGCGTCTCCATGGCGACCACGGCGCAGGCAGCGATTTCCGGCTGCTCCTCGATGGCCGCTTCGATGTCCTCCGGATGAATGTTGAGCCCCGCCGCAGTGACAATCACCTCGCTCTTGCGGCCCAAAAAGCGCAGCTCGCCCGATTCCTGCCGCTCCGCGATGTCGCCGGTGGCCAGCCACTGATCCTGGCGCGGGCGGAGCTGGCCGCCCTGCCAGGTCGCGCCAGAGATCATGGGACCGCGGACAAGCACTTCGCCGTCGGGCGCGAGCTTGACTTCGCGCCCGGCCAGCGGCTTGCCGATGGTGCCCTTGGCCACGTGGAAGGGATGGTTGAGCGTGATGAGCGCGGTGGTCTCGGTCATGCCGTAGCCCTGGATGAGCACGAATCCGAGCGCGTTCCAGAATTGCTCGAGCGGGCCGGGCAGCGCGCCGCCACCGGAAACGAAGGCCCAGAACTTGAAGCCGAACGCGCGATGCACGCCACGGAAGCGCCACCAGCGGCGCCAGGAGCCAAGTTTTTGCGAGCGCGCGGCGCGTTCGGCCAGTTTGGGACGGGCCGCTTCCAGATGGGCCTTGAGGAGGGCCAGGACGCGAGGCACGGCAGCCAGAACGGAGATGCGCTCGGTGCGAATGAGCTCGACAATATGCGGGGCGGCAAGCCGACTCTCGAAGTGCAGTTCGGCCCTGAAGATGGGCGGGACCCAGAGCCCCATGGTCTGGCCGAAAACATGGCTCAATGGAAGCGTGTGCAGAATGCGCAGAGGATGAACGAACCGCTCGTAGCGCATGTAGGGCTGGGCGCCGTCTTCGATGGGCCCCACGCTGGACAACACATTGCCGTGGGTAATGACAATGCCTTTGGGTTCGCCGGTGGTGCCGGACGTGAAGAGAATTTGCAGCGGAGTATCCGCCGACAGGCCCGAGACTGCGCCCATCTCCGCGGCGGGAAGTTGGTCGAGCCAGTCCTCAAAGGCAAGCGTGGGGAAGGCCAGCGGGGGGAATGCGAGAGTGGGGAAGTCAGACGCAGGAATTTCGGGCCCGGCGTACGCCGCAGCCAGCTTGCTCAGCAGCAGCACGTCGCCGATGGCCAGTTTGGGATGGACGTCAGCGGCCACGCGCGCGGCAAAGTCGGCGCTTCCAGCGGCATCAAGAGGAACGGCCAGCACCCCGCGCAGCAGGCAGCCGTGGAAGGCGGCGATCCACTCGGCGCTGTTTTCAGCCCAAAGCAGTACGCGGTCGCCTTGGACGATGCCCTGCGCGGCCAAGTACGCGGCGAAACGGCCCGCCAGGCGCGCCAGATCGCCATAAGTGGTGACGTGGCGCCGGTTGCCCCGATAGTGCACCACAGCAATCTCGCGGTCGAAGCGGCGAAAGTCGTCGATCAATGTGGCGAGGTGGTCACGCATGAATTTTTTCCGGCAAGATCATGGTACGCGATGGCGGCGCCACTCTTGCCGCCGGGCAGCCGTCGTACACTGGATTTACCAAGGTTTCCCCATGAAAAAGCTGCTCATCGGCGTTTCCGTCCTCCTGACTCTGGCATTGATGGCTTGGGGTTATTACCAGGCAATTTATGTCGCGCCCAACGATGCCAGGCAGGGCGAACTCTTTCGTATCTTCTACTACCACGTGCCGTCGGCGTCGGTGGCGTTTGCGTTTTTCGCGGTCAGCCTGGTGGGATCGATCGGATATCTGGCTTCGCGCCACGCGCACGCCGGACGGGCGCAGATGTTTGATGCCTGGGCACTGGCCGGGGCTGAAGTCGGGGTGGTGTTCTGCACGGTGGTGCTGATTACCGGCCCCATCTGGGGGCGGCGTGCGTGGGGAATGTGGTGGACCTGGGACGCGCGCCTGACGACCACCCTGGTCCTGTGGCTTATCTATGTGAGCTACCTGCTTTTGCGACGGTTTGCCGCAGGGCCGCAGATGCAGACTGTGGCTGCCGTTCTCAACATCTTTGGCGCCCTCGACGTTCCCATCGTGTATTTCTCCACGCATTTCCAGAAAGTGATTCCCACCCAGCATCCCGCGCCTGTATTTGGCGGGGGGGCCGACTCGGGGATGGCCCCCTCGATGCTGGGCGCATTCTTGTGGAACATGCTGGCGTGGTTTGCGTGGGGAGTGCTGATCCTGGTGTTGCGCTATCGTGTCGAGCGGCAGCAGCAGAAGATCGCAGCCGCGGAAGCTCAACGCGCTTTAGAAGCCTGAGTTGCGCCCGGACTTGCTCGACACCAGATTCGCTTGAGAAATAAGGAGATCCATGAAAAAGCTCACCATCGGACTCATCTTTTCCGTCCCCCTCGCTCTCCTGGTCTGGACGTTTCACCTGATCCTCTCCGCCCCCCCGGCAGACTGGAATCAGAATTTGACTCAGGCCCAGCTCGATGCGGCCGCCGCCTTGCGCGACCACCTCTATATGCATGCGGCCTACGCCGTCACCTGGGCCATCCAGCTTGGCTACCTGGCATGGGTGGGCATGAAATGGCGCGCGCTGAAGTGTGAAGCAGAGCGCATGGGCAGCCTGAACCCTCCGGGCAAATCCCATTCACGTTGAGAGTTTTGGCTCGCCCGGCCTGACGGTTCTTTTCGCATCTGCCATCGCTCTGCCCGTCTTTCAAATCACAAAAGTGCTCCGCCGCAATAACACTTTAGGCACCGCATCACGGTTTAGTTGTATTGGATATTCCCGCTGACCCGCCGATGATTCCCGTATGGGCGGTTATCGGATGCCGCTCGAAGGATCCTGCCATGCATGACTTCATTATTGCTCTGGCCTTCATCGGTATGATTGTCGCCCCCGCGGTGGTGGCCGCAAAAAGCACTGAAGCCACGGACGACTCCGACTAGCACACACTCCTCACAAGCACTCGCGCCGCCCTGCTCAAAGCATGCGTTGCCAACCAAAAGGTTCTCGCAACGCATCTATGCTCTTGAAAGACGTCTTCTCTCAATACTGCCCTCCCTGCCTCGCCTGCCTTGGCCGCAGCTTCCCCCTCACTTGTGAGGAATTTGGTTTCGATGCTGTCAAGGAGGTCCCCCATGCCCGACATCCTCATCGCCTTGGCTTTCATCGCCATGATTGCAACGCCCGCGGTGGTAGCCGTGAACTGTATCAAGGCAACAGACGATTCCGACCAAGGCACAGCCCCACCCGCCAGGCCGCGCGTTCATCCCCGGATGCGCGGGGTTGCGCCTGTGCACACGACAGGACGGCACGTGACCACGACAGGACGGCACGGCCACACGACGGGACGGACCGTCCGAACCGCCCGAAACCTGCAGAAATCCAGCCCGAAAATTGCCCTCCGTTCTCCCACCCGGTAAACTGTGGGATCGGGGGGACGTCTCATGTTGGTGGTGATGAAGGCGCAGGCAACGCAGGAGGAGATCCAGGCGGTCTGCGACCATATTGAACAGTTGGGCTTCCGTCCCCATCCGCTTCCGGGGGCGCAACGCACCGCGATCGGCATCACAGGCAACCAGGGCGAGGCGAACCGCGGGAACCTGGAATCGCTCTCCGGCGTGGCCGAAGTCATCCGCGTTTCAAAGGCTTATAAGCTCGCCAGCCGCGATGTAAAAGAAGAAGACACCATCGTGCGCTTCGCTAACGGAGCGAGCATTGGCGGCCGCGATCTGGCCGTGATCGCAGGCCCCTGCTCCATTGAGAGCCGCGAACAGGCCTTTGCCATTGCGGAACAGGTGGCCGCGACGGGCGCGCAGTTCTTCCGCGGCGGCGCATACAAGCCGCGCACTTCACCGTACGCGTTTCAGGGGCTGGGCCTGGAAGCGCTTAAGATCATGGCCGAGGCCAGAGACAAATTCGGATTGCGCATCGTAACCGAAGCGCTCGATACCGAGACGCTGGACCTGGTGGCGGAGTGGGCCGACGTAATCCAGATCGGCGCGCGCAACATGCAGAACTTTTCGCTGCTGAAGAAGGCCGGACGGTTGCGCAAGCCGGTGCTTATCAAGCGCGGCATGAGCGCCACGCTCGAAGAGTTTCTGATGGCCGCCGAGTACGTGATGAGCGAGGGCAACTACGAAGTGATCCTGTGCGAGCGCGGCGTGCGCACGTTCTCAGACCATGCCCGTAACACGCTCGACCTGAGCATTGTGCCCGCGTTGCAGCACGTCAGCCACCTGCCGATCCTCGTCGATCCCAGCCACGGCACCGGCCGCCGCGACAGCGTGCTGCCCATGGCGCGTGCGGGAATCGCCGCGGGAGCCGATGGCTTGATCGTCGAGGTGCACAATCATCCCGAGAGCGCGTTTTCCGACGGCCCGCAGTCGTTATTTCCCGCGCAGTTCCACACCATGATGAACGAGATCGAACAGATTGCGCCGATCGTCGGCCGTAACCTGGCGCGAGGCGTGAACGTGCCGGTTGCAGTGAAAAAGTGAACGCGTGAAAGAGTGAAGCGTGGACCGTGGACCGTGTGCCGTGGACAGTAATCAAGGAACAGGTGTCAGGTTTCAGGTGTCAGGTGTCTCTGAAGCAGCGAGCCTCGCCGCGGTGGTTCTTGTTGCGCTGTTGCTGACCGGCTGCCGGCCGCACGATTTTCCGCAATACCCGCCCAACTATCGCGAATACGCCTACGTGACAAACGGCGGCAGCGACACGGTGACGGTGCTGGACGTGGTCAATGTTCGCATCGATCGCGAGCTTGCCGTGGGACATCACCCCGTGGCCGTCGCCGCAAACTCCACGCGTAACGAAATCTATGTGGTGAACGCAGGCGCGGCGGGCGCGAACGGGTCGATTTCCGTCATCGATGCCGAGCACAACACAGTGGTGGCGACGATCAGCGTGCATCGCCAGCCGCTGTCAATTGACATGGATGGAGACGGTCAGCGCGCGTATGTCGCGAACTCTGGATCGAATTCTGTTTCTGTCATCGACCTGAAAACGCGGCGGGAGATTGCGCAGTTTGGCGCCGGCGAGGGGCCGGTGGCGGCGCGACTCGCCGCCGATGGCAAAACGCTGGTGGTGGCGAACCAGGCAGGCAACTCCGTGACGCTGATGGATCCCGCGGACGGCCACGTGCGCGCGGTGTTCGGAGGCTGCCCAGGAGCGGCCAGTCCGGTGATTCTGCCGGATTCAAGCAAAGCGTTCGTCGCGTGCTCCGCAGGTCACCAGGTGATGGTGATTGCGCTGGCAAATTCCAAAGCCCGTCCTAATCAGCCGGACCAACTGGAAACGCTGATGGATGTGGGCCGCGGACCCATCGATCTCGCGTTGAAGCCCGATGGCGGCGAAATCTTCGTGTCGAACTCCCTGTCGGACTCGGTGAGCGAGATCTACAACACCACGGACGAAGTGGGCGACACCTACATGATCGGCGCCAATCCCGTCTTTGGGCTAGTTTCGCGCGATAACGCATTGCTCTACGTAGCCAACCAGCGTTCGCAGGAAGTCACCGTGTATTCCATCGACGACGGCGAGCGTGTGAGCCCCTCGCTGCACGTGGGCGACGGACCGGCCGCGATGGCCTTCTCCGCTGCCGGTCATTTGCTGTTTGTGGCAGACAGCGGTTCGGGCGACGTGGCCGTGGTGCGTACCGCAAGCCAATCGCTTTTCACCCTGCTCCCCGCAGGCCGCGACCCCAACGCCATCGTGGACAAGGCGTTCAAGGTGCAGTGATCAGTGGTTCGTGGTTCGTGACCACTGTGGCGGGTGGCCGGGGCTTTGGGCCGAATTAAAAAGAGGAAGTGCTGGGGCGCACGCCCGGCCTCAATCCGCAATCCTGGCCAACCAGAGCGGTTCGATCACGGCAATTTCCCTATCGGCTCCCGGCTGCTGTGGAAGAACGGCGCCTTGCACGCTTTGCCAGATGACAACCGCATCATCCTTATCCCCGGCAAAACCAAAACCAAGTTCGGATCGATCGTAAGGTACATTGCCCGCAAAATAGCGCTGAAAGGCGGGCGATGCGTCAAAGCTGTCCGCGTGTACGGGATTGTAATATACGAAAAATATATGGCTGGTTCCGGCTTCAAGCGCTGCCTCAAGTTTCCTCACAACCTGCGCCACAATCCCCGCGCCGAAAGAGTGAAAATTAAACAGAACCAGTTTTCCCGGCGGCAAAGTAAACGCGACTGCATTGGTTTGCGCAATCGTCACATGGGGACGATTGGGAAAGCGCATTGCCATCGCCGCTGCATTCGATCGAGCTTTGGCGGCTAACCGCGAAGACAATTCGACGCCATAAATCTCCTGAAACGGGAATTCACTGGCGACGGCAAGCACACGACCCTTCCCGCACCCAAGATCGATAAAGCTGTAATCGCTGACCGCGCCCAAGGCTCTGAGCGCCGTGCGTATGACGCTGGGCTGTGATCCGGCGTAGGGATTGATCGCCTGCTGCAAATCGGTGTTGGCGTAAATCGCCTCTACATCGACAAAGCCGCTGGTATCGATGCAGTAAAACCTGTCGATGGGATGCTTGCGAAAAAGGCCTGATTTATTGCGATAAATTACGTTCCGTGCCTGGGGAATTCTTGCAATGGTTTTCCAGACCGGAGGGAGTAACGTGAAACGGCGGATCAATTTTTTCAATCTCGCCAGTTGGAATTTCATAAAATCCTTCCGCGCCACAGGCACACCGGCCAACCACTGAACCTCCGAGCCAGGCGCCGTTCACGATTCACGATCTATGACGCAGCTACGGCGCCGGTGCATCCGGCGGCGGCGCGGGTGCGGGCGGCACTTTGGGGCCGAGCAGGACGCCATCGTCGAGCGAGGCCGCGACGAGGCGGTCGCCGGCAGCGCGGATGAAGGCGATCTGGTAGCCTGTTTGCCAGAATACCCAGGTCATGGTTCTGGGGTCGATGGCATAAACTTCATCACTGCTGCGCGAGCTGACCAGCACTCTCTTCGAGGCCGGGTCGTAGCTGAGATCGTCGACGTCACGGAACGGAAGACGATTGAACCACATCCAGGTTTTGCCCAGGTTGCGGGTGAAGTAGACGCCTTCGCGCGCGCCCAGCCAGAGTGTGCCATCGGGTGAAAAGACGACGCGGTGAATGTGGGTGAGCATGGTGGGCATGCCCATGGGGAACCAGGACTGGCCGGCATCGTTCGAGATGACTACGCTGTCGTCGCTGGAGGCGACCATATCGTCGCCATGGGCGGTGACGGAGAGGAAGTTGCCTTCGCCCATCACCGGACCGCCCTGCCAGGTTGCGCCCTGATCGTGGCTGGTGAGCAGCCCGTAATTGGCGGCGGCTACCCACACGTCGCCGGAGACGTCGAGCGCGTTGACGAGACTCTGCAATTGAATCACAGGCGCATTGACGGTTTTCTCAATGTTGACCTTGGCGCCGTGGTGCGTTTCCGTCGAGGCCTGGAGCAAGGTGTTGGCGATGGCGTTGCGCGGCTGCCACGTCAGCGCGTCGCCTGACGGCGCGCCTTCCGCCGAAACGGGCGTTTCCGAGGTGGCATTTTCGGGCGAGGGCGGCGCCACAACGTTTGCGGAGGCGGGAGGGTCACCGAGAACAAAGATGCCGTGGCTGGTTCCGGCCACAATGGCGCCATCCTTGGTTTCGGCCAAAGCAAACACGTCGCGACCGTCGAGCCCGGCGCTGAACTGCTCCCAGTGCGCGCCGGCATCGACGGAGCGGAAGACGCCGCCGAATTGCTTGTCGTTGACCACGCCGGCATAGAGACGCGGGGGATCGTCGCCGCCGGAGTTGCGGTTGTCGACGAGCAGAGCCGCAATCTTGCGCTCGGAAATGCCCCGGTTCGACGGCGCAAACGTGACGCCCGCATCGTCGCTCATGAGGACGCCGCCGCGATCGGTGGCCAGGAGCACGCGATTCGAGTTTGCGGGATCGACATAGACGTCGTTGACGACCACGTCCGAGTCCGTCATGCGCGCGAAGGTTTTGCCGCCGTTGACGGTTTTGTAGAGGCCCTCAGTGGTTCCTGCGTAGACCACCTCAAGGTTCTCAGGATCCTGCATGAGGACGCGGGTGCGCCGCGCCTCCGTGGGGATGCCTTGAATCTTGTGGAAGAGGGCGCCGGCGTTTTCGCTTTTGTAGATGCCGCTGCATGCGCTCAGGTAGACGATGTGCGGTTGATGGGGATCGACGATGATGGAGAAGACGTCGGAGTCCTCTATAATTCCCTGCTTGATGTTGCTCCAGGTCTGGCCGCCATCGGTGGTCTTCCACGGCAAATGCCAGGTTCCCGCATAGACGATGTCGGGATCCGTGGGATCGACGGCCAACGACTCAATTTCATGGATCTCATGACTGCCGGGCGGGCTGATCTGGGCCCAGGTGGCTCCGGAATCGCTGGAGCGATAGACGCCCTGGAGAGTACCGGCAAAGAGAATGTGGGGGTCAGAGGGAGCTTGCGCCAGGGCTTGCACCGGCTGGCCCTTGAAGAACGCGATTTCATGCCAGGTGTAGCCGGCATCGTGGCTGATCCACAAGCCTCCGTCGTCGGTGTCCTTCCAGGCTCCCACGTAGAGCGTGGAGGGGCTGGCGGAATCGACCACAATGTTGTCGAGAACGAAGCCGTCGCTGCGATCGAGCTTGGCCAGGCGACGCCAGGTTGCGCCTTCATCGAGGGATTCGTAGAGCCAGCTGTTGGTAGTGCCGAGATAAAGATGATTGGGCTGGCCCGGCACGGAGGCGAAGGCGCGCGCATCGCCGCCGTCGGGACCGACGACGGTGAATGTGGCCTGCGCATGCAAAGCCGAAAGGCACGACAGGCACAGAAAGAGAGAAACGAGCTGGACCGGAATGCCAAACCGGCGCAATTTCAGAGGCAAAGACCGCAAGCGGATCATTTAGACGAAAAGCTCCCGAGGTTCTCTATCAAGAATAGACAATTCCGAGCGCAATAGCGAAAAGAGAGAAGCTGCGACGGTACCCCACCCGCCCTTGTGCTGGGTTGAGAACGGAGGGGTAGAGTGTGTGGTTTCCCACATCGCAAAGGCGAGATGTGGGGCACCCCTTTTCGAGGTGAGTTGAAGGAGGCGAGTCTGAGTTTGTGCCCCTCGCGCAAACGGAAAACCCCGAAACCGGCCGGAGTTCCGGTCAGCCTCGGGGCTTCCGCCGGGGGGACGGTGGTCTAGTTGAATCCTGCGAACTCCGCCCAGGTGGGCAAGAGTCCGCAGGATCTAACAGGTCAAACAAGGACACGCGGCCGGTTGCGCCGCGGCCGGCTTCCTCAGTGCCTTTGCGGCAGCGGCTTGCGCGCTTGCGGCTTCACCGCCGTCTCGTCCACGGGCGTTGTCCCCTGCACATCGTTTGTGAACGTTGCGCCGGACGGCACCAGATAGTTTTCGACTGTTTGGCCGTTGGCCGTGCCCGTGGCTACGCTGACGCGCGATGGATCGATTCCCTGCTCCGTCACCAGGTAGTCCTTGGCATTCACCGCGCGTTGCGCCGCGAACTGATCGACGGTGGCGCGCGGGTGCCGGGCTGCGACCTCCTGCTGTTTGGCCGTGATGGCCGCCTCGTCCGTGGTCTGCTCGCCGACCAACACCGCCTTGGCGTCGGCCTGCTGCTTCAGATCCAATGCCACTTGATCCAGGCAGGCCTTGGCTTCGTTGTCCACGCGCATGGGACGCCGCTTGTCGGTCGCGAAGTTGATGGTGCACAGTGCCTGCGTTTTTGGCGGAGGCGGAGCGACCGGAGCCACGATGGTCAGGCTGGTGTTTGCGCTGGCCGAGTGTCCCTTATCATCCGACACATTGCAGGTGATGCCCACAGTGCCGGTGGGCGCGCCTGCGGAGGAGTATTCCGCAGTTGGCCCACTGCCGGATACGGTGCCCGCCGTGGCCGTATAGCTGTAGGTCAGCGGACGGTTCTGCGGGCTCATGGCCGTGGACGTGATGGCGCTGACGCCCCCGGGGGCGATGGTCGCGGGATTGGCCGAGCAACTGATGGTCGGCGGCTCGTATGCCTTCACCGTAAGGCCCGCGGTGCAGGTCGCCGTCTCCCATGGCTTCATGCCTTCACGGCCCGGCTTGCCTTCTTTCACGGTTCCCGTGATCGTGTACTCACCGGGCGCCAGAGCGCTCGTGTCCACCGTCGCAGTGGCGCCGTTGCCGGTGACGCCCGTGCCCGACCAACTATAAATCACGTGGTCCTTGGGGTTAAGAGCGCCCGCTGATGCCGTCACCGTGACCGGATCGCCGGGGAAGACCGATTCCGGACTCGCCGAACAGGCCAACGCGACCGGCGGAGGAGGCGCGATCGAGCCGACGTTCCACACCAAGCCGGCGCTCAAGCGTCCCTGAGGATTGAAATTGTAAGACCCGCCTTGACTGGCCGGGAAATTGGCATGTACGAACTGATAATCCGCCTGGTAGAGGCGTATCGCCAGATGGTGATCGAAGGCCGGTGTTCGAACGTCCAGGCTGCCGCCGGCCGTGAATGCAAAGCCGAAAACGTCTGTCTGCGGGATGCTGCCAACTTGCTCGGCGCCCGCCAAAGCGTGAAAGGAGGGGATCACCTTTCCGTTCGACATGGGGATCCTGAAAACCACGCCCCCGTATCCGCCGCTGAAATCGTCGCCCGGTTGCGTCCACGTTATGTTGCTCTCGGGAAGCAAGATGTGCTCGTCTCCCTCGACTCTGACGCCCACATAATTGTTGAAGTAGCGGGTGATGCTGAAGATCGCGCCGTAATCGATGGAGTTGTAGCCGAATACATGTCCAGCGGGGTAGCAGCAGATGTCTCCATCGGGAATCAGGGCGCTGTACCCGGCGAAGATGTCCCAGCGCGAGGGCGAATCATTGCTGGGCCCCGACCCGGGTGCGGGCGACTGGGCTGCCAGGGTCATGGGAAGCAATGCGAGAGCGGCCAGGGATGCCGCCCGCTTGAGGCAGTGAAAGACAGATAGATTCATCAGGTTCACCTCCAAAGATCATTTCCAAAGTTTTCGATTGCCGGGCAGTTGCAATGGGAAAGACGCCCGACACCGTGGGCAAACGTGCGCACATTCGGTCGTCCCCGGCGGAACATGCGGCGCAGAAAATGCACGCAAAGACACACGACGGCGCTCACGAATCCCCACAGAAGCGCAAGGACTCACGCCGATGAGGTTCCGGCGATTGACAGGCGAGATGGTCGATCGGCGTATTGGCAAGGTTTGATCCGGTACTGCGGCTCCATCGGGAGCCAGGGCAATTTGCGGCGTACCTCACCGCAGACGAGAAAATGCGCATGAAGCCGCGCATCAGGCCACGAACAAAACCAAGGACAAGGGGCTATCTGAAATCGCGCGATGAATTTCCCGCGCTCAGCCTGCGTTTAAGGTCTTTAATAGGCTGCGCGGCTCGCGCTGTATCTTCTCTTGTAGAAGCGTAATTGCGTAGATTAGTTGCTCGGGGCGCGGGGGACAGCCCGGAACATAGACGTCGACGGGCACGACCTGATTGACGCCCTGCAGCAGAGCATAGTTGTTGAAGACGCCGCCCGAGGTGGCACAGGCGCCCATGGAGATAACCCATTTGGGTTCAGGCATCTGGTCGTAGAGGCGACGCAGCACGGGCGCCATTTTTTGCGAGACGCGCCCGGCCACAATCATGAGGTCAGACTGGCGCGGGGAGGGGCGAAACACCTCTGCGCCGAAGCGGGCGATGTCAAAGCGCGATGCGCCCATGGACATCATTTCAATGGCGCAGCAGGCGAGGCCAAAGGTCATGGGCCACACGGAGTTCTTGCGCACCCAATTGACTGCGAAATCGAGCGAGGTGAGAAAAACGCCTTCCGGCTGTTCGTAGCCGTAGTTGGCTTCTTTCACCTTTAGGCGGTTTTTTGCGCTGCTATCGAGGGCTCCGAACAGATAGCGGTCACGCTCTACGGGAGACGCCATGGGTCCAGTATATGCCAGCGGTGATTTGGACGGGCGGGTGAAGGGAGTGAAGGAGGTGAACGTGGGTTGCGGGCCTGGACGCCCGCACGACAGCCGGCCTGGAGACCGGCGCTACGAGACAGCCGACTATTGGCCGCAGGGCGCGGTGCTGACGGTCAGGCTGCGGGGCACTTTCCAGCCGGCGGGCAACCAAAGCGTGATGGAGAAGCGCATCCAGTCGAGTTCTCCGCGGGGTGTGGGCTTGGAGCCGGCGGGAGGCACGAGCGTGGTCTGCATGCGTGCCGCCCGCAAGGCCCAGCTCTCGGCGAATGGCTCGGGGTCGGCGATTCCGGGCGAAAGGCCGGCATCGAGAATGCGCAATTGACCGGTAGCGGCGCGAGACTCGAAGTTCATAAGCTGGCGGGTCAGGCGGGCGACGGCTGGGCTAGTCGAGGCCGGATCTTCTTTTGAGGACGCGCCCGGCGGTTTGCCGGAGGTAGCCTGCAACTGGCTGGAAAGCGCGAGAAAGAGCTTCTGGCCCTGAAGGAATGCGGAGGGATCGATGAGAAAACGGAAGCTGCGCGGATTCCAGCCCATGGCATCCTGGGCGCGGAGGCCAAAGGTGGTGCCTATTTCCCGCTCGTTGATGGAGTTGTAGGGCGGCGTGGCCAGCAGAAGCGCATCAGGAAAACCTGCCGGCGGATTGCGATCGACGACCATATCCCAACCGGTGTAACCGGCCGATCCGGGGGCGATGGGCACCACGCGAAAAATCCAACCCTCGCCCAGAGACGCCTTCCATTCCTCGCCCGCATTCACCTTGCCGGTGAGTTCAACGCGAGTGCAGACGGCTGGGCGCGGAGGAGCGGCCAGGCACGGGACCGCGAGGGCCAGGAGCAGAGCCGCGGCGAGTGCAGAGGGCCAGACCGCGCGGTTTGCGAAGGTTCCGAGGCCCTTGGCCCCACGATTTTGCGGCTGCAGCATGAATTTCATGAAGAAGCAATGAGCCTCAGGACAGAACTTGCGTTATTTGTGCGCCTTTATGAAAATGATACGAAAGCACAGTCCAGCTTTCTATATCATCTCTCCGGCGGCCGCTTGCGGTCTTCCGGCTGCCTGAAAACCGAGTCGTGCGCCCAGCCTGCCCGAGACGGCGACGGACAACCGATAACGCATTCAGCGCTCCTTGCGCGTGAACGATTTTTGGAGTGGAAACTTCATGTGCCGCAAATGGTTCAAAATGTTGCTTTTCCTTACATTGGTTGGGATTCCCGCGTGGACACTGGCGCAAACAGCCGCACCGGCGCCGGCGACACAATCGCAGATTACCGCACTGCAGCAGGCAGTTCAGAACGCGCAGATGTCCGGCGACAACGCGTGGATGCTGACGTCGGCGGCGTTGGTTCTGCTGATGACGGGGCCGGGTCTGGCGCTTTTTTATGGCGGCCTGGTGCGCAGGAAGAACATTCTCAGCACCATGATGCAGAGCTTCGCCATGATGGGCCTGGTGAGCATTCTGTGGGCGCTGGTGGGCTACTCGCTGGCCTTCGGCCACGGAAATATGTTTATCGGCGGGTTTGAGCACGTGTTCCTGCGCGGCGTCACGCTGACTCCGAACACCGATTATGCCGCCACGATTCCCGAGCAGACGTACATGATCTACCAGCTGATGTTCGCCATCATCACGCCAGCGCTGATCACGGGGGCGTTTGCAGAGCGCATGAAGTTCAGTTCGATGGCGGTGTTTCTCACGCTCTGGTCGCTGCTGGTTTACTGCCCGATGGCGCACATGGTGTGGGGCGTGGGCGGATTGCTGAACGCCACGGGCGGGCACATTCCCAGCCTGGATTTTGCCGGCGGAACGGTGGTGCATATCACCAGCGGCGTCTCGGCACTGATTTGCGCGCTGTACCTGGGCAAACGCATCGGCTACCCGCACACGGCCATGCCGCCGCACTCCATGGTGCTGAGCTTTATTGGCGCGTGCCTTCTGTGGGTCGGCTGGTTCGGCTTTAACGCCGGCAGCGCTCTGGGAGCAGGCCCACTGGCCACAAGCGCCTTTGTGAACACGCACTTCGCCACGGCCGCCGCGGCGTTGGGATGGACGATTTTTGAGTGGTTTCACAATGGCAAACCGACGGCCTTGGGCGCCATCTCCGGCGCGGTTGCGGGTCTGGTGGCCATTACGCCGGCCTCGGGCTTTGTGCAGCCCATGTCGGCGCTGCTGATCGGCCTTGCGGCAGGATTCTTCTGCTCCTTCATGGTGTTCGGGGTGAAGTCGTTCTTCGGTTACGACGACTCGCTGGACGCGTTTGGCGTGCATGGAGCGGGTGGAACCCTGGGCGCGTTGCTGACGGGCGTGTTTGCCGCCAGCGTCATCAATCCGATCTACGGAAAGAACGCCGCGGGCAACAACATTCCCACCGGCGCCATCGACGGGCATTGGGGCCAGATCCTCAACCAGCTCACGGGCGTGGGCGTGGCGTGGGGGATTTCCATCGTCGGCACATTGATTCTGCTCTTCGTTGTGGATAAGATCATGGGACTGCGCGTGACTCCCGAGCAGGAGCAGGCCGGCCTGGATCTCTCGCAACATGGGGAAGAGGGGTACGATTTCAACAGCTAGCTACTAGCTGTTAGCCTCTAGCTTCTAGCCCTTTCGTGCTGGATTGGGCGCTCCCGGTTCCGGTGAGAAAAGCTAGCGGCTAGAAGCTAAAGGCTGGCAGCTGCTTTTCTGGGAAATACGGGCGGCAGACAACCCGCCCCACCTGATACGCTATCGAACGAGGAATTTCTGCATATGTTGAAGATTGAAGCCGTATTACAACCTTCCAAGCTGGATGCGGTGAAGGATGCGCTGCTGGAAGCCGGCATTGAAGGCATGACGATTCTTGAGGCCCGCGGCCACGGCCG